>Ga0316192_10004387_pt1 | contig 10249 bp, 8 predicted proteins | sample MerIslwburrow_MG_FD_204931 | JGI IMG/M metagenome (GOLD analysis project Ga0316192, IMG submission 204931) | Coastal sediment microbial communities from Maine, United States - Merrow Island worm burrow | ecosystem: Environmental > Aquatic > Marine > Coastal > Sediment | place: USA: Maine...
GACCGAGGCGGAACTCGGCCCCCACCCCAACACAAGACGCATCGGGGGGCTGCTGATGCCGGGGCTGGTCAACACCCATGCCCACACCCCCATGACGTTGGTTCGTTCCGTCGGCGACGGCCTGGCCCTCGAACGCTGGCTGAAGGAGGCGGTGTGGCCGCTGGAGGCCAAGATGACGCCCGACGATGCGCGCTGCGCCATGGCCCTCGGATCGGCCGAGATGCTGCTGTCGGGGGTCACGACGAGTTGTGAGATGTACCTGTTCGAAGAGGCCGTGGTCGACGCCGTGACCGCGACCGGTGGCCGCCTCGTCATCACCCCGGGGGTGATCGCGGCCCTGGCCGCCAATGGCGACGTCGAACCCCGCATCGACCAGATCGCCGATTTCTTCACCACCCATCACAACCCGGACCAGCGCATCAATGTGGGCTTCGCCCCCCACTCGCTCTATGACCTGTCGCCCCGCCAATGCGCTGAAATCGCGGCCCGGGCCCAGGCCGTCGGTGCGTTGTACCACATCCATCTCGACGAAACCGAGGCCGAACGCCAACAGGTGATGACTACCTGGGGGGCCTCGGCCACCCAACTACTGGCCGACACCGGGGTCCTCGAAGGCCCGGTGCTGGCCGCCCACGGGGTGTGGCTCGATGAGACCGACCGCAGGTTGCTGGCCGAGGCCGGGGCGGCGGTGGCCCACTGCCCCCAGTCGAACCTCAAACTCGGTTCCGGTATCGCCCAGGTTGGCGAACTGCTGCGGGCCGGGGTCCGGGTGGGGCTGGGCACCGACGGCCCCGCCTCCAACGACGATCTCGACCTGTGGGAGGAGCTCAAGCTCGCTCCCCTACTGGCCCGGGGCACCGCTCTCGATCCAGCGGCCATGGATGCCACCCGGGCCCTCGATCTGGCCACCCGCCAGGCCGCTCTGGCCCTCCAGCTGGAAGGGGTTGGTGAGCTGAAGACCGGGCACTGGGCCGACGTCATCCGCGTCGACCTCGACGTGCCCGCCTTCACTCCGTGTGTCGAGGAGAACCTGCTGACCCAGCTGACCTTCGCCGGTTCATCCCGCTGGGTGACCGACGTGTGGGTGGCCGGGCGGGCGGTGGTCGCCGATCGCACGCTACAGACGATTGATGTTGCAGAGCTGATGGTCGAGTCCCAACAACGGGCCGAACGCCTCGCAGCAGCCTGAGGCCGGCGACGGCCCCCGGCCGTCGCACTCAGTCCTTGATATAGGCCTGCCCGTCGGCGGCGGGGGGTCGGGCCCGACCGACGAGTCCGGCCACCACCACCATGGTCACCAGGTAGGGCGCCATCTGCAGGAACTCCGAAGGGATGGGGGTCCCGAGGATGCCCAACTTCTGCTGCAGACCTCGGGAGAACCCGAAAACCAGCGCCGCGCCCAGGACACCAAACGGCTTCCAGCGGCCAAAGATCATGGCGGCCAGACCGATGTAGCCAATGCCGGCCGTCATCTCCTCCTCGAACCGTCCGGTGGAACCAAGGGTCAGGGCGGCGCCACCAAAACCGGCGATCATGCCCCCCAGGATCACGTTCTGATAGCGAACCCGGAAGACGTTGATGCCAAGGGTGTCCGCCGCCTTGGGGTGCTCACCAACGGAACGGGCCCGTAGACCCCAACGGGTGTGGAAGAACCCGAAGTGCAGGCCGACAACCAGTACCAATGAGACGTAGAGAAAGAGGTTCTGCTTGAAGAACATGTTCCCGAGCACCGGGATGTCCTGCAACAGCGGGACGTTGATCGTGGTGAACCGGTCGGGTTGGTTGAGGTCCTGGTTGACGCCCAACACCCTGGTGGCCAGGAACGACGTCAGGCCGATGGCGAAGATGGTGATGGCCACACCCGAAATAATCTGATCGACCTGGTACTTGATGACCAGCACGGCCAGCACCCAACCCAGCAAGCCTCCGATGGCGATGGCGGCCGCCAGGCCGATCCAGCGGCCGGCGATCGAACCGACGATGGTGCCGGCGAAGGCCCCGGCCAGGAGCTGTCCTTCGATGCCGATGTTAATGACCGCCACCCGTTCACCCATGGTGCCGGTGAGGCCACCCAGGGTAATCGGCACCGAGAGCACCACCATCGATGTCAACATGCCGACCATGGAGAACGACTGACCGGCGGCGGCCCACCCCATGAACGACAGCACAAAGGCCACCATGGCCAAACCGAGCACGAGGTTGGTTTTGCTCCCGAACCCCCGGGTGAGCTGCCATCCTCCCAACACGACCATGCCGATGGCCACCAGGTACGCCAAGAGACGGGGGTCGAAGGTCCAAGCCAGGTCGGTGAAGCGGTCGCGAGGCAGCGACAACCCAAACGTTGCCTGCTCCCCTGCCTCGACACCGCGGGCGAACACCATCACGACAACGACGGCGAGTAGAAAATAGATCACAGAGAGAAGACGGGCCCGCCGCTCCTCGGGGGTGGCCCGAACCCGAACCGTTTCGGCCACAACCGTGGTGGTCATGCCGACCATCCCGACGTCAGCTGGCTTGAGCCCTCTTCTTCACCCTTGATGCGGTAGATGGCCCGGACCAAGGCCGGAGCAGCGATGAAGATGATGATGAGGGCCTGGATCACCACCACGAGGTCAATCGGTATTCGCTCCGATCCCTGCATCTCACGACCTCCGGCGGTCAACGCTCCAAACAACAATCCGGCGTAGACGACGCCTACGGGCTGGGACCGGCCCAGCAACGCAAGGGCGATGGCATCGAACCCAATCCCGGAACTGAACGCCGACGACCCCTGGTAGGGCTCAAGACCGAGTATCTGGTTGGAACCGGCCAGCCCGGCAAGGGCTCCCGAGGTGGCCATCACCGCGACGTAGATCCACACGACATTCATACCGGCGTACTTGGCGGCGTCGGGATTGTTGCCAACCGTTCGGTACTGGAATCCGACCGAGGTGCGTGACATCAACCAGTGCATGAAGACGACGGCTACAAGAGCGACAAAGAGACCGATCGTGACCCGGAAGTCACCTCCGAAGATACGGGGTAGCTCAGCGCCCTCGTTGACCGGTTTCGAGATCGGATCGGCCCGGCCTAGCTGCTGAAACACCGAGGTCTTGAGCAGCCAGTCGGTGAGGAACAACGCAACGAAGTTCAGCATGATGGTGGTGATGACTTCGTGGGCACCGGTATAGGCCCGAAGGAAACCGGCGATACCAGCCCAGATGGCACCTCCCACCAACGCTCCGATCAAGGCCAGGGGGATGGCGATGACGGCCGGCCCGTCGAAGGTGAAACCAATGTAGAGGGCAACCATGCCCCCCATCAGCATCTGCCCCTCGGCTCCGATGTTGAACAGTCCGGCCTGGAAGCCAACGGCAACGGCCAGTCCGGCCAGGATCAATGGCGTGGCGGCGAACAGGGTCTCTGACAAGGCCCGGCGGGAACCGAGGGAACCCTGGAACAGCGCCCTATAGGCGCCACCGACCGAGTCGAGGGTCTGGGAGAGGGCTTCACCGGGGTCGCTGCCCCAGATCCGGAGGATGTCGACGTCGGTGACGGCGATGATGAAACCGCCAACAACCAAAGCCGAGAACAAGGCCAGGGTTGGCACCAGCAGGGAACGACCGAGCCGGGTGCCAACGCCGGTGATGTCACGAAACGTCGGGCCCACCGTCATTGCTCACTCCCTGACTCGCCCGAACCGAGCATGAACAGTCCAATCTCGGCGGCGGTGGCCTTCTTCGGGTCGAGTTCGGCAACGACCCGGCCATCGAACATGACCAGCAGGCGGTCGGCCAGGGCGGTGACCTCATCAAGTTCGGACGAGATGATCAGCACCGCTGCCCCCCGGTCACGCTCAGCCACGATCCGGGAGTGGATGTACTCGATCGAGCCGACATCGATACCCCGCGTCGGCTGGGAGGCGATTACCAGGTCAACCTTGCGGTGCAGTTCGCGCGCCGCGATCACCTTCTGCTGGTTACCTCCGGAGAGCGACGAGACCGCAGTGTCGATATCGGGGGTGCGAATGTCGTACTCGTCGACCAGGGTTTCGGCCTCAGATCGGGCCGTGTCCCAGTCGATGACAATGCCCCGGGAGATCGGAACGTCGTAGTAGGAGTCGAGCACCATGTTCTCGGCCACGTTGAAACCCAGGACCAGACCGCTTCGTTGGCGGTCCTCGGGGATGTGGGCCACCAGGTGTCGGTGCATCTCGCGGGGTGAGGCGGTGGTGACATCCTCGCCCTTGACCACCACGCTGCCCGACAGCGGAGTCCGCAGGCCGGTGAGGGCCTCGACCAGCTCGGTCTGACCATTGCCCTGCACGCCAGCGATGCCGACGATCTCGCCGGCGTGAACCGAGAAGCTGACGTCGTTCACGGCCAATTGGTTGCGGTCGTCCAACACCTGGATACCGCTCACGTCCAGCACGACCGGGCCGGGCTCGACTGTGTTCTTATCGACCACCAGGTCGACGTGGCGGCCAACCATGTGCTCGGCCAGTTCCTGCTCGCTGGTCTCCGCCGGATCGACCTCGGCCACCGTGCGACCCTGCCGCATCACAACGATACGGTCGGCGATGGCCAGTGCCTCCTTCAGCTTGTGACTGATGAAGATGATGCCCTTGCCCGCCTCTTTCAGCGCGGCCACGATCTCGAAGAACTCGTCGACCTCTTGCGGCGTCAGCACCGCCGTCGGCTCATCGAGCACCAGGAAGCGGGCGTCGCGGGACAACACCTTCATGATCTCGACCCGCTGCTGGATCCCGATGGGCAGGGTCTCGACCAAGGCCCCGGGATCGACGTCAAGGCCGTAGCGGTCCGACATCTCGCGGACCGTCGCCTCGGCCTTTCGATGGTTGATGACACCGAGGGAGTTAGTCGGTTCAGCCCCCAGGATCACGTTCTCGGCCACGGTGAAGACCGGTACCAGCATGAAGTGCTGGTGGACCATGCCAATCCCGGCGGCGATCGAGTCCGAGGGCGACCCCAGGACCAAGGGCTCACCGTCAAGCAGGATCTCGCCTTCATCGGCGTGATAGAGCCCGTAGAGCACATTCATCAGGGTGCTCTTGCCTGCCCCGTTCTCACCGAGCAGGGCAACCAGTTCACCCTCACCGATGGTGAGGTCAACGGCGTCGTTGGCCACGACACCAGGGAAGCGTTTGGTGATCCCCCGCAGTTCGAGTTGCAAGCCGCCCCCTTCAGATCAAGGCCCGCGTAGCCTTCCGCCAACCGCCCCCGACGTCAATCGGAAACCCTCTTACCCTCTTACCCTCTTACCCTCGCATCAAAGCCAGTGAACAACACCACCGAGGCCCCACAGGAGCGCCACCGTGATGGCTGACGTTCCTGCGGGCTGCCTCGTGTACTGCCTAGCTGTGGTAGGCCCCCGTGGGATCCACATTGACCGAACCGTCGATGATGCCCTTGCGGAGCTCCTCGACCTCGGCCTTGGTCTCGTCGGAAACAACACCGTCAAAGTCATGGAACGGTGCGATGTCGACACCACCGTTGGACAAGAAGCCCTGGGTGACACCGGGAGTGAAGGAACCAGCGGCGGTCTGAGCGATGGAGTCGGCAACGCCAACCGCCATCTTCTTCTCCACTGAGGTCAACCACAGGTCGGCCAAGTCGGGGACCGAAACAAACTGGTCGGTGTCAACCCCGATCAGGGCGCCGAAGGTGTCGCCAGTGGCTCCCATCCCGAGATCCTCCATGGCGGCGGCGGCACCGAGGTTGATCTGACCGCCAACCGGCATGATCACGTCGGCCCCCTCATCGAGCAGGCTCTGAGCGGTGGAACGGGCCAGGTCGAGGTCGACAAAGTCGCCGGTGAACAACCCGGTGTCAGGGTTCTCAGGATCCCAGCCCAGCACCTTGACGTCGGTGCCGTTGGCCGTGTTGTACTCCTGAACACCCCAGTAGAAGCCGTTCATGAAGATCGAAACGGTCGGGAAGTTCGCACCACCGAAGGTTCCAACCACACCCGACTCGCTCACCGAGGCGGCAACATAGCCGGCCAGGAAAGCCGCTTCGTCGGTCTGGTAGGTCAGCTCGATGGCGTTGTCGAAGGTAATGTCCTCTGGAGGATCGGCGGCGAAGTCAAACATGTCGACGTCGACGATGGTCCAGTTGATGTCGGGATTGGCCGGAGCGTTGGTCTGGGTCGTCGCATCGAGGGCAAAGCCGACGGTGACGATGTGCTCGCAACCCTGGCTGACCATCTGGTCGATATTCGGCTGCCAATCGGCTTCGGCATCGGACTCGAGGAAGAACGACTCGGGCTCGGCTGCAGCGTCGCCACTGTCGATGGCGTCAAGCACGCCCTGCCATGCGGTGGCGTTGAAGCTCTTGTCATCGATACCGGCAAGGTCGGTCACGAGGCAGGTCTTGACGCCCTCGCCTTCGGCCATCGCCGCATCGGCATCAGCCGTGTCGTCACCGGTTTCGGTTGTCTCGTCCGTTCCACCTTCAGCTTCGTCATCGTCACCGTCGCCACATGCGGCGGCAAGAAGACTGAGCACGAACAGGACGGCAAGTAGCCGTTTGAATGAAGTCATATTGTTCCTCCCCTGAGAGGTAGCAGATCCAACCGGTGGCTGAACCTGTCGACGGCGCTGAGTCTATTCGCCCTGGGTCAGCCTTGGGTTGAGGACTGATGAAGACAAGGGGCCCGATATTTCAAAGCCATGACAAGTTGGCACCACGTTTTGGCTTCCGCTCCGAGTTAAATCCTGTGCGCTACCCGTTACCAACGGCACCGACGGAGCGGAGTTCCAGGGCTTGACCCCGGTCAAAGCGGACCACCCGCTGCTCGGTGACGAGGGCGGCAATAAGAGTGGCCGGGGTCACATCAAAAGCGGGGTTGATGGCCCTGGTACCGGCCGGCGCCAACGATGTCCCCAGCGCCGATACCACCTCCTCCGGACCCCGGTCCTCAATGTCGATCGAAGCGCCGTCCGGGGTGTCAAGATCGATGGTCGACTCGGGAGCGATGACGACAAATGGCACCCCGGCATTGGCCGCGCCCAGAGCCAAGGAGAAGCTGCCGATCTTGTTGGCCGTATCGCCATTGGCCGCCACCCGGTCAGCCCCAATCACCACCACGTCCGCTTCGCCCCGGGCCAGTAGGAACGGGCCTGCGGAGTCGACAACAAGGCGGTGGGGAGCGCCCATGCGTCCAAGCTCCCACGTCGTGAGGCGGGCCCCCTGCAACAACGGGCGGGTTTCGAGCGGTAGTGCTTCCTGCAGCAGGCCGCGCTCATGCAGGACCTGGATGGCGGCCAGGGCCGTACCCCGCTCGACGGTGGCCAGACCGCCAGTGTTGCAGATCGTCATGACCCGCAACGGTCGGCGCTCAACCAACTCAAGCAGGAGGTCGGCCCCGAGTTCCCCCATGGCGACCGAGGCCGCCAGTTCAGCATCACGAACGGCATGGGCGGCGGTTAGGGTTTCATCAGCCGAACGGCGGGCGACAGCCGCCACCCGATCAACCATGCGGGCCAGATTCACCGCCGTCGGACGGGCCGAACGCAGGGCGGTCACCGCACGGTCGAAGCCGTCGGAATCATCGAGGGGATGGTGGGCCCGCGCTGCCAGGACCACCCCGTAGGCACCGGCGACCCCAAGGGCCGGCGCCCCCCGGACCGACAGCCGCTTGATTGCCGCCACCAGATCGTCAACCGTCTTGATCCGGAGCTCCGCCACTTCGGCCGGAAGTCGGGTCTGATCAATGATCGTCAGTCCGCCGTCGGACCAGTTGAGGCTCCTCATCAGTCGAGGGAGAGGGCCGGGCCGGGGTCACCGCCGGTTTGGTCGGGGCTGGATCCGTACCCACTTCGAGCCAGCTTGGCCTGGACCTGATCCATCTCGGCAGTGGACAACACCGGGGGCTCTCCAACCACCAGTGACGCCAGGTAGAGCTGGGCCAATTCCTCGACCTGCACCGCCAGGCGAAAAGCCGACGCCATGTCGGCCCCGATGGCCACGACACCGTGGTGAGCCAGCAGGCAGGCCGAGCGCCCTTCGAGCGCGGCCACGACGTTGTTCGACAGTTCCTGGCTGCCGAACGTGGCGTACGGAGCGCAGCGAATGTCGTGCCCTCCGACCATGGCCACAAGGTAGTGAACGGCCCCTATTCCCCGCCCATGGAGAGCCAGGGCCGTGGCGTGGGTGCTGTGGGTATGAACGACGGCATTGACTTCAGGTCTGCGACGAAAGATGTCGAGATGAATCCGCCATTCCGACGATGGGCGCAGATTACTGGTGGCAAACCAGGTCGTGTCGAAGTCCATGGCCACGATGTCGTCGGGAGTCAGCCGGGAGTAGTCCATACCCGACGGTGTGATCAGCATGCCGGTTTTGGTCCTGGCCGAGACGTTGCCCGAGGTGCCAGTATTTATTCCACTGGCCGACATGGCCTGCGCAGTGGCGATGATGTCAATAGCCAATTTCACGATGCAAGTCCCGCTTGATAGTGACCAATGGCCCGACCAACCAGACGATAGAGCCGATCAGCTGCCGCTTCGATCACTTCGTAGACCTCTGCTACCGAAATCTCGCGATCGGAAACACCAGCCGCCCAGTTGGATACAACCCCGACTGACACATACCGCATTCCTGCCTCGCGGGCGAGGGCAACCTCTGGATAACCGGTCATGCCAACAAGGTCACCTCCCAACAATGACATCATCTTGATTTCAGCCGCGGTCTCGAAGCGCGGCCCGTTTGTGACGCAATAAATGGCTTCATCATGAACTTCGATCGACTCCTCATCACCGGCCCGACGGAGCACGGCCTGCATCTCCGGATCGTATGGGTTCGTCATGTCGGTATGGGTGACACCGGTAGCCTTGCTCTCGAACATCGGGTCGGTGATCCCATCAAAGAACGTCACATCCCGACCGGCGGTGAAATCGATGAAGTCGCTGATCAGCGCCAACGATCCAGGCGTCATCGAGGGACTGATACCACCGGACACGGCTGTGGCCACGATGAGTTCCACCCCGATGTGACGCAGGGCCCACACGTTGGCGCGATAGTTCACGGCGTGGGGCGGGATCGAGTGGTCGGTCCCGTGACGGGCCAGAAAACCGACCGGCTGGCCGTCCCAGGTACCGGCGGTCAAAGCCACCGGACCATAGGGTGTGTTGACCTCGTTGACGGATCGATCGACCACATGGGGCACGTCGTAGAATCCACTACCGGTGATCAGTCCAAGCACGTCGCAGACGTTAGCCGATTGGACTGGGAATTGACCCCTGGGAGCATGAGCACCATGTCGGAGCTGCCGGATGTCCTGCGCTTCACCATTCGGGTCAAGCCCAGGGCCCGATCCAACCGGGTTGGCGGGTCTTGGGGTGAGGCCAGGGCGCTACTCGTTGAGGTTCAGGCTCCCGCCGTCGACAACAAGGCCAATCGGGCGGTGCAGAAGGTCTTGGCATCGGCCCTGTCGGTGAAGCCGTCCCAGGTCGCGGTGTTGTTTGGTGCCGCGAGTCGCTCGAAGGTGGTGGAGGTGACCCGCCCCCCGGCCGGAACGTCCGAGCGCCTGCGCGCCCTGATCGAGGGTGACGGGTCGGCCGGGGGTGGCGGGGCTCACCCTGGGAAGCCAAACTGAGCGCCATGTCTGATCGATACGTCATCTACGGAGCGGGTGCAGTAGGCGGGGTGATCGGAGGCAGCCTGGCGCTGCATGGTCATGACGTGGCCTTCGTCGCCCGGGGCGCCCACCTGGAGGCGCTGCAGTCGTCGGGTCTGGAGCTTCATCTGCCGGAGGCGATTCACCATCTCGATATCCCTGCCGTCGTCGATCCGGCCGAGCTTGATCTTGCGGACGACGATGTGGTGGTGCTGGCGATGAAGACCCAGGACACCGAAGCGGCGCTTGAGTTGTTGGCGGCGTCGGCTCCGCCCCGATTGGCCGTGGTCTGCGCCCAGAACGGGGTGGAGAACGAACGCATGGCCCTGCGCCGCTTCGAGCGCGTCTACGCCATGAGCGTCTACCTTCCCGGGGTGCACCTCGAGCCGGGTGTGGTTGAGGGAGCAGGGTCGCCGGTGCTCGGCGTGCTCGACGTCGGCTGCTACCCAAGCGGGATCGACGACACGGCCCAACGCCTGGCCGCCGCCCTCGAAGCCTCCCGGTTCCGCTCCCAGGCCGACACCGCCATCATGCGCTTCAAGTACGCCAAGCTCCGGGTCAACACCGGTAACGCCCTCGACGCCGCCTGTGGCCCAGCCGGCCGTGGCAGCGATCTGGGCCGTCGCGCGGC
>Ga0316192_10004390_pt1 | contig 10246 bp, 5 predicted proteins | sample MerIslwburrow_MG_FD_204931 | JGI IMG/M metagenome (GOLD analysis project Ga0316192, IMG submission 204931) | Coastal sediment microbial communities from Maine, United States - Merrow Island worm burrow | ecosystem: Environmental > Aquatic > Marine > Coastal > Sediment | place: USA: Maine...
GCGCATCAGCTCATAAACATCCATTCTTAGATCGTCCTCTTTAATTTTTAAACCACGAAATACACGAACCACTCAAAACTTTTATGGAAGATGCTTACTTGTTCATCCAATTCGATTTGAGATAAACTTTTCAATCTGCCCGGTGATATATTTGCTGAGAGATTCCGCTTCGGCAGTGGTGATGGCCGGAATCCCTTCGGACAAACGTTCAATTTCTTCTTCATCAATACCGGTCATTTTATTTATCAGAAAGGTGTCGATTTCACCATCATCCAACAAAAAACCGCAGGCACCGATGGCACCCACAAACTCGTCAGCAACAAAAACAGGAACAACCATCTTGACAAGGCCGGCATCGCATTCCTCGATGACGGTCTTTTTCGTCCTCATCGCCTGCACGGCGATATTCATGTGCGCCGGGGCACAAATAAAGCTCTGCCCTTTGTCGGTGGCTTTAATTGCCGGACACAATTCATTGGCCCAATTTTTACATTCCGATATACGATAGCCCTCTACGTTAAAAACATTGGCATCTAATCCGGATCGTCTATTGATTTCTTCTTCCAACTCTACCCATGTTTCCTCAGGTGCAATATCGGTCAGCTTCATTGCTTAACTCCTTTTGCCTCACTCGTTTTAAACCAATCTTCAAGTCTGCGCAGCCCTTCTTCAACCGGCACTTTCGGTGTATATCCCAGATCTCTTTTTGCTGCACTTATATCAAACCAGTGAGATTTGGCAACCGCATCCGCAAGAAATCGGGTCATCGGGGGTTCTCCGGGCAATTTAAAAGTACGGTAAAAAAATTCCATAATTGCACCGATGGTCCAGGCCATTTGGTAGGATATAACGCCTTTTACCGGCGGAAGCCCGGCCGCCGCCAGAATGGCATCGATCATATCCCAGGTGGGAATTGGTTCTGCCTGGCTGATAAAATAGATGTTGCCGGATATCTCAGGAATTTTTTCCAATGCACCGGCCGCCAGTATATGGGCATCCGCAGCGTTATCGATATAGGTGGTGTCGACGAGATTGTCGCCGCGGCCGATGCGTTTCAGTTTCTTAGCCCGGGCGATGAGCCGGGGTGCAAAGTGAGGATCACCCGGGCCCCATATTTGATGGGGCCTTAACACAACCGTACGCAGATGCTTGCCGGTTGCCTTCAATACCAGCTGCTCGGCGATGGCTTTGGTTTTGGGATAAAAGGCATTGAACCTGGCGGGGTAGGGGACAGACTCGTCGGCGCCCTGCATATCGGTCCCGTCGAAAACAACGCTGGGTGTGCTGGTATAGACAAGACATGAAATCTTGTTGCGGGTGCATCCGTCAATGACATTTTGGGTACCGACGACATTGGTTTTATAATACTCCCGGTATGTTCCCCAGGGTGGCGGTTTGGCAGCGACATGAAACACCAGCTCCACCCCGCGGCAGGCCGTCTCGACGGCTTGCCGATCCTCGATATCACCCCGGATCTGCTCAACGCCCATGTCCGCAAGATTTGGGTAGTCCCCGCGGGATACACTGCGCACGGCATCGCCGCGGGCAACCAGACGTTCGATGATCGCGCCGCCGAGAAAGCCGCCGCCGCCGGTTACCAAAACCTTAGGTTGGGATGATTCGTTGTCGTTTGTTGTTGGATTCATTTTATTAATTCTGCCACTAAGGCACTAAGCCACAAAGGTTATAATGTAAATTTGTTGATGCCGCATATACCGTAGATACCGTATCGATAGGTCTTTCAGCAATAGACTTCCCTTTTGTTGTGCCTTCGTGTCTTGGTGGCTAATTACTCACTTTTTTTGTTTTTAATTTTCTTTTCAGCCCAAATAGCCAGTTTTTCCCGGAATATTTTAGAATTGTGACGGATATCGACAGGAAACGCCTTGTGAAACAATACCGTCTGAATGCTTTGAGTCAATTTGTTGGAGGCCGCCATACTGAGCAGCTCTTTTTCCAGCGTTTGAAAATTGATGGGGGATGTCGTCTTTTCGAGTTCAGCGATAATTACCGGTCGCTGTTGCGGTCGGGGGCCGACACCCACCAGTGCGCTGCGAAATACCTGGGGATGATTGTTAAAGATGGCCTCACAGGGTATGGTAAATAGGGTTTCCTGGGACGTAATGACCCGATGGCTCTTGCGACCGCAAAACCAGAGACGCCCCTTTTCATCCATCCAGCCCAAATCTCCCATGCGGTGGCGGATCTGATGGCCCTCTTTGATCTTGGCCAGGGCATCGGCATCCGGGTTTTCGAAGTACCTGCGGCTGACCAAGGCTCCCTTCACCGTAATTTCGCCGATTTCACCTTGGGAGACCGTCAGATCATCACGCCAGCTTTCAATGGGATCGTCACTAATCCGTATAATTCGAATGTCGACATCGTTAATCGGTCGTCCGATGCAGATCCCGTAGCCTTTTTCGCTAAGTTGGCGGGTTTCTGCCAGAATTTCCCTGCTTTTTATCGATATAATCGGGACCGCCTCCGTCGCTCCATAGGGTGTGTGAATTTCAGTGTCATCATTTAACAGGCTACTAAATCGTTCAATATTATCTGCAGAGACCGGTGCTCCGGCGGAAATAACCCGTTTTAGCGAGGGCAGTTTTATTCCTTTTTGCTGACCGTAACGGCCGACGCGGTTCAGGAGTGCCGGAGAGGCGAACATGTTGGTAACCCCTTGATTGTTGACGACTTCAAAAATGCGTTCGGGGTTCACCCGGGCCGGTCGGGTGGGATCCATTTCAGGGATGACCGAAGTGATTCCCAGGGCCGGGTAAAATAGGGCGAAGAGGGGAAAGGTCGACAAATCGATTTCATCCGAGGACATATTCAGATGGGATTGGATCTGTTTGAGTTGGGCATCAAAATTGCCATGGGAATACACCGCCCCTTTTGCCGGTCCGGTACTGCCGGTGGTAAAAAGGACGGCTGCCGTATCATCCCGAGCGGTTTTCATGCAGGTAAAAGACACGCCCGGTTTTTCTCGAAGCTGCGCCAGGGTGAGGCCGCCCCAGAACCAACGTCGGCCCACCGTTATCCAGGTTTTAACGGTTTTAAAAAATCCGGGGTAGACCGTCCGGACCACGTGGGCCAGGGGGATGCCGATGAAGGCTTCCGGACGACTTGATTTAAAGCAGGCGACCATACGCTGAATCCCCATTCCGGGATCGACCACCACCGGAATGGCGCCGGTTTTGAAAAGTGCAAATATCAGCACAAAAAAATCCAGGCTCGGCTTCACCATTAAAACGGTGCGGGTGCCATGGACGACGCCGGCTGCCGTCAGACCGTGAGCCAGACGATCAGATTCCTGATCGAGCTGTAAAAAGGTCAGATGCGAATAGGCAATACGGCCTTTTTTATCCCGACCCGCCGGATAGACCACAGCCCGCTTATAGGGTTGTGCTTTTGCCGTACGTGTCAGATATGAGGCGATGTTGACGTTGTTATTATTGGGGTCCGGATTGCTCAAAATTTTATGTTCCTGAACTTCGTCCTTAGCGGATGCTGGATGCTTGATGCTCGATACTGGATACTTGATATTGAGCACTGGAATCTGGAAAAAAGAGTTGCTTCCGGCCTTAGCAGCTCTTGGCTACTGCCTATATGGAGTCGGCTCGCTCTTTTTCCACTAATAAAATCGACAGAATACTTCTTTAATCCAGTAACCAGTATCGAGTATCCAGTATCCTAATTCTTCAATTTTCATGCGATCGCTTAACGTCTGAAGAGCTAATATCATATTTTGGCAATCGAATACATGGCCTGTATTCAGAGCGGGTGCTGATTCAAGAAATCCTGCGTCAGTGGGATAATTTTTTCGGGCACATCTTCAAGTACATAGTGGCCTGCATCCGGGAAGCAATGAACCTCGGCTGCCGGAAAGCGGCGTTGCCATTCAGACAGGTAATCTTGGTCGAACACAAAATCATGTTTTCCCCAGCAAATCAGCATGGGCAACTCCGAGAGGGTCTGCAATTGATCATCGACCTGCTTTACCAGCAGGTAGCTTGGATCTTTTTCCACCAGCGGGATATCCTGGACAAACTTTAAGTTAGCCATGCGATTTTTCCAGCAATTATAGGGTGCGAGAAGTCCTCTTTTGACTTCCGCAGAAAGTCCTTTCTTAGAGGCCATGGATAGGGCGCCTTTGGCGAAAATGTTGAAGCCAAGAACTGCCAGGGCGGCCATGGGGCCGGATCTGCGAATGATACTCAGGCGCAGGGGAATTCGTTTTGCGGTCGGCGGTAAAAATGCAGCCGTATTCATCACCACCAAACGGCAGATTTTTTCGGGATGCCTGAGCGCATAAGCCATACCGATCATCCCTCCCCAGTCGTGAAGGATCAGGGTAATCTTTTCGTCGGTCGTGAGGGAGCCCAGCAAATTGTCCAGATCATCGATTCGGCTGTGGAGTCTGTAATCGTATTCTGTCACTCCGGGTTTGTCCGATAAACCACATCCGATATGATCGGGTGCAATGCTGCGGTAGCGCTTGCTTAGCGCCTTGATCAATTTGCGATAGTAGAAAGACCAGGTCGGGTTACCATGGACCATCACAATCGGCTCACCTTGGCCTTCATCGATATAATGATACCTGAGGCCGCTTAAATCCAAGTAATGGGAGGTGAACGGATAGAGATGCCGCAAACCTGATATGTCAACGGGTTTTCTTTTCAAATTCAACATTCGATCTTGGAAGTTCAATGTTCAATGTTCATCTTATTCTATCCTCCGTCCTCTGTTATCTGACTTCTGCCTTCTGACATCTGTCTGCTCTACCACCGCATCCCCAGCATCATGCAATTGAGGCCACTGCCGATTCCCAGAAATCCGACCAAATCATCTGGCCGCAAAAATTCTCTTTCATCGGCAATCGCAGCCGTGATGGGTAATGAGACCGTTCCGATGTTGCCCAGATACTGGAAGGTGGTAAAATCTCTGGATGGGGGCAGCCCGAGGGCCTCGAGAATTGTTTGCTGATGGGTGGCGCCCACCTGATGACAAATTACTTTATCCGGCTGCTCATCCGTCCAGGAAAGTTCTTTGCGGAAGGCGGCAAATGTTTCAATTCCCAAGGTCACGCCGTTTTTCAGAACCCCGACCGAATCGGTTTCCATGATGTGCAGCCCGCTGGCCGGGATACCGGTATCGGGTCCCCATACACACAGCTTATGGAAGGCCGCGGCGTTTCTGGCAACCCCGCCAAGGATGCGGTGACCGTCAGCTGAAAGAGAGCTGTCGGTCAGGACCACCGCCACTGCCCCGGAACCACCGGTCAGGGTTGCAATGGTCTTTTTAAAAACGTCCATGTTTGCGGTTTTCAGGAGGCGCTCTATGGTGGTATCCATAATCTGACGGGCGGATTCGCAGGAAACCACCATTCCGGCCCGGATTTGTCCCAGCTCGATGGCATTGGCCACCTGGACCATTCCGTTTAGAATACCCAGACAGGCATTGGAAACATCATACATCTGGGTTTGCGATTTCAATCCCAGGCCGTCGCAAACGGCGCAGGCAGTGGCGGGCTCCAAGTTATCCCGACAGACACCCCCGTAGATCAGCATGCCGATTTCATCCGGTGTAACACTGGAATCCGCCAGAGCTTTTTTACCGGCCTTAATTGCGCCGGTATGCATCTTGAAATCCTGATCCCAGAATCGGCGCTCCCGAATACCGGTGATCGCCTCCAGCTGTCCTTTCTGGAAATGAAGGGTTTTGTAGAGCGGTTCCAGGCGCAGCTCCAAATCCTCTGAAGTGACGACGTTCGGCGGAAGCTCGTAGCCGAAGGCGTCGATGTAAACTCTAGTGTATCGCATAGTATTATTATTCCATCTATTCCATCACTCCAAAATTCCAAGATTCCATAATTTAGGTGAAAGACTCAATATAAAAATATATATAATATATTCATATAGTTGTAGAATTTCCGAGAAGATATATTTTCGAGCATTAAGTATCCTAAATCTGACATAATTCACAACGCCATCAGGTTGATACCAAAGTCTTCCATTTTGTAAATATAAAGTCCGTCCACTTGTAAATAGCCTTCGGCCCGTATGGCTGGAACCGGGTGTTCTTTAACCTCTGTGACCACGGCTTCAACGGTGATTAGGCGATTCTTTGGCAGGATTTGACCGCGGTATGTCCATTGGTGAGGTTTTCCAGTCAGGAGCGCAAAACGGTGGCTGTCGACCAGCTGCGGCCAGCGCTGCCGGGCCATATACTTGAGTAGCTGGACGAAAGATTCAATTCCCAGTGATCCCGGTAACACGGGATCCTGATAAAAGTGGGCATCGAAAAACCATTCATGGGGATCGACCCGCTTGGTGGCCCTTATAAATCCCAGACCCTGCGGACCGCCGTCAGGTATATAGGCGTCAATCCGGTCGATCATTCGAAGGGCCTTGGCCGGCAAGGTCATTCCACGGGCCGGCAGGCGCTCCGGATCCTGTGGCGAGAGGGGGCCAAGATTTCTGAATTCATGAGTCCGACTGCGCTGCAATTCCGCCCGGGTGGGTGTGTACACCCGGTTTTGTGCATCGTGGATGCCTGCCTGGACTGCCAGGCTTTCAATGGAAAAAAAACCGAAATTGGTGTTACCGGTATATACTTTTTGATCTTGATGCCATATTTCAAAATCAAAATGCTCGATGATCATGTCGCCGGCCTCCGCAGCCTTGGTCAGCCGCGCTTTGACGGACACCGTTTTTAAATCCGAAGAAAGTTCGCGAAAAAGGGTTGCCCGGCCGCCCAGATTTCTGAAGCGCAGATCTTGTTTACTCCTGAGGGCTGATCCCACATAGGCTGCCAGCCAGCCGCAGGGTTGCAATGCAATTTCCAAGATAATGCTGATGGGTGCCTTCGGTGCGCCTTCGGCCCGAAAATACCAGGCATCCGGTGAGACATCATATTCAGCTTCGATCCAACCATCCGGTTTGACGACCCAGGGCTCGGGTTGGACCTGAGTTATCCGGTCGATGAACATAAAAGGGGGCCCAGGCAGTCGGGCGATAAACCGATCTCGATCAAAGGGTTTGTAACGTTCACCGAATGCTTTGGAAGGACTTCCGACGGCGATTTCGAGGATGTGGTGACGTTCAAAAACAGCCGGGTGTTTCATCGGTGCCTCCGGCCGTTCGGTTTTATTTGCCTGCTGATCCCAAAAGGTCTCGATGTCTTCTCTCGAGATACCACTCATCTGCAAGGACATGTTTTTAAACTGTACAATACGGTCTCCGTCCGCATACATATATGCGTCCGCGACAACATAGGGCTGGGGCCCATATCCGAATTCCTTGAGTTCGATTTCATAGACCACATGGCGGGTTGCAGGGGTTACCGGTCCACGGCACTTCAAAATGCTTTGCACACCAATAACGGGCGCATAAAAAACATCTGCTTTATCCGTGATCCAGCCCATGCGCTGCATAAAAATTCTCAAGGTGTGGGCACAACACTCGTACATCAGCGTTCCCGGCATGACCATGTCGTCCACGAAATGACAGGTTAAGAACCAATCATCGGCATGGATATCCGCTTCTGCCTGAATCAGTCCCAAACCGTATCGCCCGCCGATAGGATCCAAACTGATGACGCGGTCGATCAATGTCATACGTCCGCCGGGGAGTCTGAGCGAGGCGGGTAGGGTGACGGCCGCAAAGTCGTTGCCGAAACAGTCGGCCGCGTTGCCGCGACGAAGTGCCTCCAGGGCCGCATCTTCATACTGTTCTTTGTTCATTTTCACCAGCGGTTTCCAGTCTGAAGGCTTTTTCCCGGCAAGGGCTGCGGTCTCATCGCCGGTTAATATGATGCCGCCGGAATTTTTAACCTCTTCGGCGGTAAAGAACCCGGCACAGCCGTCGGTCATGGTGATGAGGGCTGTGTCGCCGATATATCCCTTGAAGCTGAACAGGAATAGATAGGTATCTCCCTGACGGATGAATTTACTGATCTCGATTTCATAACGAATCGTCTCGCCCGGCTGGGGCAATTCACGATGAAAGATAACGGCGGCGTCCAGCAGCCGATAGGTTCTTTTTCCTTTTACGGCCAGATCGATGCCCAAATATGCACTGAGAAACAGATCGGCCTGACCGGCTTCAACGGATATGCAAACGGGCGCATGCTCGCCGTCAAGATACCATGCGCCGGGCAAAACATCATGTTCGGTGACAATGCGGCCGGGGCCCAGAGCGCCTTTTTGGCCTTCAATCGACAGAATGCGGTCCACCAGCATCAAAGGTTCATCCGGAAGCCGAACTCTGGCCGGATAAGCGTCAACCTCAGCAAACTGCGGACCCAGTACCCTGGCAACAGAACCTGTGGCAAATTCAAGGCAGTCCCGGTGTGAAAATGCGGGGCGGGAAGGCGGAGTGGAGAATTTTGAATTTTGAATTTTGAATTCTGAATGCGGTAAGGGTCCTTCGTTCCGGCTGACGGCCTGTTCGAGAAGCTCGGTCTGCAGGGCAAAGGTCTTGCTGTAACCCCGGGTGAGTTCATTGGAAAAATCCAAGAATTCTTCATGGGCTTCAGCAGTGGCTTTTGCTATGTTCTCGGTGGTTTCGATTAATTCCGAAAATCGGGTGCCGATCTTATCTGCCTTTTTCCTTCCAACTTCCGAATTTCGCCTCTCGCCCTCAAAAGCCTCCCTTCTCTGCCCTCTGTCTTCTGTCCTCTGTCTTCTGTCCTCTCTGTATGGCAGGGCTGGGGAGATCGCTTTTCCGCCAATGATTACTTTTATAGTGTCTTGAGAGATGATTTCAACCGGTTCTATCATCGCCGGAGGGTACGCGTCAGGGCCGTAAAGCGTATCAAGATCAACCGGCACTCGTTCCGCGATTAACGCAGCCATGACCTTAACGATGGTTGTGTAGTCGTCTTCTCCCTTGTTACAGGCTGAAAGCGCCAGATGGGGCTTGTCCTGCAGGATGCTGTCGATCATGCGGGTACAGGAAGAATACGGTCCCATCTCTAAAAATATGCGCACGCCGTCCCGGTAGGCTTGCTCTACCGTTGCCGTAAAATCAAAACCGTGCAAGGCTTGGTTGAGGATAGCGTCGGCAGCCTTTTTTTCCGTTAACTTGAAAGATCGGCCGAGGGCACAGCTGTAAAAGCGGATGCCTTGTGGTTGACGGGTTGGGAAAACATGCAAATCCCTGTAGGCCTCCATCACCGGCCTTAGAGCGTCACAGTGCACCGTAACGATACCGTCCAGATAAATGGCCTCGCAATGGAGGTCTTCAATAGCGGCCCCAACATCCTGTCTGCGTCCGCCAATGACACATTCTGCGGGTGCGTTTATGATTAACAGGCGGGTGGTCTCATATCGGCTGACGATGCGGCGAACCAAATCCGCCTTGCGGTTTACCACCGCCACGCGCCAGTCGACATTTTCATCGGGAGCGACATTCCACACCTTGCGGGCCGCATTGCAGGGACCGGCAAGCTCGGTGGAAAACAAATTGGTATTTTTCATACGCTGCAGCATTTCGCCGCGTTCGGGCCAAACGCGCATGGCGAAGTAACCCGCCGATTCTCCCAGACTATACCCAATTACGGCCGCAGGCTTGATGTTGAAATGCGCCATTAGTCCGGCGACCACAGATCCGTGAACCACCTGGCCGAAGATCATTGTCAGAGGATCGGAGATAATTTTTTCATAGGCCGATTTTTGCCAGCCCGGCTCCCACGATGCCCGCCAGGGAACATAACATTCCGGCACCAACTGGGTTTTTAATTGCAGGGTTTGCGCATCCATGCTGTGTAATATCTCCGGCCAATGCACCCCGATATCCCGGCCCATGCCCAGATAATGGCTGCCTGAACCCGGAAAAACAAAGGTCAACTCCCCGGTGGGCCCCAAGGGATTCGTCCTATAGTAGATACCACTCCTTTTCGAAATGGTTCGGGGGCTAGCCGATTCAACCGCCTGCCGGGCTTCTGCAATTCGGTCTTCGAGTTGGGACAAATCATCGCCGACAATCGAAAGGGCGTGCGGGTATTTTGGATGGACACCGGCATTAAGATACCAGGCACGGGCGACCGATTCGATGGCGGAAGCGCGGACACTGCGGTTATTACGACGGTGGGCCGTAAGGTGCCTTTCAACGTGCCGATGGAGTGACGCCAGACCGGAAAGCAGCGATTTTCGGTTTTTTCCTTCAACGGCAAAGACTCCCAAATGCTGAAATCCCAGCGGTTTTTTTCTCTCCCGCCGAACCTGCCTTATGAGATCATTTTTCGC
>Ga0316192_10004391_pt1 | contig 10245 bp, 11 predicted proteins | sample MerIslwburrow_MG_FD_204931 | JGI IMG/M metagenome (GOLD analysis project Ga0316192, IMG submission 204931) | Coastal sediment microbial communities from Maine, United States - Merrow Island worm burrow | ecosystem: Environmental > Aquatic > Marine > Coastal > Sediment | place: USA: Maine...
CACCAGCATCGCGGTAGCTTAGAGAAGTTTTATTGGGGTCCTGGGAAGTGCTCATAGATGTGATTCGCTCTTTCAAAATATCCGCTGGCGCAAAGAAAGTGTATCATTTTAAATGATCTTGTCGTGAACAGCGACATATAATCAGCAACTTAGAATATTTCTTCCGACAGGGTCTGATTCTAGACCGGATTGGCGGTGGTTTGACGGAGAGTAATTTGGTCTTAAATTGGATAAAACGCTGCATTGGTCTGATCGTGGTGTTGCAAGGCATGCTGATATTGCCGGCTGCATATGCTGTAGATATCGAAGGACTCTACCAGGCCAGGGTGCCGGTGGTGGGGCAGACACGCGAAGAGCGCCAGCAGGTCTATCCGGCGGCTCTAGCTCAGGTGGTGGTGAAATTAAGCGGTAATCAGGCTGTGCCCGAATTGCCGCAGCTGTCTGGTTTTATGGCACGGGCGGTGTCTCTGGTGCAGGAATTTCACTATGAGGAGTTACCAACAAGCAATCAGGCCCTGATTGAGGAGGGTTACAAGCGGCAACTGGTGGTGAGATTTGATGGTGATGCCATTAGTAAGGCGCTGATTGGGGCTGAGGTGCCGCTGTGGGGCAGGACGCGTTCAGAGGTGTTGGTGTGGTTGGCGATTGAGGACAGAGAGGCGCGTTATCTTTTGGCAGCTAATGCCTCGCTTGAACTGGAATCTTATTTGAGAGAGCAATCCACACGCCGTGGTCTGCCGTTGATACTGCCGTTGATTGATCTGGAAGACCAGATGAACCTGGGTTTTGCCGATGTCTGGGGTGATTTTCGTCAGAATATTATGCATGCCTCGCAACGCTACGGTGTTGATGCGGTGTTGGTGGGGCGGCTGTTTCGTAGTCCTGAGGGGATATGGCAGTCGCGCTGGAGTCTGCATCAGACTGGAACTATTGCCTCTAAGTATTGGAGTGGTGATGGCAATAGTCAGTTTGAAGCACTGACGCTGGGTGTCGATGGCGCTGCCGATTCCATTTCGCAACGTTATGCCCAGCTTTTTAGCGCCACCTCTGCCGACAGTGTGCTGTTGACGGTAACAGGGGTGGATGATTTGAGCGGCTATGCCCGGGCGATGAAGTATCTAGAGTCGCTGGATATTGTCACCGATGTGGAAGTGAGCAAGGTCTTTGCCGATCAGGTGTTATTCAGACTGGCCATTCGTGGTGATACGGCTGGTCTGGAACGGGCTGTGTCACTGGGTAGTACACTGTTTCAGTCGGTGGATGCAGTTGAACTTTCAGGAAATGATGTGGCCCAAGAAAGGGTCTTTATCTATCAATTATTGCCATGAAACCTGGTGTTAGTCTGGGCCTGAAAGACCTGCCAAACCTGATCAGTGTTGCCCGGATTCTGCTGAGTCTGCCGGTTGCCTACCTGTTGTTGGAACAGCGCTTTACCGAGGCGCTGATATTGTTCTTTGTCGCCGGCGTCTCGGACGGGCTGGATGGTTTTCTGGCCAAACGTTTTGCCTGGCATAGTCGGTTGGGTTCTATTCTCGATCCGCTGGCAGACAAGATTCTGCTGATAACGTCATTTCTCTGTTTGGCGTTAGTCGATGTGATTCCGATGTGGTTGATGATGATGGTGTTTGCGCGTGATCTGATTATTATTGTTGGCGCAGCGGCATTTCATCTTTTGTTTGGCCAGTTCGAGATGGCGCCGACCTGGATCAGCAAGATCAACACCACCTTGCAGATTATTTTGGTGTTGGCCTTGGTGCTGTCCCACGGCTTGTACCCGTTGCCAGCGGATCTGTTGGTATGGTTGGTCTATGGCGTCTCGGTGACTACCGTCCTGAGTGGCCTGGATTATGTCTGGATCTGGGGGCGCAAGGCCTATCATATTAAAAGTACAGCTCACTAAAGTTTGTTATGTCGATGACTGATTCGCAAAAATGGTTCACCTTGATCAGCGTAGCCCTGTTGCTGGGGTTGTTATACCTGTTGGCGCCGGTGTTGTTTCCGTTCCTGGTTGCCGCCGCCCTGGCCTATCTCGGTGACCCGTTGGTCGACATGCTGGAGGCGCGCAAGTTATCGCGCAGTGTCTCTGTGGTGGTGGTATTTTGCGGCCTGTTTGTGGGGATGTTTTTATTGTTTGTCATTGTTGTTCCGGCTTTGCAGCAGGAGCTGGTGACCTTGTTAAAAAAATTGCCGGTCTATATCGATTGGTTGCAGGGGACTGTATTGCCATGGTTGCAGACACAGTTTTCAATTGAAATTCCAGTCTGGGATCTGAATAGTCTGAAACAGGCGCTTAGCAGTCACTGGCAGTCGGTGAGTGGCGTTGCCGCCGGGGTGATGGGATCGGTGTCACGTTCCGGTCTGGTCTTGCTTGGTTGGTTCGCCAATCTGGTGTTGATTCCGGTGCTGACTTTTTATCTGTTGCGCGACTGGGATCTGCTGGTGGCGCGTATCCATGAGTTGATCCCACGGCGTTCAGAGCGGCTAGTCCTGAATTTGTCCAAGGATTGTGATGAGGTGCTGGGTGCCTTTATGCATGGTCAGTTGCTGGTGATGTTGGCGTTGGGCACGGTCTATACCGTTGGCCTGTGGCTGGTCGGTCTGGATATGGCGTTTCTAATCGGCATGCTGGCGGGCATGGTCAGTTTTGTCCCTTATCTGGGTTTTATTCTCGGTGTGCTGGTGGCCGGTATTGCCGCCTTGATGCAGTTCCAGGATGCTATTCATCTTTTCTATGTCTTGCTGGTGTTTGGTTTTGGGCAAATGCTGGAATCATTTTTGTTGACACCATATCTGCTTGGTGACCGTATCGGTCTGCATCCGGTGGCGGTGATCTTTGCGGTCATGGCCGGTGGTCAGCTGTTTGGTTTTGTCGGTGTGTTGTTGGCCTTGCCGGCAGCGGCGGTGATTATGGTGCTGTTGCGTCACGCCCATGAGCGTTACGTCAGCAGTGGACTTTATGTAGATAAGCAGCAGGATTGATTAGTGACTGTCAGTGATACGGTAAAACAGTTGCCATTGAGTATGTGGCTGCGTGAAGGGGCAAACTTTGATAATTATTTTGCCTCGCTTAACAGGCCGTTGTTGGCGAGCCTGAACAACAGTGAAGAACAGTTCGTATTTCTCTGGGGAACTGAGTCTGTCGGTAAAACTCATTTGCTCCAGGCTGCCTGTCATGCGGCAACCGCCAGGGGCGAGGGCAGTGTTTATCTGCCTATGTCTGAGGCAGCGCAGTTTGCCCCGGAAATGCTCGAAGGCTTAGAACATCTGGCGCTGGTAGCCATTGATGATGTCAATGTGATTGCCGGTGACAGGGATTGGGAAACAGCGCTGTTTAATCTCTATAACCGGATCCGCGATACAGGTACGGGGAGATTGTTGGTGGCGGCGAATAAACCTTTGCCTGAACTGGGTTTGCAGTTGCCTGATCTGCAGTCGCGTCTTAGTTGGGGGCTGGTCTACCAGGTTCAAACAATGAGCGATGATGAAAAACTGCTGGCATTGAAACAGCGTGCCGATAGTCGTGGTTTTGAACTGCCGGATGAAGTGGCTAATTATTTATTGCGTCATTACCAGCGCCAGACTACTGCCTTGTTTGAATTATTGGACAGGCTGGATCAACATTCCCTGGCTGAGCAGCGGCGCCTGACGATTCCTTTTGTCAAACAAGTTATAGAAGCTGAAGAGTGAAACATGGATTTAGCTAGATCGGTTACAGAAAACGTTCGTATTGCCCTTGCGGAAGACATTGGTAGCGGAGACCTGACGGCTGCCTTGATTCCTGTCGACGCCATGGCCCGGGCAGTGGTCATCAGTCGTGAAGCGGCAGTGGTTTGTGGTCGTCCCTGGGTGGATGAAGTATTCAATCAGCTTGATCAGCGAGTTGAAATTAATTGGTTGGTGCAAGAGGGAGAAAAGGTAGCTCCTGATCAGGAGTTATTTCATTTAAGTGGTAGTGCTCGTGCCTTGTTGACTGGCGAACGTACAGCACTGAATTTCCTGCAGACGCTCTCTGCCACGGCTACCGAAGCAAGTCGTTATGCCGATGTGGTTGCCGGTCTTGATGTCAAAATTCTTGATACCCGTAAAACCATCCCAGGGCTGCGTGAGGCGCAGAAATATGCAGTGAGCTGTGGTGGCTGTTTTAATCATCGTCATGGCCTTTATGACGCGGTGTTGATCAAGGAAAATCATATCCTCGCTGCCGGTTCGATTGCTGCGGCGGTGACCAAGGTACGGCCTTATGCCCAGGGTAAACCGGTCGAAGTTGAAGTGGAAAGTTTGGCCGAGCTGCGTGAGGCATTGGCAGTTGAGGCTGACATCATCATGCTCGATAACTTTAGTCTGGAACAGATTGGCGAAGCAGTGGCGATTAACCAGGGCCAGGCCAAACTGGAAGTGTCGGGCAATGTCTGTCTTGATGGCCTGAGACGGCTGGCAGAAACAGGGGTTGATTATATCTCTACCGGTGCCTTGACTAAGCATGTTCGCGCAGTAGATCTCTCCATGCGTTTTTTATAAATATTTATTTCTAATTAAATAACTTCTTTCGCCCCTGTCCCAATCTGTTGTTTTCTTAATCCGTCTGAGTTGACTGAATGTGGTCATCATTATTCTCCGTTTTTTGTGGCTGGTTTTTTGTTTGCAGACGCATCCTATTCGTCCTGATTGTTTGCAAAAAATAACCTTATCCATGAAGAACTTGAGTGTTTGGCATAAATGTCTAAAGTGATAGACGGTGGGGTCGACGTTGTAACAGTGAAGAAATCATAAACACAACGAGGTGTGTCATGTCTTGTGAAGGCTATGTACGTAAACGGTCAGTCTATGAAGTGCGTTTTGGTAAACAGGAACGACCAGCGGAAGCGCCGCTGCAATTCAGGGATGACCATGAATTATTGGCCTACCTGCTTGAGCAGGAATATATGGCTGAGCATTGTGAGATTGTTTCTTTCGAGTCACCGACTAGCGACTAGTTGTTTCGAAATCGCCACTGGCGGTTTCATTGTTGCTCAGGCTCTACACCATCCGAGCTAGACGTTTGTTTCGGCGGATGTGTTTTTTTTAATCCCCGCCACCGCCACAACTCCCACCACCACAGCCATCTGAACCGCCAAAGCCATCTAAAAAACCGCCGTCACTGCCACCACTTCCGGGTAGTGCTCCCGAGTCACCGCCACAACCAGAGCTGCAGCCAATATGCGAAGCGCAGTAGCCGCTGCCATAGTTAGGTGAGTTGGGGTTGCGACAGTCGGGGCTATATCTGAATCCATTCTCGATATTGAGCCGGGCGTCGATGCCAAATAGCAGTGGCAGTACAAGTGGTGCCTTTGGGTCGATTTCATCCTTGGCGCAGGCCAGTCGCCAGGCCCGTTTAATGCCGTCCTGAGCATCGGTGGGTGAACTCATGGCCTCGGCAGGGGTGTGATGCAGGTAGCGCCCCAGGGCCTTTTTGCAGTATTGCTGATAGGCGCGGGTGAAGAGGATGAACTCGTGCCAGGCATCGTCCACTACCTGCGACGGCATGGCGACCATCTTGTTGCCGGCCTGATTGCAGATGTGGAAATAGTCGCGCAGGCCATCAAAGGCCAGATCGAGTTGCTGGTCGTTGAGCTGAGTGTGTTTGGCGGCGAGCTTTTTGCGTATTGCCGGGTGAAAGCGGTAGTTGTCGATAAATGCTAATTGATTGTTTTTGCCGCCATGGCGCATGAAATAGACAATGCTGGCAACGGCGGCAATAGTGATAACAATATAAAACCAGCTCATGGTGTCCTCGTGAGTGTCATGTTATTTAAGTGTCGGCAGCTGCGCCCTGATCTTTCGTGCTGGTATCAAGTCTCTGGGCCAGCTAAAATCAGCCCTTTGTTAAATCCGAGAAGAATTCCCCCCATGCGCACATCCCAGTTCCTGTTGTCTACCCTGAGAGAAACCCCGTCTGACGCCGAAGTGGTCAGCCACCAATTGATGTTGCGTGCCGGTATGATCCGTAAGCTGGCAACGGGTCTCTACACCTGGCTGCCGATGGGTTTGCGGGTGTTGCGTAAGATTGAGGCCATCGTCCGTGAAGAGATGAATCGTTCGGGTGGCCAGGAAGTGTTGATGCCAGCGGTGCAGCCTGCTGAACTGTGGCAGGAGTCGGGCCGTTGGCAGCAGATGGGTGAGGAGATGCTGCGCCTGCAGGATAGACATGAGCGTGATTTCTGTTTTGGCCCGACCCACGAAGAGGTGATTACCGATCTGGCTCGTAACGAGATTCGCAGTTACAAACAGTTGCCCATCACCTTCTATCAGATTCAGACCAAGTTTCGTGACGAACGTCGGCCACGTTTTGGGGTGATGCGGGCGCGTGAATTTCTGATGAAGGATGCCTATTCCTTTCACGTCGATGACGCCTCGTTGCAACAGACCTACGAGATGATGTATCAGAGTTACTCGCGCATCTTCACCCGTCTGGGGCTGGAATTTCGCGCTGTATTGGCTGACACCGGTGCTATCGGTGGCAGCGCTTCCCATGAGTTTCATGTTTTGGCCGATTCCGGTGAAGATGCCATCGCCTTTAGTAGCGAGTCGGATTATGCCGCCAATATCGAGCTGGCCGAAGCAGTAGCACCGGCGGGTGAACGTGCTGCGCCGACTGCTGAAATGGCGACTATTGATACCCCAAATCAGCACAGTATTGATGAGGTCAGCGCCTTTTTGAAGGTGGCTGCCAGTCAAACCGCCAAGACTCTATTGGTGCAAGGTGCCGAGGAGGGCAGTGTGGTGGCCCTGGTGCTGCGCGGTGATCACGACTTGAACGAGTTTAAGGCCGACAAGCTTGAGCAAGTGGCGACCCCTCTGACCTTAGTCACACCTGAGCAGGTTAAGACCACAGCTGGCTGTGAGCCTGGTTCGGTTGGCCCGCTTGGATTGGACTGCCCGGTGTTTGTCGATCGCAGCGCCGCCCATTTGTCTGACTTTGTCTGTGGTGCCAATCAGGATGGCAAACATCTGAGCGGCGTGAATTGGGGCCGTGACCTGCCTGAAGGTGTCGTGGTTGATATTCGCAATGTGGTCGAGGGCGATATCAGTCCAGACGGCAAGGGCACATTGCAGATCAAACGCGGTATCGAAGTCGGGCATATCTTCCAGCTGGGACGTAAATACAGCGAGGCGATGAAGGCCATAGTGCAGGCTGAATCAGGTAAATCAGTGGTGATGACCATGGGTTGCTACGGCATCGGTGTGTCACGGCTGGTGGCCTCGGCCATTGAACAGAATAACGACGAGCGTGGCATTATTTGGCCCGAGGCGATTGCGCCGTTCCAGATTGCCCTGCTGCCGCTGAATATGCATAAGTCACAACGTCTGCGTGAAGCGGTGGAAAAACTCTATGATGAGTTGCTGGCAGCTGGTTTTGATGTCTTGCTGGATGATCGTAAGGAGCGTCCAGGGGTAATGTTTGCCGATATGGAGTTGATCGGTATCCCGCATCGTGTGGTGTTCAGCGAGAAGGGCCTGGACAAGGCTGAACTGGAGTATAAGGGCCGCCGTGACAGCGATAACCAGTTTATCCCGCTGGATCAGATTGTTGATTTCCTCAAGGGGCAAATCAATTAGGTCGATATACTAGAAAACCTCTTTATAGGCGAGTTATGCGCTGGTTATCGATAATATTTCTGTCCTTGTTTTTAATGCAGCCGTTACAGGCGGCGGTGCCTGAGCCGCCTGACGATAAGCTGCGTCAATTGCTGCGTGATGCCATCGCCAGTACGGACAGTTTTGCCGACCGCTTCGAGGCCGAGGTGTGGCTGCTGGATATGTCACGACGGCTGGAAAGGTCGATACCGGATGATGGTGACAGGCTGAGGCTGTTAAAGATTATTCACTATGAGGCCAGTCGCGCCGAACTGCCGCCAGAGTTGGTGCTGGCGGTGATCCAGGTGGAGAGTTATTTTGATCGTTGGGCTTTGTCTGTAGCTGGGGCGCAGGGGCTGATGCAGATCATGCCATTCTGGCTCAATGAGGTTGGTCGCCCGGATGACAATCTGTTCCATGTTCAGACCAATCTGCGTATGGGTTGTACCATCCTCAAATACTATCTGGATAAAGAAAGCGGAGATCTTACCCGTGCTCTGGGGCGTTACAACGGCAGCCTGGGTAAATTTAAATATCCTAATAAGGTGTTTGAGGCGCTACGGACGCGCTGGTACCGACAGTAGTTACCAGTTCTTGTGGTGGCCGTCACGCTGGCGTTCAGCATCTTTCATGTGGCCATCTCTGTGTTCATAGTATTTGCCTGCCTGGTCGGCCATCTTCTTGTGCGACACCATCATTTCATCAAGTTGTTTGATCATATCGCTTAGACGAGCCTTTTCTTCGCTGCTGGGTTGATGGTTGATATCACGCAAGATGGTCATTGTCTCTGAAAGCATTTGCATCATGTCTATATTCATTTGATGACGTTGTTTGTAGTGTTCTTGGTAAGGTTTTCGCTTTTCGTCATCGTCACTTTTGCCGGCAAAAACAGGGCTGAAAAGTAACGCACAAATAAAGCTGGCACATAGAAATATGGTATTTTTCTTCATGTTAAAACTCCTTTGCCCTAGCTGTTCGTTATTAAAGTGTGTCAAATGATTTTAGGTTGCGGTATTCAGTGTCTTCGCTCAGTACTGCGCTGACCTCGGCGTTGTTTGGGCCTTGTAGTAACCAGTTGCGCAGTTCATTGACTTTTATATTTGAGCCGCAGGCCACAACTTCAACACTGCCGTCAGGTAAGTTGCGAGCATAGCCCTTTACCCCCAGGATTTTTGCTTGTTGTTGGGTTGAGCCTCGATACCAGACTCCTTGGACGCGTCCAGAGACAACAAATCGCTTACAGATTTCCATAGTAATCCCCTACTGATTAACTCAGGTAATTAAACCTTAGATTACTTTTTGGCATGTTGCCAATTGTATTGTGTAGCTTTGGTCGGGCACGCCGATGGTTTAAACTGTGACAATTTTCTAGACCAGTAATAGTGGAGGCCTGTGTGAGCGAGCGATATCGGATTGAGAAAGATAGCCTGGGTGAGATTCAGGTGCCGGCGGATGCCTGGTATGGTGCTCAGACAGCGCGGGCAGTGATCAACTTCCCTATAAGTGGCCGTTGCCCTGACCCTGATTTTGTTATGGCTCATGTGCGTATCAAACGTGCTGCTGCGGTGGCCAATAACCAGCCTGACTGGCTCGATGATGTGCAGACCAAGGCGATTGTAGAAGCCTGTGACAAGATCCTTGCCGGTGAGTATCTGGAACAGTTTGTGGTGGATCGCTTTCAGGCCGGTGCCGGAACCAGTCACAACATGAACAGTAATGAAGTTGTCGCCAACCTGGCCAATGTCGCCCTGGGTGGTGAGAAGGGGGTCTACAAGCCCGTTAATCCCAATGATCATGTCAATATGGGCCAGAGCACCAATGACACTATTCCGACGGCCCTGCGCCTGACGGCGTTGGTGAAGTTGCCGCGCCTGATAACAGCTATCAATGCCATGGCCGATGAATATGCCCGCATCGGTGTTGCCGAAGAGGATACGGTCAAGAGTGCCCGCACCCATTTACAGGACGCGGTGCCGACGACTCTCGGGCGTGAATTCAACGCCTATGCCTGGACCTTGCATCGTGCTGCTAAATCGTTAGAGGCTTGCCGTGATCCTTTGTGTCAGCTGGGGCTGGGTGGCAGTGCCGCCGGTACCGGTCTGAACACATCTCCGGATTATGCCCAGCGCGTCGCCGATGAGCTGGCTCGCCTGATGGGTGAGAAGATTCGTCCGGCCGATGACCTGGCAGCGCAGATGCAGTCGATGCATGATGTGCAACGTCTGTCGTCGGCCATACGTGATGTCACTTTAGAGTTGACTCGAATCAGTAACGACATGCGTCTGCTGGCCTCAGGGCCGCGTACTGGTCTGGGTGAGATCCAGTTGCCGCCGGTGCAGCCCGGTTCGTCAATCATGCCGGGCAAGGTCAATCCGGTGATGTTCGAAATGCTGAATCAGGTCTGTTACCAGGTTCTGGGGCAGGATGCGGCGATTGGTTTTATGACTCAGGCCGGTCAGCTGGAATTGAACGTAATGATGCCGGCTATGGGTTCGGCCTTGTTTGATGCCATGGACTGGCTCACCAATGCGGTCAACGCGGCGACTGAAAAAAATCTAAAAGGCTTGAAGGTTGATAGAGAGCGCTGCAAGGAATTCCTGCATGCTAGTGTTGGTCTGGCAACCTTGCTCA
>Ga0316192_10004392_pt1 | contig 10244 bp, 8 predicted proteins | sample MerIslwburrow_MG_FD_204931 | JGI IMG/M metagenome (GOLD analysis project Ga0316192, IMG submission 204931) | Coastal sediment microbial communities from Maine, United States - Merrow Island worm burrow | ecosystem: Environmental > Aquatic > Marine > Coastal > Sediment | place: USA: Maine...
GGTGGCTGTTTTTCGCCCTGCCGCCGCTCGGCGTGTTCGTGTTCGCCCGGTTGGGGCTGTACCGCTCCGTGGTGCGTTTCATGGGGGCGCAGGCGATTATGGCGGGTGTCAAGGGCATTTCCATTCTCGCCGTATCTCTTTGGGCTGCTGCGTTTTTCTTCCAGTTGCAGGATATTCCGCGTTCGATCCCGATCAATTTCGCGCTGGTCACCATGGTTTACGTGGGCGGCACGCGGCTGCTGGTGCGCCACTACTACCAGTGGTTCCGGCGCCACTACATCGACAAGGAGCCGGTGGTCATCTACGGCGCCGGTGAGGCCGGGGCACAGCTGGCGGCGGCGCTGGCCGGTGGCCAGGAATTCGACCCGGTGGCCTTCGTCGACAACGATCGCAGCCTGTGGGAGAGCATCGTCCGCGGCCTGCCGGTGCGTTCCCCCGCCGCGCTGCCGCAGCTGATCGAAGACCTCGGCGTGCGCCGTCTGTTGCTGGCCATGCCCTCGGCCAGCAAGGAGATGCGCAACGCGGTGCTGGAGCGTGTACAGCACTGCCACGTACACGTGCAGACGATCCCCTCCATGGCGGAGATCATGTCCGGCGAGGCGTCGGTCGACCAGCTGCGCGAAGTAGAGCTGGAAGACCTGCTCGGCCGCGATCCGGTGCCGCCGGATCCGTCGCTGTTCGGCCCTCGCGTGGCTGGCAAGGCGGTCATGGTGACCGGCGCCGGCGGCTCTATCGGCTCCGAGCTATGCCGCCAGCTGATCGCCCTCGAGCCCGAGGTGCTGGTGCTCTACGAGCTGAGCGAGTTCGGCCTCTTCGAGATCGAGCGCGAGCTGCGCGCGCGGTTGGAGAAAGAAGGCCTGTCAACGCGACTGGTGAGCATTCTCGGTTCGGTGGACAACCGCCCGCGGGTGCTGCGCACCCTGCACGGTTATCGCGTACAGGTGGTTTTCCACGCCGCCGCCTACAAGCATGTGCCGATGGTTGAGCACAACATCTTCGAGGGTGTGCGCAACAACGTCGTCGGGACCCGCGTGGTTGCCGAGGCGGCCGCGGAGTGCGGTGTCGAGCGATTCGTGTTGATTTCCACCGATAAGGCGGTGCGCCCGACCAACGTCATGGGTGCCACCAAGCGCCTCGCCGAGCTGATCCTGCAAGATCTCTCCGCGCGCCGCCGCAACACCATTTTCTCCATGGTGCGCTTCGGCAACGTGCTCGGCTCCTCCGGCTCGGTAGTGCCGCTGTTCCATCGGCAGATCGCCGCCGGCGGCCCGCTCACCGTCACCCACCCGGAGATCACGCGCTTCTTCATGACCATCCCCGAGGCCGCGCAGCTGGTCATCCAGGCCGGTGCCATGGCGCAGGGTGGCGACGTTTTCGTGCTCGACATGGGGCGGCCGGTGAAGATCGTCGATCTGGCCACGCGGATGGTCCAGCTCAGCGGCCTGGAGCTGAAGAGTGAGGCCAATCCGGACGGTGACATCGAGATCGCCTTCACCGGCCTGCGCCCGGGCGAGAAGCTCTACGAGGAGCTGCTCATCGGCGACAACGTGCTCGCCACCCAGCACCAGAAAATCATGCGTGCGCAAGAGGCGCGGCTGGAGCACGACGCGCTGCAGAATTCGCTGGATGCGCTCAGCGACGCGGAATCTCGCTATGACTGCCGCTTGGCCAAGGAAGTGCTCGGGCGTGCGGTCAACGAGTTCGCCTCCAACGGCGAGCTGGTCGACTGGCTGCACGATCTGGGCGTCGAGCAGGAAGTGCTCGACGGCAAGCTGCACTACCTCAAGCCCGCCGCCTCGGGTGATTGAGCGGGGGCCGATGCGCGGCTGTCGTCGGTATCGCGGGCTGTGTGAAACCCTGTCGCATGTGTAGAATGCTGCGCCCCTTTTCCATCGCGGCGATCCCGCAGACGGCATGACGCGCAAGGTTTACATCAAGACTCACGGCTGCCAGATGAACGAGTACGATTCGGCGAAGATGTTCGACGTGCTGGCTGACAGCGATGGCGTGGAACGCACCGACGACCCGGCCGAGGCCGACGTATTGCTGCTCAACACCTGCTCGATCCGCGAGAAGGCGCAGGAGAAGGTGTTCTCCGAACTGGGTCGCTGGAAGGGCTACAAGGCAGGCCGCGACGACGTGCTCATCGGCGTCGCCGGCTGTGTTGCCAGCCAGGAGGGTGAGGCCATCCAGCGCCGCGCACCGCACGTCGATCTGGTCTTCGGCCCGCAGACCCTGCACCGCCTGCCGGAGATGCTGCAGACCGTGCGCGAGCGGCACATCCCGGTGGTCGATATCTCCTTCCCCGAGATCGAAAAATTCGACCGCCTGCCCGAGCCGCGCGCCGACGGGCCGACCGCCTTCGTCTCGGTGATGGAGGGCTGCAGCAAGTACTGCACCTTCTGCGTCGTGCCCTACACCCGCGGCGAGGAAGTCAGCCGGCCCTTCGACGACGTGATCGCCGAGTGCGCCGCGCTGGCCGCCCAGGGCGTGCGCGAGATCAACCTGCTCGGGCAGAACGTCAACGCCTATCGCGGGCCGATGCACGACGAAGACGGGCGCGACGGTGAGACCGCCGATCTGGCGCTGCTGATCCGCTACGTCGCCGCCATCGACGGCATCGAGCGCATCCGCTACACCACCTCCCACCCGGTGGAACTCTCCGACAGCCTGATCGATGTCTACCGCGACGTCCCCGAGCTGGTCAGCTTCCTGCACCTGCCGGTGCAGTCCGGTGCGGATCGCATCCTCGCCGCGATGAAGCGTGGCCACACCGCCATCGAGTACAAGTCGAAGATCCGCCGCCTGCGCCAGGCGCGCCCGCAGATCACGATTTCATCCGACTTCATCGTCGGCTTCCCCGGTGAGAGTGAGCGCGATTTCGAGAACACCATGCAGTTGATCGAGCAGGTCGGCTTCGACCACAGCTTCAGCTTCATCTACAGCGCGCGCCCCGGCACGCCGGCCGCAGCGCTGGACGACGACACCCCGCTGGCGGTGAAAAAGCAGCGCCTCGCCCGGCTGCAGGCGCGCATCGAAGAGCAGGCGCGGGCGATCTCGCAAGCGATGGTCGGCAGCCGCCAGCGGATTCTCGTCGAAGGGCCATCGCGGCGCGGCGACGAGCTGTGCGGGCGCACCGAGAACAACCGCATCGTCAACTTCGCCGGCGACGCCGCGCTGCTCGGCCAGTTCGTCGAGCTACGCATCACCGAGGCGCGGCCGCACTCCCTGCGCGGCGAATTCCTCGCCGTCAGCGACCCGCGCGCAGTCGCCCCACCGGCCGCATGAGCAGCGTGGAGTTTTCCCTCAGCCCGGCGGACAACCAACGCCTGGCCAATCTTTGCGGCCAGCTCGACGAGCACCTGCGGCAGATCGAGCGGCGCCTGGACGTGCAAATCAGCAACCGCAGCGGCAGCTTCAGCGTCCAGGGCGAGGCCGCCGAGCGCGCCCGCGACGTGCTGCACGCCCTGTACCGCGCCGCCGCCTCCGAGCAGCTCTCCCCGGAGCGCGTCCACCTGGCGCTGCAAGAGGCGGCCGCCACGCGCACCGGCGGGCCGGCCGCGACGAGCGGTGACGCCGCCGCGGTGCGCACGCGCAAGGAGCAGGTCCGCTGCCGCGGCACGCATCAGATCCAGTACATCGAATCGATCCGCAGCCGCGACCTGACCTTCGGCATCGGCCCGGCCGGCACCGGCAAGACCTACCTCGCCGTGGCCTGCGCGGTCGAGGCGCTGGAGGCCGAGCGCGTGCAACGCCTGGTGCTGGTGCGCCCGGCGGTCGAGGCCGGCGAGCGCCTCGGCTTCCTGCCCGGCGATCTGGCGCAGAAGGTCGACCCCTATCTGCGGCCGATCTACGACGCGCTCTACGACTTCCTCGGTTTCGATCGCGTCGGCAAGCTGATCGAGCGCAACGTCATCGAGGTCGCGCCGCTGGCCTACATGCGCGGGCGCACCCTCAACCACGCCTTCGCCATCATGGACGAGGCGCAGAACACCACCGTCGAGCAGATGAAAATGTTCCTCACCCGCATCGGATTCGGTTCCACCGCGGTGGTCACCGGCGACATCACCCAGTGCGACCTGCCCAAGCGCACCCTCTCCGGGCTGCGCCACGTGCAGCATGTGCTGGATGGCGTCGAGGGCATCGGCTTCACCCGCTTCGACGGCCGCGATGTGGTCCGCCACCCGCTGGTGCAGCGCATCGTCGGCGCCTACGAGCGCGCCGAACACGATGCCGATGGCGGCCCCAATGGCGGCGGCACGAATGGCAGCGGCGATGGCGGCGATTGAGGTGCAGTTCGCCAGCGTCGGCGCGGCGGCGCCCGACGGGCCAGCCGGCGAACCGCCCGAGGCCGACGACCTGCGCCGCTGGGCCAGCGCCGCGCTGGCCGTCGAGCGCGGCGACGCGGCGCTCACTCTGCGCCTGTGCGCGGGCGAAGAGATGCGCGCCCTGAACCGCGACTGGCGCGGTGTCGACCGGGCGACCAATGTGCTCAGCTTTGCCGCCGCCAGCGACGGCTGGCCGCGGGAGGCGGGCGAGCCCTACCTCGGCGACATCGCCCTGTGCGCCGAGGTGATCGCCCGCGAGGCCGCCGAGCAGGGCAAGCCCGCCGCCGCCCACTGGGCGCACATGGTGGTGCACGGCGTGCTCCACCTGCAGGGTTACGACCACGTCGGAGCCGCCGACGCCGAGGTCATGGAGTCCCGCGAGCGGGCAATCCTCGCCGGCTTCGATTATCCTGATCCTTACCGCTGCCGCGACTGACGGCGAGACCGACGGAACCACATCCCCCCCCATGCAAGACGATTCCGCGCAGCCCCATCCGCGCGCCCACGGCCAAAAATCCTTCATGGAACGCATCGTCCAGGCGTTGGGCGGCGAGCCGAAAAACACCGAGGAACTGCTCGACATCATGCGCGATGCACGCCGTCGCAGAGTGGTCGACGCCGATTCGCTGACGATGATCGAGGGCGTCTTCGACGTCGCCGACATGCAGGTGCGCAACATCATGATCCCGCGCGGGCAGATGGTGGTGGTCGAGGAGGACGCGCCGCTGGACGAGATCCTGCCGGTGATCATCTCTTCCGGTCACTCGCGCTTTCCGGTGATCCGCGAATCCCGCGACGAAGTGATCGGCACCCTGCTGGCCAAGGATCTGCTGCGTTACACCGGCGGCGACGCCAGCAACTTCAGGGTCTCCGGCCTGCTGCGCCCGGCGGTGTTCACCCCGGAGAGCAAGCGTCTCAACGTGCTGCTCAAGGAGTTCCGCGCCAATCGCAACCACCTCGCCATCGTGGTCGATGAGTACGGCGGCGTGGCTGGCCTGGTGACCATTGAGGATGTGCTCGAAGAGATCGTCGGTGAGATCGACGACGAGCACGATGTCGAGCAGGACGTCAATGTCCGCCAGCACGGCGACGGGCGCTGCTCGGTGCGCGCGCTGACGCCCATCGATGAGTTCAACACCGCGCTCGGCGCGAACTTCGGCGACGATGAGTTCGCCACCATCGGCGGCTTGATCATGCAGCACATCGGGCACATGCCGCGGCCCAACGAGACCGCCGACATCGGTGGCTTTCACTTTCGCGTGCTGTCCGCGGACAAGCGTCGCATCCACCTGCTGCAGGTGTCGCGCGGCGGCGCTGCAGGCGGCGCCAACAGCGGCGCCAGCGCGGCGCAGGGCGACGCCGCGCTCCCGGGCCAGCAGGCATCGCCGCAGGTCCACGGCGATCCGCAGCCAGGCGCGGCCGACGGTGCTGCCGGCCGCGATGGCGAGGGCTCATCGCCGCAGGGCGATGCGCCGTCGGTGCGGGAGTCCGCCGCGGCGAGAAAGGCCCGGCCCGGCAGAAATCGCGACGGCGTGAGAGAGCGCTAGCGACGTGGTGTCGCCGCCCGCCGACCGGCGCCGTGAGGCACTGTTCGACCTGCTCGCCCTGACCGCCGGCGGCGCCCTGCCGCTGGCCTTTGCCCCCTACGCCTGGCGTCCGCTGGCGGTGCTCTGCCCGCTGCTGCTGTTCTATTGCTGGCACCGCGCCGCGCCGCGCCGCGCCGCCTGGCGCGGCTGGCTGTTTGGCCTCGGCTACTTCGGCGTCGGCGTGCACTGGGTCTACTACAGCGTGCATCTGTTCGGCGATGCCGCAGCGCCGCTGGCCGGGTTGGTGGCGGCCGGTTTCGTGCTGTTGCTGGCGATGTTTCCGGCGCTCGCCGGCTGGCTGGCGACGCGCCTGTTTCCCGCGCCGCGGCGCGGCGTCTGGTGGCTGCTGGCGGCACCGATGCTGTGGCTGCTGGTGGAGTGGTCGCGCAGCTGGGTGCTGACCGGCTTCCCCTGGCTGTCGCTGGGCTACGCCGGGCTGGATACGCCGCTGGCCGGCTACGCGCCGCTGCTCGGCAGTTACGCCGTCGGCGCCGCACTGGCGGCCAGCGCCGGTGCGCTGGGCTGGCTGCTGCTGGCGCGCGGTGCGCGGCGCTGGGCCGCGGCGCTGCTGCTGTTGGCGATTTGGGGCGGCGGTCTGGCCTTGCACGGGCGGCAGTGGACACAGCCCGTCGGCCAGCCGCTGGATGTGCGCCTGGTGCAGGGCAACTTCGCCCAGCACCAGAAGTTTCTCGGCCAGCTGCTGCGCCCGGCGCTGCGCAGCTACGCGCAGATGACCGAGGCGGGCCTCGCGGCAGATCTGACCATCTGGCCGGAGACCGCGGTGCCGGCGCGCTTCGACCGCGTCGCAGTGCCGCTGCAGGCGGTTGCCGAGCGCGCCGCGGCGCGCGGCGGCGCGGTGCTCGCCGGCGGCTTCTACCGCCAGCCGGACGGTCGCTACCACAACAGCCTGTGGCTGCTCGGCAGCCAGCAGGTCTACCACAAGCGCCATCTGGTGCCCTTCGGCGAGTACATGCCGTTTCGCGCGCTGCTGGAGTTTCTCTCCCGCTACATCCTCATCCCCATGTCCGATCTGGCGCCCGGCGAGGGCGAGCCGCGGCCGCTGCAGCTGGCCGGACAGCAGATCGCCGCGAGCATCTGCTACGAGGCCGCCTTCGGCGCCGAGATCATCCGCCAGTTGCCCGCTGCCACACTGCTGGTCAACGTCAGCAACGACGGCTGGTTCGGCGACTCGCTGGCGCCGCACCAGCACCTGGAGATGGCGCGCATGCGCGCCCTGGAGACGGGGCGCGAGATGCTGCGCGCGACCAACACCGGGATCAGCGCCATCATCGCCGCCGACGGCGGCCTGCGCAGCAGCAGCGAGCAGTTCCGGCGCAGCGCGCTGGACGGCGTCGCCCACGGCTATCGCGGCGCCACGCCCTACGTGCGCGGTGGCGATCTGCCGGTGGTGCTGTTCGCGCTCGCCGCACTGCTCGCCGCGTTGCCCCTACAGCGCAGATTCGCCCTATAATCGCCGCCCTTGGCTCCCCTCCACCCATCGTCAGCCCCCGGCGCCCCCAGCTATCGCAGCAGGTCGTGCGCCGCCGGCGATGTGTCATCCCGATCGCGGAGTTCCCCATGACCGATGAGCTTTCCACACCGCGGGCGCAGGCCCCGGCCAATCCGATGGCCTACGGGCCACCCTACGTGGTCGCCGACGAAATCTCGCTGCGCGACCTGTGGCGTTCGATCGTCGCCAACCGCGCTACCCTGCTGCTGGTCTGGGGTGCGGTGCTGGCGCTGGCGCTGGCCTATGCGCTGCTGGCGCGCCCGGTGTACCGCGCCGAGGTACACCTGTTGCCGCCGCTGCCGCAGGATCTGCGCGCGCTCAATCTCGTCTCGCGGGTCGCCGGCAGCCCGGATATTGCGCGCTTCGATACCGTCACCGCCTACGACGAGCTGCTCAAAAACCTCAATTCGCGCGCCCTTCGCCTGAGCTACTACCGCGAGCGCGGCCTGTTCGGCTACTACCGCGACAGCGGGGGCTATGAGGACGAGCTGGAAGCCTTCCAGCGGGGCTTCAACGAGGCGCTGACCGTCGAGGTGCCCGACAAGGGTGATCGGCTATTTGTCAGCGCCCGCTATGAGCACACCCGGCGCGCCACCGCCGAGCAGTTGCTCGACGGCTTTCTCGCCTTCGCCGCGCAGCGCAGCGTGGCGGATATGGCGGCCACGGTGCGCAACAGTGTCGCCGTGCGCCGCGAGGAGCTGGAGCTGCGCATCGCCGGCATGCGCGAGTTCGCCGCCGCGCGCCGCGGAGACCGCATCACCGTGCTGCGCGAGGCCCACGCCATCGCCGAGCAACTGGGCATCAACGACGGTGTGGTCAGCGGCGGCTCGGTGCGGAGCAGTGAGCATGGCGTCGCGGTGAACACCGCGTCGCTGCCGCTGTACACCCGTGGCAGCGACGCGCTGGGCGCCGAGATCGCCGCGCTCGAATCGCGCCAGAGCGACGATTCATTTATCGCCGGGCTGCGCGATCTGCAGGAGCAGCTGGCACGACTCAACTCGGTCGCCTTGGATATCGGCAAGGTGCAGCCCTACTCCCTCGACCAGGCGGCGCACGCGCCGGAGAACCCGGTGCGTCCGAAGCGTCTGCTGGTGGTCGCCGGGGCACTGGTGGCCGGGCTGTTTCTGGGTCTCATGGCGGCACTGCTGCGCGCCCAGTTGCGCGCGCCGGAATAGTCGCGAGCCGGCCGCGAACGCGGCTGGCCACAAAACCATCGGAGGTAGGGATGATGAAGACCGCAATAGCCATTCTGCTCGCCGCGCTGCTGGCCAGCCAGCCGGCAGGCGCCGAGGAAGACCGGCGCGACCAGATCAGTTTCGATGTGCAGAGCGTCGCCGAGGTGGGCAACGATCTGCTGGTCGCGGTGCTCTACGCGCGCGAGGAGGGCCGCGATCCGCGCGCCGTCGCCGAGCGCGTCAACCGCGCCGCGGCCTGGGGGGTGCAGCGCGCCAAGGCCGCCGCGGACATCGAGGTGGAGACCCTCGACTACCGCACCCAGCCGCTCTACGAGCGCAACGGCCAGCTCAGCGGGCGCTGGCGGATCAGCCAGTCGATCCGTCTGCAGAGTGGCGATTCGGCGGCCCTGTCGGAGCTACTCGGTGAGTTGCAGGAGCGCTTGGCGCTGCAATCGCTGGATTACCAGCTGTCGCCCGAGCGGCGCGGTGCTGCCGAGGACGAGTTGATCGCCACGGCGCTGGCGCGCTTTCGACAGCGCGCCGAACTGGTGGCGGAGAGCATGGGTGCGGCCGGCTATCGGGTGCTGCAGGTGGATATCAACACCCCGCGCGGCGGCCAGCGGCCGATGATGCTGCGTTCCGCGGCGATGGCCGACGCGGCTCCCGGCCCGGCTATCGAGGCCGGCGATCAGCGGGTGCAGGTGCAGCTGCGCGGCAGCATCCGGCTGTTGCGCGACTGAGCGCAGCGCCGCAGCGCCGTTCGCCACCGCCGCGCGGGTGGGGTGAGGCAAAACAAGACAAAGGCCGCGATTGCGGCCTTTGTCGAATCTGCACCGGCGACGGGACTGCCAGAGACTTTACTGCAACAGGGTCAGGCCCCCGACTGCCGGCGCTTGCGCCAGCGCATGCCGAGGCCGGCGAGGCCGGCGACCAGCAGCGACAGGGTGCCCGGTTCGGGCACGCTGGGACTGTAGTTGAGACTGATGTTATCCATCACGAAGTGGCTGCCGTCGAACGGGAAGGCGGGATTGGCGGTGCCGCCGCTGGAGGAGAAGATCAGCTCATCGATGCCGAGGAAGCTGAAGTCGAAGTTGGTCGGCGCGGTGTGGTCGACCTGTACCGTCTGCTGGTACTGGGTGGTGCCGTTGAGCAGCCCGGTGACGGTGATGTCCAGCCCGGTGGTCCAGGCGGCGGTCAGATCCACCGCACCCAGATCGAAGGTGCCGCTGTCCACCGAGACCGAGAGGTCGTTGGCGTTGGCGTTGTAGGCGCCGTACTGGCCGGTGGTGCCGGTGTCGTAGCCCGAACCGGTGGCCGTCGGGAAGACGATCAACAGGCTGAACTCATGCATGGCCCAGGCGTTATCCCAGTTGTAGCCAGCGTAGCCGTCGTTGATCTCGCTGTACCAGTAGGGCGAGGCGGTTTCGAAATCGATCACCGCCGCGGCCGCCTGGCCGGCCAGGCCCGCCGACAGCAGTGCTGTCGTCAGAGCGAGGCGCTTGAAGGTCTTTTTCATGATCCCTGTACTCCTTAAGTAGGGCAGTCAGTGCGCCGGGTACCAGTGCGCCACGGGAGCTGCGCAAACCCGCGCGATCCCCCCCGGGACGCGCCCCCCGATGGCCGGTACCGACCATCCGATGGCGTG
>Ga0316192_10004393_pt1 | contig 10243 bp, 7 predicted proteins | sample MerIslwburrow_MG_FD_204931 | JGI IMG/M metagenome (GOLD analysis project Ga0316192, IMG submission 204931) | Coastal sediment microbial communities from Maine, United States - Merrow Island worm burrow | ecosystem: Environmental > Aquatic > Marine > Coastal > Sediment | place: USA: Maine...
AATTGAGGGCAAATGGATCTTCTACACTCCGGAGGAATATAGCAGAATAGCACATCAATTTGCCTGTGGACTTCTGGAGCTTGGCTTTGTCAGGGGTGATAAAATCATGACCGTCACCAACAACCGTCCCCAGTGGAATTTTGTGGACATGGGCATGTCCATGGCCGGGGTGGTTCATGTTCCGGTATACACTTCCTTGAACGAGGAAGAATACAGCTACATCATGGACCACAGCGATGCAAAAATGGTGATTGTGTCGGATCAGAAGCTGTACGATATGATTCAACCCGGATTTGCCTCCCAGAAGAAGGCCAAACACCTTTTCACTTTTGACCAAATCGAGGGCGCTGCACACTGGACAGAAGTAGTGGAGAAGGGGAAGGGTGCAAGCTCCGAAACCAGGGAAAAACTCGATTCCATTAAGCATGAAATTATCCCTGACGATCTGGTTTCGATCATTTACACATCTGGTACTACAGGCCGTTCAAAAGGGGTGATGTTATCTCACAAGAACCTGGTTAGCAACTTCCTGGCTGCAGCCGACGTATTCCAGCTCAACGACGAGGACCGTTACCTGGCCATCATCCCGGTGTGTCATGTGGGCGGAAGGCTTGGGAACTACCAGACCCAGTATTCCGGGGCCTGCATCTACTACGCCGAAAACATGGGAACCATTGCCGCCAACCTGAAAGAAATACAGGCTACCGGTTTTGACGCAGTGCCCAGGATCCTGGAGAAAATCTTCGACAATGTAATTGCCAAAGGCAGGAGTCTTAGCGGGATGAAAAAGAAGATATTCTTCTGGGCCGTGGATCTGGGCTTGAAATACAAACCGCATGGAGAAAATAGCTGGCTCTATTACCAGAAACTGAAGCTGGCCGATAAAATGATCTTCAGCAAATGGAGAGAAGCACTGGGGGGACATGCTAAATTGGTGGGTTGTGGAAGTGCAGCCCTGCAGTCCAGGCTTGAGAGCGTCTTCTGGGCCAGCGGATTGAAAATCATCAACATTTACGGGCTCACCGAAACCTCTCCCATCATCACCATCAACCGGATAGAGAAAGGCAGATGCATGCTTGGATCGGTGGGATCGGTGATTGATGGCGTGGAACTTAAAATTGCCGAGGATGGAGAAGTGCTTTGCAAAGGGGAGGGCGTCATGCTTGGATACTACAAGGATGAAGCGCAGACCAAGAGTGTATTTGATCAGGACGGATGGTTCCACACCGGGGATGTGGGACACCTGGTGGATGGCAAATTCCTGATGATTACTGACCGGAAGAAAGAGATTTTTAAATTGTCGAGCGGTAAGTTTGTGGCGCCTCAGCTCATCGAGAACAGGATCAAGGAATCTTCTTTTATCGACCAGGTCATGGTGGTAGGAGAACATCAGAAATTTGCCAGTGCCCTGCTGGTCCCCGATTTCAAATACCTGAAAGAGTGGATGGTGAACAACAAGGTCCCCAATGGCAAGGAGCGCTCCGAATTAATTGCCATCCCTGAGGTGCTTACTGCCTATAACGAAGAGATTGCAAAGATTAATGAAGGCCTGATGGACTGGGAGCGGATCAAACGCTTCCGGATAGTATCAGAAGACTGGTCTCCCGCCACCGGGGAACTATCTGCCAGCCTGAAGCTGAAACGAAAGGTGGTGGCTGACAGGTATGTAGATTTGTTGGATGCCATCTACAACAGATAGTTATGACCCTTGTCCAAGTAAAAGACAGAAGGCAGGGCAAAGCCTTCCTGGAGGTGCCGAGAATCCTGTATCGCAACGATCCTGCATGGGTCTGCCCCTTCGACAAGGAGATAAACTCCATCTTCGATCCCGCAATAAACGTCTACTTCCAACACGGAGAAGCTACTCGATGGGTTTTGTACGATACTGAGCAAAAATTGATTGGCAGAGTGGCTGCTTTTATCGACACGAATACAAGCCACAAACAGAGTCAGCCCACCGGAGGGATGGGATTTTTCGAATGCATCCACAAACAGGAAGCGGCTAACTTGCTTTTTGACACAGCCAGGGAGTGGCTGAAAGAAAGGGGCATGGAAGCCATGGACGGTCCCATCAACTTTGGAGAAACAGACAAATACTGGGGTTTGCTGGTGGATGGATTTACCCACCCCTCCTATGAAATTGCCTACAACCATTCCTACTACCAGGAACTTTTTGAGACTTATGGATTTCAATGCTACTTCAAACAAGAAGGCTTTCACCTGGATGTCACTCAGCCCCTGCCTCCCCGCTTTGAACGCATTGCACAGCGGGTAAATGGAAATCCCGATTACGAGTTCAAGCATTTTGAGTGGAAGAAAGCAGATCAGTTTATTCAGGATTTCGTCACTGTGTTCAATGAAGCATGGGCTTCATTCAAGGAAAATTTTGAACCCCTGGAGGTAAGTTACATCCGGAAGACCCTGAAGAAGGCCAAGGCAATCATCGATGAAGAGTTTGTCTGGATCGCCTACAGCAAGGGCAAACCCATTGCCATCTACCTGATGTACCCCGATGTAAACCTGATCCTGAAACATCTCAACGGCCGGCTCTCTCTGCCAGCCATGCTGAAGTTCCTCTACCTGAAAAGAAAGAAGACCATGACCCGTGCCCGGGGAGTGTTGATGGGAGTCATTCCGGAATTCCAGAGTCGTGGCATTGAGGCAGGCATTATCCTGAACCTGGTGAAGGTGTTTGAAAGAAAATCCCACTACACCGAGATCGAATTTTCCTGGGTGGGAGATTTTAATCCCAAAATGAGAAAGATATTTATGTCCGTGGGTTGCCTTTCGGTGAAACACTACATTACCTACCGTTATCTCTTCGACCGAAATGCGGAATACCACAGGTATCCCATTCCGGGAGAGGACAAAAAATAGCAAATAATGAAATACGATGTGATTGTCATAGGGGCCGGACTGGGTGGCTTGACCGCCGGGGCCAAGCTGGCCAGGGAAGGGAGAAAAGTACTGATCCTGGAGCAGCACGACCGGCCGGGAGGGTGTGCCACTACTTTCAAACGCAGAGACTTTACCATGGAAGTAGGCCTGCACGAAATGGACGGATTGCATCCCAAGGATATTAAGCACAGGATTTTTGATGATCTCGGAATCACCGGAAAGGTGGAATTTTTACCAGTACCCGAATTTTACCGTTTTATCAATGGCAGGTACGACCTGGTGATTCCACACGACCCGGAGGAGGCCAAAGCGATTCTCAAAAGTGCTTTCCCCGAAGAAGAAAAAGGCATTGACGATTACTTTTACCATGTGCTGAATGTAAGGCGGGTAATGGTAGCTCACCGTGACAAAGCAGATCGAAGCGTGGGAGAGTTTCTGGATGAGATTATCGGAAATGAAGACCTGAAGCTTGTCCTCTTGGGGAACCTGGGCTATTTCCACGACGATCCCTACACCCTTTCCTGGCTATATTACCTGAATGCCCAGGGATCTTACTATGGCGGAAGTGCCAGTTTTATCCAGGGAGGCTCTCAACAACTATCCAATGCCTTAAGTAATATCATTACAGATCATGGCGGAACCGTCAGGCTCAACAGCCTGGTCACCTCCATCGACTATGAAGGGACACAGCCCTCAGGAGTCAGCTGGGAAGATACCCGTGGAAAAGAAAGAGGCTCCTATGCAGCCACAGCCGGACAGATCGTAATGAATGGGGCCCTTCCCAACCTGGCGCAATCACTGCTTTCCAAAAGCGATGCTAAGGCACTTTCTGAATCCATTGCCAGGAACAAGATTGGTGCCTCCTTACTTACTGTCTACTACGGATTTAACAAAGCTCTGAAAGAGGTGGGAAGTCAACACTACTCCACCTTTATTTACGACGATTCTGTACAGTCCCAAAAAGATATTCTGGATAATAACCACAGCGATTTCTCTACCCGCAGTTTCACCTTTGTGGATTATAGCCAGGTGGATTCCCGTCTGGCTCCGGAAGGCTTAAGTGTAGGTGCAGCGTGTTGCATCGACTACCCCTCAGACTGGGAGGATCTTGATCGGGAAGAGTACAATCGCATGAAGGCCGATGTGGCCGATATTATCACCAGCCGTTGTGAAAAACTGATTCCGGGATTCCGGGATGCCATAGAGCACGTAGAGGTGGCCACTTCTCTGAGTGTCAAACGTTTTACTCTCAATCCGGAAGGAGCGGTATATGGCTTTGCACAGAATCCGGGCCGGTCACTGGACTATCTCTCCCAGTTGCCCGACAATGTAAGCATAGCCTCGGCCTGGGGGAAAATAGGGGGTGGATTCTCCGGAGCCATGGTGGGGGGCTACATGACGGCCATCGACGTACTTCGTAAGTCCTAGGCTCAGGTGAGAGCCTGCAGGGTAGTCCCCATCCGGTCCAGGTAGTTGTCGATCTGCTCGGGTGCTTCGAAGCCTACTATTACCATGTCTATGCTGCTTAGCCCCAGAACAAATTTCAAGGATTGATCGATCTTTTGACTTTCATCACGAAGGTCGCCGTTCCCAACCAGTTTCATTCCGATAACACCCCTTCCGGAGGCATGCATCTGATGGATCACTTCCACCACCTCCTCTGGTTCGGGACGATCCATGGCTATTCCAAATGGGTTGATCCTGGCGTGAAGCACATCCACCCAGGGGTCTGCTACCCCTGCCTTCATAGCTTCCAGGCTGTGGACCGAAACACCGTGGGCCCTGATGATCCCTTTGACCTTAAGCTCCTCCAGAATATCCATCTGCCTGCGTTCATGATCGGTCCAATCCGGATCCACCATGCAGTGAATCTGCACCACATCGATATAATCGGTGTTGTACTCCTTGCGGAAACGATCGACCACAATGTTGGCATCGGGACGTTCCTTTTCGGGAATACCTCCCTCTCGTGTCCATATCTTGGAGGTCAGCACTATCTCATCACGTTCCATTCCTTTCAGTGCCTCAGCGATCAATCCATGGGTTCCATAGGTATCGGCCCCGTCAAACATCCGGATTCCCCGGTCGTAGGCATGACGAAGCGTTGCAATGCTCTTTGCCTTGTCCTGTCTGGTGAGGAAAGAGCTGCGATTGCCACCACTCACTCCGGTTCCCACACCCAGCAGGGTGGGTTTGATCCCGGTTTTCCCCAGCGCTACTCGCTGCAAGGGATCCGCAGAAGCAAACCTTCCGGTTTTCCCATAAAGCGGGTTGTGAAACATCAGGTGGGCAGTACCCAGGGTTAGAGCACCCAGAAAATTACGACGGTTTAGATTGAACTTATTCATGATTTGACGATTTGTCGTTAAAGTACTGTAAAATAGCAAAATATTTATTCACTAGTAGTGAATATAAGCTAATATTAACATTCTTATTTAGAACTATTCTTTGTAAATTACCTCCATAAAACCCATAGAGCAAAGGAAAATGGATGAATTAAACAAAGACAATCAGACTCGAAAAGAATTATTGAAACATATGATTCTTCAACTTCACGAAGGGACCGCACCTGATGAAGTACGAGGAAGGCTTGTAACACTATTGAAAAGCATCCCATACAATGAGGTTGTACAGGTGGAGCAGGAGCTTATCAATGAAGGATTGCCTGAGGAGGAGGTACTAAAATTCTGTGATATACATACCCAGGTCCTGGAGGGCCATATTGACCAGACCGGTGCTCAGGAGATTCCTGATGGTCATCCGGTGGACACCTTTAAAAGGGAGAACCGGGAGCTTAGCAAGCTGATACAGACTTTGGGCCACTTCTACGAAAAAGTCCACCACCCGGATGAAATTGAGCTAAGCACCTATATCCTTCAGATGAAAGCTTTTTTTAACAACCTGATGGATGTAGAGAAGCACTATTTGCGCAAAGAGAATCTCCTCTTTCCCTACCTTGAAAAATACAACATTACAGGCCCTCCTAAAGTCATGTGGGGGAAACATGACGAAACCAGGGAGTTGCTAAAGGTGGCCCGCGAAGGGCTTGATGTAGGAGGTGAAATGGACATTGATGAACTTGGTACTGTGGTGGAGCTACTACTAAAGCCAGCCTCCGGGGCAGTTTATGATATGATCATGAAGGAGGAAGAAATCCTTCTTCCCATGTGTATGGATAAGCTCAGCGACGAAGAATGGTACCAGATCTCCCAGGAGAGTCCTGAAATTGGTTACTGTTTGTATGATCCTGAAATTGAATGGAAACCTGAAGGTCTTGAGCCATCTCCGGTAGCCAGGACCCTGGAAGGCAGTGTGCAACTTCCCAGTGGCAGATTGTCCCTCCCTGAACTCATTGGGATTTTCGGCACCATGCCTGTGGAGCTTACCTTTGTAGACAGCCAGGATAAGGTAAGATTCTTTTCCCATGGTAAAAAACCAATCTTTAAGCGCAACCGGGCGGTCATTGGAAGAGATGTCAGGTTATGCCATCCTCCCAAAAGTGTACATGTGGTGGAGCAGGTGATTAGTGACTTCAAATCCGGAAAAGAAGAGCGGGCAGCTTTCTGGCTTGAAATGCAAGGCATGTTTGTGCACATTGAATACTATGCCATGAAGGATGAATATAACAAATACCTGGGCACCCTTGAGGTGGTTCAGGACATCACTGATTTGAGAAAGTTAGAGGGGGAACAACGACTATTAAGTTATACTGAAAAATGATGTCCGAAAATAAGAAACTGATCATTAGCCCAAAGACCCGGGTTGGGGAATTGCTTGATGCTTATCCCGAACTTGAACCCATTTTGATAGAGCTCTCACCTGCCTTCCAGAAGCTTAAGAGTCCGGTCCTTCGAAAAACAGTAGCAAAAGTGGCCACCTTACAACAAGCGGCTTCCCTTGGGAGGATACCTGTAACAGAGATCATCAATACGCTCAGGTCGGAAGTCGGGCAGCAGCTTTTTGAAGGGAATGTCTCCGGCGATGACATCACTTACGAGAAGCCGGATTGGTTTGATCCCGGTAAGGTTTCAATCTCCTTTGATGCATCACCGCTGATCGATTCCGGTCAGAATCCCATGCAGGAGGTGCTGGCACACCTGGAAAGAACCAAAGCGGGTGAGATCTTTTTACTCACCACTCCCTTTGTTCCGGCTCCCATCATCGAACTTATCAGTAAAAGAGGATATTCCCATTACTGTGTTGTTCCAGACCAGGAGCATTGCTCCACCTATTTCACTATTCCAGGGTCCTGAAATACTCCAGGATCTTTCGCGCCTCATCCTCCGTAAGGCTTTGATTGGCCAGAGGTGCCAGGTATCTGGTGAGCAGTTCCTTAGGGAACTTATGTTAACGGATCCAAGATTATGGCCACCATAGACGCCTCCAATGGTGTGGTGCATGTAGTGGAAGATGTGTTCCTTCCTCCCGCAGAAGAGTAGGTACTACATCCCCGGATACCACATATCCTGTGAAGTCAGGCCTAATTCCCGGATCATCTGGATGCCATAGTCCATCCGGCCCAGATCGTTGGCACCCCCATTGTTGGTTCCCAGGGTGAATTTCACCCCTGCCTCCTTAGCTTTCTTGATAATGGCAACACTGGGAATTTGATAACGGTTGTTAATTTCCAGGGCGACCCCGCTTTCGGCCAGGGCTTTTACCACCTTGTCGATTCGTTCATCGGTCCACAATTCGTCGTAGCGGTCCGCGATCTCGGCAGGCAGGAAGGTGGGGTTCACATGGATATCTATGGGCTCACTGCTCACCACTTTTACTATGTTTTCCACCAGCTGATCCATAAAATCCTGGGGATCACCCACATCGGTTTCATCCGGAATCCAGAGACGTTGTCTGACTCCCCTGTTGTTGGTCCAGGTCATGGCATCGGTAAAGACATAGTCGAAACGATCCCGGCTTTCCTCGCTGAACAGATCCAACCACTCCCTGCCTTCTGCCTGCATGGCATGCCAGGCCAGCGGGGTGGGTTCGAAGCTATCCAGGTAATTCTCCAGTTCTTCATCACTTTCAAAGCCCATTTTCAAACCGCAGTTCACGGCAATTCCATAATTAAAACCATAGCTGCGTGCATGGGCCAGGGCCTCTTCGCGGGTAAGCCCTCCCTTAAGATGGGTATGGAAATCGATCAGGGGGATATTAGCTGTGGCCAGTCTTACGATCTGCTCTTCAAACTCCAGGTCCTCGGGAGGAGTTCCGGGGGTGGGTAAATCATCAGCCAGGGGCTTCACTTTGATGTTTTTGTAGGCCACCACACTGCCAGGATCGTGGCACTGAAAAGCAAAGGTACCCCCGCTTGGGCTCAGCTTCCTTCCGGCCCAGCCTTCTGGTCTCCACAACACCTCGGGTTCGGTATACTCAGCAAGCAACATATCGTTGATATAGGTCTGAATGGTTTTTCCCTGAACCACAATGCGGTAAGTGTACCATTCATGGTCGGCCTGCACTGACTTCCAGATATTCCGGACTGCATAAATGCTCCCCGACATTTTACGTTCCACATTTTCACCAGGACCACTGGAATTCAGCACCTGGCACTCATAGCCTTTGGCCGGCCAGCCTTCTTCCTGAAATTCGGTATGAATATAGACCCCGGAATTGGAATTAGGCTGGGTCATCACATCCACGCTGAATTCGAAGTTGAGAAAACTGTGATCCAGTACATCGCCGGTATAAAACAGGTGGGAACGTTCACCACCGGTCACAATGGCCCCGTCTTCTATCTTCCAGGCATCGGTATTTTCGGAGGCGGTCCAGCCCTCCAAGCTTTTACCGTCATAAAGAGAGATCCAACCGTCGGTACTTGTGCTGCTGCAGGAAAAAAGCACCAGAGTGGCAAGGGTAAGGGCAATCATTTTCAAGGTTTTCATGGTTTGAGCTTTAGTCAGTAATGGCTTTGAGCTATAAAAATAACAATTATCTACCGGTTTGGGATAGGGAAGCACCGGTTTCAGACATCTAAAAGACAACAGGATGCTAAGAATTTATTTTCAGATAAGGAAGATATATAGGATAATTCCTCATCTTCTTTTCCTGGTACTCTTGTCTGCAGGCTGCAGCAAGGAACCGGGAGGCATACCTTTTGAACCTTTTGTTTGGAAAAGCTCCACCCCCCTGGCTGAGGGAATGGACCCGATCGTGCTCGATTCGGCATTCATCCTGGCTTCGGATTTTGGCTTTGTGGATGGACTACTGGTGGTCCGAAACGGAAAAATTGTTGCAGAGGAATATTACAATGGTTTCAACATGGACCGCCCCCACAACATCATGTCTGTCTCCAAAAGCATGCTATCGGCCATTACCGGACTGGTGCTTTACGGGGATTACGGACTGGATCTGGATGATCCAATGCTTGATTATTTCCCTCAATATGTAAGGGCCGGAGTGGATCCCCGAAAACTGGACATCACCATTGAGCATCTGCTCACCATGCGCATGGGTATTCCGGGGGAAGCTGAAAACGACTATGAAGTGTACTCGGAACTCTACAGCTCGGACAACTGGATCAAAAATACCATTGAATATCCCCTGGCCTCAGATCCCGGAGAGAAAATGAGGTACAATACCTTCATTACGCACCTGCTTTCGGGTGTGATCACTGAGGCCACAGGAATGGGTACCGATGAATTTGCTTTTATCCATCTCTTTGCTCCCATGGGCATTGACGTGGATTCCTGGGAAAAAGATCCCCAGGGCATCTGTTTTGGCGGCAACTCCATGCATGTGACTCCGCGGGAGATGGGTATATTCGGACTCCTCTATCTCCAGAACGGAAGATTAAGGGGCAAACAGATCCTGGACCTGGCATGGGTGGAAGAATCCCTCTCCCCATCGACCAGCAATACCCACCCCAATGAATGGGGAAGCTGGAAGAACTACAACTACGCACGGCTATGGTGGCTCGGGCAATTTGCAGGCCACGATTCATTCATGGGCTACGGCTACGGGGGTCAGTTTGTGATTGTCTTTCCAGACCTGGACCTGATCGTGGTGTCCACGGCGCCCAACAATGTAGATCCCGACACTTCCACCATTCAGGAATGGGCCATCTTTGACCTTGTCACCCGCTACATCCTCCCTTCCATATCTTAAAGATTGTTAATGCTCGCGTAAACGAAGGTGTGATTATTCCCAAATACACAGGAAAATTGTACATTGAGCCCTTTAAAAGCTAAACCCAGACACTATGAGTATCAACAGACGAAACTTTATCAAAACCGGCGGTGCAGCTGTCGCGGGGACCATGGTATTGCCCCCCCTGCTGAAATCCTGCCAGAACCTTCAAATCTCTCCCGATGTGAAAAGCTATCTAGACCATTTTGAAGTAACT
>Ga0316192_10004396_pt1 | contig 10239 bp, 18 predicted proteins | sample MerIslwburrow_MG_FD_204931 | JGI IMG/M metagenome (GOLD analysis project Ga0316192, IMG submission 204931) | Coastal sediment microbial communities from Maine, United States - Merrow Island worm burrow | ecosystem: Environmental > Aquatic > Marine > Coastal > Sediment | place: USA: Maine...
TACCGCGGTGTACGTCGCGATCAATGGCTCGCACCGGTCGGTGAGCACCATCTTGGGCCGCGCCATGTAGAACGCGACTGCGCCGCCACCTACGAACGGCTCGATGTAGTAGCCGCCCGTCTTTTCTAGATAGGCACTAATCGCCGGCCCGATACTAGGCGCGAGCCACCGTTTTCCTCCTGCCCACTTGAGCAGGGGATCGTAGCACTGACACTCGTGCTGCTCGGTCCCGGGCAGGGTTTGTTGATCGGTCATCGTTTCGTCCTGTACGTGAGCCACTCGGTGGCTGATTTCGTGTTCGTTCGATTCTGCCCGTTGCGCCGCGCGAGCTGTATCGTTTCGAAGCCCTCCAGCTCGGTCAGCGGCTCGGCTTCGGAGACGCCGACCGTGGCCCCTGCGTCGGCCCAGTACCGGGCCAGTTCCAGTACCGCCGGTCGACGCAGGTCGTTCAGGTAGCCCGAGCGGCCGCGGTACGGGGGATCGATGTAGCAGATGGCCCCAGGGATCGCTGCCACGTCCTGTGCTCGCTCGTAGACCGTGATCGGGGGCAGCTCGGGAATCGCCCGCAAGCGCTCAATGATGGTCGTGCGCTTGGGGATGAACCCGTCGACGCTCGGACGCCGCTTGTGTCGCCCTTTGAAGCCGCCGCGCTCGTGGCCCCCGTAGGTGCCGGCAATCAAGCACAGCGAGCGCGCAGCTTGCGCAGCCAGCGTCTTAGGACGTGATACCTGCAGCCACTCCCAGGTCGGGCGGGCATCGTCGGTGGCAAACTCCTCGATGCGGTCGGCGACGAGTCCGGCGCCGCCGCGGATTGAGAGTGCTCGCCAGACTGGGTTCCAGAGCCCTGGATCGGCGAGCACCACTCGATCAGCGCAACAGGCCCCCATAACGTCTCCAATATCGCTACAGTAGCTATCCTTCGATCCTGCATAGGACACAAGCCTCCAGCCCCCGGTCAGATACCGGGTCAATGCCGCCGAACCGGCGCACAACTCGACGAGAGTGGTCACCGCACCCGTGTGCCGGCGACGCGAGTGTCGTGGCTCATGCCGAAAAACAGATCCCAGGCGGCGCGCATGTCGTCGGCGACGTCGGCCGGATCGCCGCCCCAGCACCGGACCGCGGTGGTGTACCGGTGCAATAGGTCCGACAGCGCCAGGGTAACGATCGTGTCGGAAGGTGGTAGATCCTTCTGTTTGGTGATCACAATGTTGGTGCCGCTTGCAGGAGCATCGTCGATGTACAACGCCGTGGCCGTCGAAATTGGGCCTGTCTTGGGTGCGGGGGCGGGTGCGGGCTCCTCGCCTCTGGCCAACGCGATCATCTCGTCCAGATCGCTGCGTTTTTTCAACGGCGCATCCATCACAGCGATACCGGACACCTGATCAATCGTGCAGACAACCTCGCGGTTGTGATGCACTTCCCCCGTCTGCGGATCAACTACGAAGCAATCACCGGGCTTGTATCCAACAACACGGGCCGCCCCTGCTTGTTTCACCGCGAACACAATGGTGCCATCTTGCTCAGCGAAGTAGGGCAATGTGATTCGTTCACGCATGGGATCTCCGATCGTCTAGGAAGTAGCGGGCGCGCACCCCAAAGCTAGTTGCTTCTTGATCTTGTGCTATTCGCTGCGTCACACGGCCGCTTCGCTTAAGCCGCTGCAGTGAGTTGTAGACCGAATCCCGCGGGCGGCCGGTGTTCTCGGCCAACTCATGTAGCGTCACGCCGTCGCCGGTGTCTAGCTGGCGGATCGCTGCGATGATTGTGTCGACCATGCCGCCGCCGTCCAGGTACTGGCAGTTTTCGCATGCAACCGTGCCATTCTTTTTCGGGTTACCGCACTCACATTCGGCCATGAGCCCGGTGCTCCAGATGGCCGGTGCTGGCCGCGGCTTCGGTTCGGGCGGTCGGCCGATGCGCGGCTTTTCGGTCTGCTCGTCGACGCGCGGGGGCAGTTTCCGCGGCCGCCCCCGCCGGCCAGGCACAGCCGGCGGGGGGGCGTTTTCCTGTACGGGAACGGCTCGGCCCGTGGCCGGGCAGCTGTTGCAACTCCAAGCGATCACCTTACCCCCTTCGCTTCTGATCCACTCTTTTGACTCGTGTCTACAGCTGATCCACCGGCTCACGGCTCTATGCTAGGGCATCGGGCGCCCGTGGTGTTCGCCCTTGATCAGCTTCCGGTACTGGCGCCAGCCGAAGAAATTGCCGAAGCGCTCGGAGTCCTCGGCCGCCTCGGCGGTGTGCTCGAACGGCGACATGTGCCCGTTTTCGATCAGCCGATCGTGTAGTTCGATGTCTTTGCCGAGGTCCCGCTTGCCGTCGTGCGTGAGGTAGGAGACCCGTGCGCACCGCGCCGAAGAGATCTTCGGCAAAAACAGTGGATCGTTGCCGGCCTCGTTTGGCGATACGTATAGGTGGTGCTCGGGATCGTCGGTCACGACGTAGGGCGTGTGCCAGTCGCCGACGTCCAGCGCCTCGGGCATGCTGGCATCGTAGAGCTTGCGCATCTCGGACGCTACCCACGCGATCTCCGGCTGCGCGTCTGGATCGTCGCGCAGGTGAAACCAGTTGTCGTACTCGGTGGCCGACACAATCACGGTGATGAACATCCAGGGCTCGATTAGCCGGTTAACGATCTGCTTGTGCAGCCCGCGCTGCATCAGCTGCATCGCGAAGTTGACGGCATTGTCGCGCGCGAGCAGCCACAGCATCTTGGCCTCGTTCAGCTCGCGACCTTCCAACTCCTGGCGGGCCTGCATACCGCTTTGGTTCTTGCCCCACCACTTGGGCTCCACCGGCGACACCGCGACGCGGTCGATCAGCTTCACCGTCGGGATCGCGCGTGAGCTGGCGCTGTTGCGTGAAAACAGGCGGTGCGTCATAAGTTCTGCATGCACGAACCGCGGATAGGCCAACTCGAAGGTGGTAAGGCGATCGCCGGACGGGTTCACCGAGTCGGCGATGATCTTGGCTCCGTAGTCGATCACTTCTTCGGTCTCTTCCACTGTGTCTGTCATTTCCAAAGGCCCTCCACGAGCTTGTCTAGCGCCCGGAAAAACGCGGGCGTCTTTTCGTTCACGACGATCGCAGCAATGTTGGACGGGGGCACCAATGCCACCTCGGCCTCGCTGGGATGCGTCGACTCCGCTTCTTTGGTGTCCCGCATGAGGCAGTCGATCCGGACCACGCGCCCGTGAATCATCGGGCTGGTGCTGATCGCCTCGGCCTCGTTCGTGTACCGGCAATCATCAATCACGAACTTGTCGCGCCCGTAGTAGTTGTGGTGGCGCCAGATCTCGCCGAGCAATGCATCAATCCACACCTTTTCGTCCACGTGCGTGCGCGCCGCCTGACCGAGTCGCTGCATGCAATCACGCGGTGTCCGGTTCCACCGTGGGTCGACGGTCTCTTTGTGCTCCTGAGAGCCAAATAGCTGGTCGTCGGACAGCTCCCAGATGTCGCGCGCCATCCGCTTTAGCGGGCCAGCGAACGACACGATCACGAAGTTGTGCTGATCTACCAGATGCTGCGCCGCGGTGCTCTTGCCGGCGCCCGCGCGAGCGAGCAGCGCGACGACCTTGATCTTGCTAGCTGTCACAGTCTCTCCGGGTGCAGTGAGTACACCTTCTCGACCAGGGGATGGCTTGCGATGCCTTCTCCCGACTCCACGCGCTTGCCGGCGTCTTCAAGACTCAGCTCGCCGGACAAAACGAACATCAAATCGAAATCTTGGTCACGCGCAATGACAGACATCGCATCAAGCGCGGCACGATTGGTCCAGCCGGGATCGCGAATCTCTAAAACACCATCGGTCTGCTTCATGACCAGGACATAAGCCATGGTCGACGGAGGCCTAGTCAAGTCGTTTGCCATTGCCGCCGTTCTCCTGTTTGTCGTGGAGCGCGCACAGGCCCGAGTCGTATCGCGTCGCGTTAGGGCAGCCGTCGTGCGAGCACAGGATCCCGACCGTGAACCGCAGGGACTGATACTCCAGCCCGACGGCGGCCTCGTGAAACAAGATCTCGACCAAGTCGGTGTTGCGGCTCTGATAGTACTCAGCGTAGACCACGCGCCGGATCCCGGCATTGATGACGCGCTTGGCGCACTCGTAGCACGGCATGACCGTCACGTAGAGGGCGCAGCCGCGCGCCGCTGGGCCGGCGCGGTCGATGGCGTTGCTCTCGGCGTGTAGCGTGCGAATGCAGGACATCCGCCCGTCGATCTCCTTCAGCTCGTGGCCGGCGTCGTCGCAGTGCGCGGTCCCGGCCGGGCTCCCGTTGTAACCCGTGGCGACGATGCGCCTATCGCTGTCCGCGATCACCGCACCGACGTGCTTGCGGTCGCAGGTCGCGCGCGTCGCCGTCGCGCGGGCGATCAACAGGAAATACTGATCCCAGCTGGGGCGTGCCATCACTTACCGCCAGGATCGACCACGTCGGCGAGCGTGTTGGCCGACATGACCTCGATGATGTAGGAGACGCGCTCGATCATCGTCGCGAGTGTGCGCGCGTCCTCTTTGTCGCAGTACAGATCAGCGTCACCGCTGCCGGTTCGCCTATCCACATAGGCAGCAGCGGCGTCGACAGCTGGCTTCCCGCTCATAAGGCAAGCCATGACCTCGTGCATTTTGGCGCAGCATCCCTGCACCACCGCCTCGGCGGTGTGCAGATCTATGAACAGGTCGTTTTTCTTGGCCAGCCCAGCCGATGTTTGCGGCATCCTATCCTCCTTAGTCCTGTGTGGGATCGATGTAGCGCTGCTCCAGCCAGCGCACGACGTAGTCGATGGCCGACGATGCGATGGGCATGTCGGAGTTGCCCGTCATACCCTCGGGTGGGAACCGCATGCCTTTGAACTTGTCGACGATGTAGCGCAATGGGATGCCGTTTTGCAGCATCATCGAGACGCTAATCGCCCAGGCGTCGGCAAAGCCCGATATCAGTGAGCCTTGCTTGTCGATCTTCAAAAAGATCTCGCCGAGGCGCCCATCTTCATACTCGCCCGTCGTCAAGTAGCCCTTGATCTTTCCCAACTGAAACTTGCGCGTGATCGCGTTGCGTTCGGGCGGTAATCGTTCTCGTTTCATGCTGTCTCCCCCATTCTCCAGCCTGCGATCAGGAGGCGCACCTTCAATGGCTCTTGTGTGACGAAGTCAGGATTGTACGTTACGCGGACTGAGGCATTCGGTCCAAAAATCGCTGCCATCGGCCGTGGGTTATCCAGCAACTCGCTCACCAAAAAAGAACCGATTAAACTGTTCCTAGACAGATCTTCAACTACCACCGAGTCCTTTGGAAATGTAGACGGGCTATGGGCCGTGCTGAGCAACCTACACCACACACGAGACAAGCACACAGGGGCCCTAAAGCGGTCCCTGTCCATAACCGGGGTGTTGTGGTAAGCGCTATGGAACAGCTCTTTCCGAGTGTAAGAAGCGATCTCGGCGTCGTCGTACACCTCAAAATACCTCAACGCAATACGAGCGCCCTGTTGTTTACGATCGCGATCTGCGTACCCACAGAACCGTTCCCACGTGTCCGGATCAGGTAACCGGTCATCGTACGCGGTTGGGCATTGCTCTCGCCGACTCTCGGCATACAGGCCAAGCACCATGCGCACGGCGTCATCACCCCGACAAACCGACTCCACGCGCTCCCGGACCGCGTCCGTGACAGGAACGCCTTCGACCTTCGCCCACAACGACGCGAGCTGATCAAGTTTCCATGAATCGAAGATCTCTTGCGCCGACTCAGGTCCCCACTCAGACTCAGCAAGACCCATCGCCTGGCGTACGTCTTTCGCGCTTAGTCCCGGCACCTCTTTACCCCCATCTTTTTGATTGCTGCGATCGCATCCCGTGCGCCGGTCGAGGTCTCGTATTCGGCGAGCGATTCGCCGACGAGCATGCCGTTACGATCGAGAATCCGCCAGTGCCACTTGCCCATGTGGCCCTCGTAGATCTCAAACACGATCCTCCTCCACCGGTTCTGGTACAGACCGCAGCATTGTCCGGCGTTCCTGCTCTGCCTGTACGGCGTCCAGCACCTCGTGAAACACGGTCGCGGCGATGAATGCGCTCTCGGCTGCCTCTCGCGCCGTGTCTTCAGTGGTCACGTCGTACTCCGAGACCATACCCAAAAACAGCTCGGCAGCGAGCACGTCGCGCGTCGGAACGTCCCCCAACGCATCTTGGCTACGAGGTACGGTGCGAGGCACGAACCGTCGCAGCTTCATTCTGCCTCTCCGTCGTCCTCGTCGCAGTCGCAGTCCTCACTGCAGTATTCACACCCCTCACCGCCCTCAAAAGACTCCGGGTCAGGAAGGTTTAGGCCAGCGATGAAGCCATTGCCGAAGGTGGCCTCGATCAAGGCGTGGGCCATGATCTCCTCGTACGAGCAGGGCTCCACAACTACGAGATCTTCCCACCGCACATCTCCAAGGGCATCTGTTGATATGCCTTCGATGTAAATTGTCAGCTCGATCTCATCCCATTTCGCAACGATACGGGTAGATTCCGTGTCATCGAGCATGATGCAGAGCATCTTCGCTTCTAGATCCAGGATATGCTCCAACTTCTTCATCTGATTCTCCTCCAGTTGGTGCCGTCATAGGAAAACAGCTCCCCGAGCGGTGCTTGATTCGGTGACGGTTCCCGATCAAACACCTCGATTTTGTCCGGGGTCATGAGGATGAAGATCGGGCGATCAGCGAGGCTTGCTCGTCGCACCGAGATCATCGGATTGCGCCACAACGCGGGGCGGTCAGGACTTTTTCCCACGACGCACCTCGTCGACGATGTCGTCGATCAGCTTGAGCAGAAAATCAGTGCTCGGCTCCTGGTACGGCACACCCATCGACGCGAGCATCTGATCGTATGCGTTACGCACCACAGGCATCGCGATCATGCGCAACACAAAAGCGCTCATGCCAGCACCAACCAAGCGCCGGATCACAATGCGCGCCTGCTGATAGAACATCGCCAGCGCCAGTTGCGTCGGCGGATCTAGCTCCTTCTGGATCTTGTCCAGGATCCGCGCTTTCCACTTGCTGTCGTCTGCCACGTTACCCCCTTGTCCGGCACTCCGAACCGCGCTCGTTTTACACCACCGCGATCCTCACGCGCAAGTTCTAGCGGCCATCCCATTCGATTCCACGCCGGATCGGGCTAATGCGGATCTTTTGGTGCGGCGGCTCGCCCATGGTCTCCCTGGCGATTGCCGTGAAGTCGTAGATCACGAGCCCGTGTGCCTTGGCTGTCTCCAGCCCGCGCGCCATGCCGCCCGAGATCCTGTCCGTGACTAAAAAGTAGTCATCACAGCGCGCGATCACCGCGTCGTCGCGATCGAGCCCGCGCTTGCGGGCCTCGTGCTCCTCTACGCCAGGGACGCCGATGTTGCAATCGGTACCATGGTAGACCAGCACGTCGACCAACCAGTTCATGTTGAACGCACGATCCCGGTAGGTATCGCACAACCACCGGTACCAGCGCTGCGCACGCTCCAGATTCGCGTCGACCTCTGCTTGCGTGACCGCGCCCACCGGCGCCGCGACATACGTCAATCTCATGGTTCCCTCTTTCTTTTGTGCCAGTACAGCCCAATGCCGACCGCGTCCCACACGTTGTGTCGCAGTGACGGCGCCGGGAGCGCTACACGCTCCCTTTCATCATCTGTGATCGTCTCTTTGGTGCGCTGAACCGAAACTGCTTTCGGGAGTTGTCCCTTCCACTGCGCCGGTCGTAGATAATGAACCGCCGCACGTGGCGCATGTCTTAAAATTGCCTGCGCACAATGTCCAGCTGCCAGCGCTATGGTGATCAGGTCGTTTGGATCACCCACAAGTTTATTCTGGTGATAGACCTGTGGACGCTCAACAACGACCGTTTCGATAGAAACACCAGCCCATGCCGCTGCTGAATTCGCCCATATGCCTACCGCGTGCGCCAATTCTCCTACCGGCCTGCCCTCGTCACGAATCAGTGTTGCATTGATCAGTTCAGTGCCTCGCCACAACGCAACGCCGATGTCATGCGCGCCGGGGTCAATGGTAATTGTGCCCGGATCCCAGCTCATGCGGCCATTGGCATCGGGTCAGCGACCCACTTGGTTTTCTTGCCGACCTTGACCGGCTTGCTTGGGATCAGAACACCGTTTTCGACGATCTCTTTCGCGCCCTTGTACCAGCGCCGGCACATGACGACCCCAGCCGAGATCGGCACGTCTGGGCACCAGCGCTGCATGACCTCCTCCATGATTGTTTGCAGCCGGTACGCAGCGGCCGAGGCCTGCGCGGCGTTGAGATAAGGAATCTCCATGCCGATCTCATCGTGCGCGAACAACCACGGACGGCACCCAGCCAACTCCGATGGTGAGCCGTCGCGGTGCTCGTTCAGGTAGCACTCGCGCACGGTCTCGTACAGGGCCTCTTTGGCGCCCATGGCGGCAAGGTGCTGGAAAAACCCGTTGCAGACAGCCGTGTAGCGGACCTGCCCGCGTACGAGCCCGGAGCGCACAAACTGGACGTGCGCCGCTTCGCCGCCGTCGCACAGCGCCGAGCAGTACGCAAAATAGTCGTTCATCTCGCGCCACTTGGTGCGGAACGCCTTGTGTAGCTTGGCCGCCTGCGCGAGCGATACTTCGATGCCGTAGCCCTTGGCGTACGACTGGAACGCTTCCGGCCCCATACCGCCGCCAAAACCGTAGTTACCGATTTTGCAAAACTGCCGCGCTTCGGCAACCTGGGGATCGCCCGCCTCATAGCGGTCCATCGCCTCTTCGTACGAGATCCCAAGCATGTCGGCCGCCAGGTCGACGTGCAGATCACGGCCGGCTCGCAACGACTCAGCCAAAAAGCTGTAGCCGAACAGATCCAAACAGACCTGTGCGAGCGTGCGCATCTCCAGGGTGTCGAAATCACAGAACACATGCACGAATCCCGGACGAGGCACAAAGCACTCACGCACGCCGCCGCTACGGGGCGGATTCTGTAAGTTGGGCTTTGCACACGACGTGCGGAACGTCTCGATGATCGCGTTGTAGCGTGGGACGATCGGGACCTGCGCGCCAGATTCGAGCACAGGGACGTAGGTCGACAGGACCTTGCCGATGCGCACGCACTCGGAAACGGCGAGTAGTCCTGGATGCTCTGACTCTTTGAGTGTCTCGCGGGACGTCGAGACGTTTTTGCCCGAGTCCGACATCGGGACGGCCAACCCCCTGGCCTTGTAGATCTCGGCGACCGTGTCTTTGATCGCCTTCATGTTGCGCGTGCCGTTGTCCCGGATGAACCCGTGCGCTTTGGCGATCGTTTCCTGATCGGCGTACTCTTTGCCCAGCTCAACCTTGAGCCGTTCAACGGCGGCCAGCTCCGTGCGCGCGCCCCGCATCGATGTCAAATGCAGCGCCCAGCCGGCTTTGATCTGGCTGTTGTCCCCGGGGATCCCCTCCGGGGCTACGATCTCCTCTTGCCCGTCGTGGATCGTGCGCGTGTCGATGGCGTCGTCAACGGCGTACTTACGTGCGTCCGGCGGGTAGTCGTTCGCCGGCACTCCTTCGAGCGTCCAGTAGTTGAGCCGAAACGTGTCCGTGCCCTTTTTGCGGAATTTTTTGGTGTAGCGGTAGATGATCCGCGCCAGCGAAAAATCCTGTTTTTTGAGGTTGCCCTCATCGTCCTCGATGAACTTCAAATCACCATGGGCGTTGTCGATCATCATCTGGCGCTGCATCGTGCAGCGGATCCGGCCCTCGTCGATGGCACGGAAGATCAGGCGGATCAGATGCGGGCGCTCGGCCGCGACGATCCCGAGATCGTAAAACACGTTATGCCCGACCAGGATCGCGTCGGGCTCCTGGAGCTTGGTCTCGATCCAGTCAAGCGCGTCCTCGTAGGTAAACAGCTCGCCCTGATCGGTTGTGAGACACACGAGCTTCGGAGCGCTGAGCCCTGGCTTGATCAGGTGCGTCTCCGTGTCCCATGCGTGAACCGTCGACTGCTCGGTCGGTCGCGTCGTGAACGTCATGCCAAATCCACCAACAGATCGAATTCGGGGAACACGTTGCCCGGTGTCGCCTTCTGAATCATCGGGCACTCGTGCGGGTACAGCGCATCCCACGGTGCCTCAACGGGTGGTCGATACGCAAGCGGCAGCGCCGACGGCATGATGATCGGCGTGTTGTTCGTCCAGCAGTGGATCGGCTCGATGCCCTGCTCTAGCATCCGATGCACCTTCGGCTGGTC
>Ga0316192_10004398_pt1 | contig 10238 bp, 10 predicted proteins | sample MerIslwburrow_MG_FD_204931 | JGI IMG/M metagenome (GOLD analysis project Ga0316192, IMG submission 204931) | Coastal sediment microbial communities from Maine, United States - Merrow Island worm burrow | ecosystem: Environmental > Aquatic > Marine > Coastal > Sediment | place: USA: Maine...
TCTGTTGCCAAAATCGATCGGGGGCGGGTGTGAGACCCCCCCTTTTGGCCTATCTCCTGGTGGCCATGGCCGCCGGTGGGGTCACTTTGGCCAGCGTGCCGTTCTTCGGGTACCTGTCGAAGCGGTTTTCCATGATGGCCGAACCCGACGCTCGCCGGATGCACGAGCGGCCCACCGGCACCCTGGGTGGCGGCGCCATGTACGTCGGATTTGTGGTCGCCTTCTTCGCGGCGCGGCTGAGTGGCGCGTTTGAATCGACCTTCGACGGGTCCACCGAGCCGTGGGCCATCCTGGCCGGGGCCACGGTGGCCTACGGGGTTGGTGTGCTCGACGACATTCGGGAGCTGTCACCCCCGGCCAAGATCGCGGGCATGGTCCTGGCGGCGGCAACCCTGGCCGTTGGTGGGGTCAGCATCATCTGGTTCCGGGTCCCGTTCTGGGATGTCTTCGTACTGCCCTACGACCTGGCCTTCGTGGCCACCGTGGTCTGGGTTCTGGGCATGGCCAACGCCGTCAACTTCATTGACGGCCTCGATGGCCTGGCGGCAGGTATTATCGGAATCGGGGCCACGGCGTTTCTGCTTTACGGCATTCGACTGGGGCAGGTCGACCTGCTGTTGGCAGGGAACGTCGGGCCCTTGATCGCAGCCATGGTGCTGGGGATCTGCGCCGGGTTCCTGCCGTGGAACGTCTACCCGGCCCGGATCTTCATGGGCGACGGTGGCAGCCTGCTGCTTGGCACATTGATGGCGGCATCGACCATGGCCGTCGGCGGCCGGACCCCGGACCCCTTCTCCGGCCAGACGTTTTTCTTCTACGCCCCTCTCGTCATCCCCCTCGTGATTCTCGGTGTGCCGGTACTCGACACCGCCTTCGCCATACTGCGGCGGGCCAGTCGGCGTCAGGGTCTGGCCACCGCCGACAAGGACCACCTCCACCACCGCCTGGTCCGCCTTGGACACGGACATCGTCGAAGTGTGTGGATCCTCTGGGCCTGGACGTCGCTGCTGTCGGCCTTCGTGCTCTATCCGACCTACAACGAAGGTCAGGGCGACGCCATCGTCCCGACCGGGGTCGGCGCCGCTGCACTGTTGCTGTTCACTCTGTTCATGCCGGGCAGCTCGGACCGCTCCGCCGAGCCTGGTGCGCCCGACGAGGTCGAGGTCGAAGCCGCCGAGCCTGCGTTGCTCGAACCTGCGTTGCTCGAGCCTGCGTTGCCCGAACCTGCGTTGCTCGAGGAGGTGGACGTCGCCGAGCCCGCGTCCGTTGCCAGGATCTCTGCTGCCGCCAAGGGGAGCCAGGATGTGCCTGTGGCGCTGGTCGGCAACGAGCGAACGGTCGTGCTGCCACCCCTTGTCGTCCGCCCTGAACAGGGGCAACGCCCCGACCACACTGACCAGGTCGAGCTTCTGGCCGTGCAGATCCATGGCCCGCCAGCAGACACCATCAACGATGGCCAACAAGGGTGTCCCAACAACGAAACGGGGTCGATGCGCGAGATTGTGAATCGGTGAGCAATCACGGTTGCGAACAAAGCAAGGGAGCGGTAGGTTGTCCGACGTCAAGTGCTCGACCTGCCAATATGGCGCGCAGCCTACGAACTTTGGAGGTTCGTTGCATTGTCCCTAACCGGAGAGGTTCAGTCTAGGGATACGCGCCATCAGCAATCCGGCGGAACCGGTCACAGTCTTGAACGCGGCTTCTCTGCCGCCTTCGAATTGGTGGCAACGCCCGCCGTGTTTGGCCTCATCGGCTACTTCGTTGACCGTTGGCTGGGAACCGGCCCGTGGATCGCCTTGACCCTGGCCGCCCTAGTGTCGATCTACGTTGTCTGGAAGCTGTGGTACGGCTACAACGCCGACATGGATCGCCTTGAAGCCGAACGTCGCAGCCAGGTTCGCGTCCCGGCCGCTGACGAACAATTCGCCCAGTCCTCGGAGACCGAGAACTGATGACTGAATCCAGAATCGTGGCCACCGGGCCCGAACGTGAGGTCGCACGCGACATGGCCCGTCTCGGGCTGATGGTCGCCCCGCTCTTTCTCATCGGCACCTCCATAATATGGGGTGTCGCCGGTTTGATTTCCAGCGCCATCGCCCTTACCTTCGTCATCGTCAACCTGCTGTTCGGTGCCTGGATCATCGATAAGGCCGCTGCGGTGTCGCCCAATCTTCTGATGGGAGCGGCGCTTGGGGGCTTCTTCCTACGTTTGATGGTCATGGCACTCGTCGTGGTGCCGATTCGTGACTACAGCTGGTTTGAAGTAGTTCCATTTGCTGTGACTCTTGTTGGCGGTCACCTTGGCCTCCTGGCCTGGGAGACCCAAAGGGTCTCCATGACCTTGGCTTACCCCGGTCTTGCACCGAGGAAGGCAACCGCCCTCACCAATGTTCGCCCGAGGAGTGCGTCCGACCGATGATGTTAGGTCTTGAATTCCCCCCCATTTCCCACCTGTTCGAGTGGCCCGATTTTGCCTTCCAGGGCACACCGCTGGCCATGAACAAGACGGTGCTGATCTATCTGGCGGCCATGGCCCTGACGGTGGGTTTGTTCCTCATCGCCGGGGCTCGTAAGAGCCTGGTGCCCACCGGATTGCAGACGATCGCCGAGAGCGGCATCGACTTTGTCGACTCCAGTGTGGTCAAGCCCACGATGAGTGTGGGGGGTGAGAAGTTCATGCCCTTCCTGACGTCGCTGTTCTTCTTCATCTTCTTCATCAACATTTTCGAGGTCATACCCTTCGTGCAGTTCCCCGGGAACGCTCGAATGGCCATGCCGCTTCTGCTGGCCGTGGTTGTCTGGCTGATCTACAACTACCAGGGCTTCAAGAACCAGGGCCTCGGCTACATCAAGAGCAGCCTCTTTCCTCCCGGTGTGCCCAAGTTGCTCTACATCCTGGTCACCCCCATCGAGCTACTGCAGGTGCTGGTTATCAAGCCCGCCTCGCTCGCCATTCGACTCTGGGCCAACATGGTCGCAGGGCACCTCCTGCTGGTAACTTTCGCCGTCTTGTCGGCCGCGTTGTGGGAGAGCACCTATGTCGGTGCCATCGCCCCCTTCGCCGTGCTGATCCTGATGACCGGATTCGAGATTCTCGTCTCGTTCCTGCAGGCGTTCATCTTCACCATTCTCACTGCCGTTTACATTGACGGCGCCGTCCACCCGGAACACTAGGAGAAACCGCATGCTCAGCGTGCTTGCACAGATAGCAATTTTGGCCCAAACGGTCGGTGACGTAGAGAAGGGTCTCAGTGCCATCGGCGCCGGTCTCGGCTACGGATTGGCTGCAATTGGCCCCGGTATCGGTATCGGTATCGTCGTTGGTAACGCCATCACCGCCATGGCCCGTCAGCCCGAAGCAGCCGGAGTGGCCCGAACCACCATGTTCCTGGGTATCGCCTTCACCGAGGCGCTGGCCCTGATCGGGTTCGTCGTCTTCATCCTTCTGCTGCCCTGATCAGGAGGTCTCAGTGAAACGAACACGACTTATAGCAGCACCACTGGGGGCTGCGGCGGTGCTTCTTCTGCTGGCCAATCCGGCCAGCGCTTCGGAAGAGACCGTCGGCTCCTGCTTGGTGGAGACAATCGAACACGGTGGGATCGAGTCCTTCGAGCACACCGTTGAAGCGGGTCACGCCGAAGGCGCTGACGAGGAGGCCGAAGCGGCCCTCGCCGAGCTTGAGGAAGATCTTGAGGGCTGCCTTGAGGCGCCGAGCCCGATCATCCCCGAACTCAATGAGATCATCTGGGGCGGCCTGGCCTTCCTGGTTCTGCTCGTCGCCATGGTCCGTTGGGGATTCCCCCTCGTCCGCTCAACGATGGAAGCCCGGACCGACAAGATCCGTGGCGACCTCGAAGCGGCCGACACCGAGCGGGCCGAGGCGGCCAAGGTTCGTGAACAACACGAAGCCGAGCTGGCCGCCACCCGGGCCGACGTGAACCGTATTATCGACGAAGCCCGCCAAGAGGCTGCCGGTGTGCGCTCCGACCTCCAGGCCAAGGCTGAGGCCGACATCGTTGAAATGCGTCGTCGGGCCGATGCCGATGTTGCCGCTGCTCGTCAGCGGGCGTTGACCGACCTCCAGGGTGAGGTGAACGAGATTGTTGTTGGCGCCGCCGAGCGAGTGGTCGAACACAATCTCGATCCCGAAACCCAGCGCGAGTTGATCAACAACTACATCACCAGCGTCGGAAGCCGGTAACACCATGGCCGACGACCTCATCACCGGCTACGCCCAGGCCCTCCTGGCGGTAGCCGGAGCCGAAGGAAGCTCGAAGGAGCTGGAAACCGAGTTGTCGCAGGTGGTTCAGGCCATCAGCGGCTCCGAGGAACTCCAAGCTGCTTTGGCCGACGGAACCATCCCTGCTGGCGCTCGTCAGCAGATCGTGGAAGACGTCCTCGGTGGGGCCTCGCGGGTGACAACAGCCATGGTTTCCATGGTTGTTGGTGCAGGTCGAGCTGCCGATTTGAGCGACATCGCCGAACGGGTAACCGAACTCGGGGCCGAAAAGCGCGGCCGGGTTGTGGCCGAGGTTCGCTCGGCCATCCCCCTCGATCAAGACCAGCAGGCCCGCCTCACCGAGGCGCTCCGCAGTTCGACGGGCAAAGAGGTCGAGGTGAAGGTTGTCATCGACCCCTCGGTCATGGGCGGTCTGGTAACCCAGATCGACGATCAGATCATCGATGGAAGCGTACGCAGCCGCCTCGGCCAGCTACGCGAGGCGTTCTAGGAAGAGATACATGGCAGACATTACGATCGACACCGCGCAGATCAGCGCCGCCATTCGACGCAATCTCGACGAGTTTGCGCCGAGCCTCAGCTCATCACAGGTTGGAGTTGTGTCCGAAGTAGGCGACGGCATCGCCCGTGTGACCGGCCTCCCCGGAGCCTCGGTCAACGAGATGCTTCGCTTTGAGGACGGCACCATTGGCTTGGCGCTGAACCTCGACGAGGACACCATCGGCGCCGTCGTGCTCGGCGAGGTCGATGCAATTGAAGAGGGTCAGTCGGTCGAAGCAACCGGCGAACTCCTCTCCGTGCCCGTCGGTGACGGCGTTATCGGGCGGGTGGTTGACACTCTCGGCCAACCCGTTGACGGCAAGGGCCCCCTGGTCGGTGTGCAAACCCGACGCATGGAGGTTCAGGCCCCCGGTATCACCGGACGCCAGCCCGTGCACGAGCCGATGCAGACCGGTATCAAGGCGGTTGACTCGCTCATCCCCATCGGTCGAGGTCAGCGGGAGCTGATCATTGGCGACCGCAAGACCGGCAAGACCACCATCGGCATCGACACCATCCTGGCCCAGAAGGGCCTCGGGGTGAAGTGCATCTACGTGGCGGTGGGTCAGAAGGGCTCAACTGTCGCCCAGACGGTGGCCCTGCTCGAAGAGTTCGGGGCCATGGAATACACCGTGGTGGTTATCGCCCCCGCTTCGAACCCCGCACCGTTCAAGTTCCTTGCCCCCTACGCCGGTTCGGCCATGGGTCAGCACTGGATGGAAAACGGCGAGCACGCCCTGGTCATCTACGACGATCTCTCGAAGCAGGCTGAGGCCTACCGCCAGGTATCGCTTCTGCTACGTCGTCCCCCCGGCCGTGAGGCCTATCCCGGCGACGTCTTCTACCTCCACAGCCGGCTGCTGGAACGCGCCGCCAAGCTGTCCGACGCCAATGGTGCCGGTTCGCTGACCGCTCTGCCGGTCATCGAGACCAAGGCAGGCGACGTTTCGGCGTACATCCCGACCAACGTGATCTCTATCACCGACGGCCAGATCTACCTTCAGGACGATCTGTTCAAGTCCGGTGTGCGGCCCGCGGTTGACGTGGGTATCTCGGTCTCCCGGGTTGGCTCGGCCGCTCAGGTCAAGGCCATGAAGAACGCGGTGGGAACGCTCAAGTCGGATCTTCAGCAGTTCCGTGACCTGGCCGCATTCGCCGCCTTCGGTTCGGATCTCGATGCCGTGTCGCAGGCTCAGCTCGACCGGGGCTATCGCCTCACCGAGCTGCTCAAGCAGGGCATCAACACGCCGGTTCCGGTTGAGGAGCAGGTTGTGGTGCTGTATGCAGGCACCCGTGGTTATCTCGACGGTATTCAGGTCGAAGACGTCGGGCGTTACGAAGACGAGCTTCTGGACTGGTTCCGCACCCGTCGCAGCGACATTCTCGATGCGGTGAAGACAACCGGCCAGGTGCCGGACGAGGAGGCCCTTGAGGCCGCCATCGGCGCCTTCACCGACCAGTTTGTCGGCACTACCCACGGCGACAAGAAGGACCCGGCGGTCGAAGAGCAGGGCGAAGCGTCGACGAGGATGGTCGACGCCTCCAACACCCTGCCCGAAGAAGACGTCACTCGAGCGGAGCACTGATTCCCGATGCCCGGTGGAGCCGAACGCATACTGCGCCGTCGTATTGGCAGCGTGACAAACACCAAGAAGATCACGCGGGCCATGGAGCTCATCGCTGCCACCAGGGTGGCGCGGGCTCAGGAACGGGCCCGAGGGGCCCGGCCCTACAGCGAAATGCTGACGGGCGTGATCGAGAACTTGGCCGCCGGGGGCGCATCGATTGATCACCCTCTGCTTCGCCAGATCGAGAACGTTGAACGGGTTGCCTTTGTGATCTGTGCCGGTGACCGTGGCATGGCCGGGGCTTACAACGCCTCAGTGGTGCGCCAAGCCGAGCGTGAAATCCAGGCCCTGCGGGCCGAAGGTGGCGACTATCGGCTCGTGGCGGTCGGGCGGAAGGTAAATGACTACTTCCGTTTCCGGGGTTACAACATCGACAGCACGTTCAACGGCTTCACCGACAATCCGACCTACGAGGACGCTCGGAATATCGCCCGTCGGGTCCGTGAGCTGTTCGACGGCTCCGAAGTTGACCAGGTCGAGTTGCTCTACACCGAGTTCATCAGCCTGGGCACACAACGCCCGGTCGTCAGGCGCTTCCTGCCGTTGGAGCCAGCCAAGGTCATTGCCGAAGCCGGTGGTGGCGAACGCGGCGCCTTGGCCGGTTTCAGTTTCGAGCCGTCGGCCGAGGGCGTGTTGGAAGATCTCTTGCCCCGCTATGTCGAGGCCCGGCTCTTCACTGCGCTGCTCGATGCTGCGGCGTCCGAGCATGCCAATCGGCAGCGGGCCATGAAGGCGGCGACCGATAACGCGGACGAGCTGATCACCAAGCTGTCCCGGGCCATGAACCGGGCCCGCCAGGAATCGATCACCACCGAAATCATGGAGATCGTCAGCGGCGCCGAGGCGCTTGGTGGCGACAAAGCCGAAATCGATCAACTCGTTGAAATGGCCCTCAACCAGCGGGTGTGAGCCCGTTGACCCCACCCGAATCCGGGAGAACCGGCGCATCCGCCGGTTCCGCAGTTCTCACCCCACAGTTTGCCAGCCAGGAGCACAGCACAAGATGACAGCCACGGAACCCCAACTTAAAGATGGTCGCATCGTCGCCATCGCCGGTCCGGTGGTCGATGCGGAGTTTCCGTCCGGGTCGCTTCCCGAGATCAATCACGCCGTCGAGTTCAACGTGGTCGTCGATGGGGAAACGATTCCCGTCATGGCCGAGGTTGCTCAGCAGCTTGGTAACAACCGAATCCGGGCCGTCGCCCTCAAGCCGACCGATGGTTTGCAGCGGGGCCAGGAAGTTCGCAACCTGGGCCACGGTATTCAGGTCCCGGTCGGTGACGTAACCCTGGGCCACATCTGGAACGTGATCGGCGAGCCGCTCGACATCCCGGCCGATGAGCTCGACATCGAAACTCGCTGGGACATCCACCGTCCCGCCCCCGCCTTCGACACCCTGGAACCGACCAAGCAGGTGCTGGAGACCGGCATCAAGGTCATCGACCTGCTCACCCCGTACCTCCAGGGCGGCAAGATCGGCCTCTTCGGTGGTGCCGGTGTTGGTAAGACCGTGCTCATCCAGGAGATGATCACCCGTGTTGCCTCGAACCACGGTGGTGTCTCGGTCTTCGCCGGTGTCGGCGAGCGGACCCGGGAGGGCACCGACCTCTTCATTGAGATGGGCGAGACCATGATGGGCGACGGCGTCACGCCGGTGCTGGCCAAGGCCGCCCTCTGCTTCGGCCAGATGGATGAGCCCCCCGGCGTGCGCCTTCGGGTTGCCCTGTCGGCGCTGACCATGGCGGAGTACTTCCGTGACGTGCAGGGCCAGGACGTGCTGCTGTTCGTCGACAACATCTTCCGCTTCGTGCAGGCCGGGTCCGAGGTATCGACCCTGCTTGGTCGTATGCCATCGGCCGTGGGCTACCAGCCCACCCTGGCCGACGAGATGGGCGAGCTGCAGGAACGCATCACCTCAACCGGTGGTCGATCGATTACCTCGCTGCAGGCCGTGTACGTGCCCGCCGATGACTACACCGACCCGGCGCCGTTCACCACCTTCACCCACCTTGATGCCACCACCGAGCTGAGCCGTGATATCGCGGCTCTTGGTATCTACCCCGCGGTGGACCCGCTGTCGTCGACCTCCAGCATCCTTGCCCCCGAGGTTGTCGGTAGCCGCCACTACAACGTGGCCCGCCAGGTCCAGGAAGTGCTGCAGCGCTTCAAGGAGCTGCAGGACATCATCGCCATCCTCGGCCTCGACGAACTCTCCGAAGAAGACCGGATCACGGTGAACCGGGCCCGTAAGGTGCAGCGCTTCCTGTCGCAGCCCATGTTCGTGGCCCAGGTCTTCACTGGTTTGCCCGGCGTCTTCACCTCGGTCGAAGAAACGATCGACAGCTTCGAGGCTCTCGTCACCGGCGAACTCGATGATCTGCCCGAGCAGGCGTTCCTCAACGTCGGTGGCGCCGATGAGGCCCGGGAGAAGGCCGAGCAGCTGCGTAGCCAGGCCGGTTCCTGATGGCCGACGGAAGCGGCATGCGAGTGGAGTTTGTCTCCCCGGAGGAGATTCTCTACTCCGACGTTGCCGTGCAACTGATCACCCGTACCCGCGGGGGTGGCGAGATCGCCTTCCTGACAGGGCATGAACCGTTTATCGGCAGCCTGCTGACCTGCGAGGTGCGGGTCACCGAGCAGAGCGGTGACGTGAAGAAGTTTGCCGTCCGCGGCGGCTTCGTCTCCGTCACCGGCACGATGTCGGAAACCAAGATTACGGTGCTGAGCGACGCCGCAAGTCGATCCGACCAGATTGACCGGGCGGAGGTCGAGGTCGAGTTGGCAGCGGCCACCGAGGCCTTGGCCGAAAACCCCGATGACCCTTACGCCGCGGCCGACGTGCAGTGGGCTGAGATTCGGCTTTCCGCCGTCAGCGACAACTGAGCGCGACGGGCCGGGCCAAGTCCTGGACCGTCGCCAAACGACACGCCGTATCTCCCGCGAGATGCGGCGTTCGTCGTTTTTGGCGGGGGCCGAACCGGCCCCGCGTTCCGGAGCGGGCGGTTCAGTGGACGAACGGTGCCGTCGGGTGAAACTCCAGGAAGAGGACGGAGCCTGGTGCTGTTGGCTACGGTTGCGTCATGGCATTGGACAAGTACGAACCCGGACGCAATCTGGCCCTCGAATTGGTACGCACAACCGAGGCGGCCGCGGTGGCGGCCGCGGGGTGGATAGGCCGGGGTGACAAGATCGGGGCCGACCAGGCGGCGGTCGATTCCATGCGCGACGTACTGTCTGGCATTGACATGGAAGGTGTGGTCGTCATCGGCGAAGGCGAGAAGGACGAAGCACCGATGCTTTACAACGGGGAGTCGATCGGTAACGGCAACCCACCCCAGACCGACATCGCCGTCGACCCGATCGACGGGACAACGCTGACGGCCCAGGGCCGTGGGGGAGCGATCGCAGTGATCGCCGTCGCCGACCGGGGGGCGATGTTCAACCCCGGTTCAGCCGTCTACATGGAGAAGTTGGCCGTTGGGCCCGAGGGTGCGGGGATCGTCGACATCCGACTGCCCATCGATCGCAACCTGGTGGCGCTGGCCAAGGCCAAGAAGGTGTTGGTCTCGGAGCTGACCGTCATGGTCCTCGACCGGCCCCGCCACGCCGAACTGATCGCTGAGATCCGCAGTTGCGGGGCCCGCATCCGCCTCATCCACGACGGAGACGTTGCCGGCGCCATTGCCACCGCCCGCCCCGAGTCCGGAGTGGACATCCTGTTGGGTATCGGAGGGACGCCGGAAGGGGTGATTACCGCTGCTGCGCTGAAGGCGATGGGGGGCGACCTCCAGGGCCGGTTGTGGCCCCGCACCGAGGAGGAGCGGGCCAC
>Ga0316192_10004400_pt1 | contig 10237 bp, 8 predicted proteins | sample MerIslwburrow_MG_FD_204931 | JGI IMG/M metagenome (GOLD analysis project Ga0316192, IMG submission 204931) | Coastal sediment microbial communities from Maine, United States - Merrow Island worm burrow | ecosystem: Environmental > Aquatic > Marine > Coastal > Sediment | place: USA: Maine...
CCGATTGTATTCACCATACCCTTGCAACTGCTGGCCTATCACGTAGCCGTACTGAAGGGCACCGACGTCGATCAGCCCCGCAATCTGGCTAAATCGGTGACCGTCGAATAAGCCCGCTAACCGAACTGTGATAGTAAAACGAGAGAATAAACTCCGTCACAAAACAATAAAGTCCGTCACTTTCGGGGTTCTGATGTGCGGAAAAAAACCTCTACCTGGTGTGCTGGGAAAATAATATTCTTACCCAGGTTGTACCCAATTACCGATTCTCTCAGCAGGAAACCTCTTTAGTTGCGGCCTGATTCGGCGCAAGCGGCGAGATTTGGCCGAACTTCCCCGTACGCAGATGCGCCACGCGAACGGCAGGTTATTGCCTGATCTCGGTCCTACAGGAATTGCTTATATATGATTTCTCTAACAGGCGGGAGACGACCCAACTCAGACGTAGAATATTTCAGCCTGGACGACCGGAAACTACTGGAAAGTGCCGTTCCCGGGGCGTGGCACGGGCGACGAGCTGGGTTGCATTTCAGATCGCTCGTCTGAAAATTCCGCAACAACAACGGTTTATTCAGTTACCACCGGGCAACGGCTGGGAATGCCGGACAGGTCTTCTATACTTTGAAATCCCAGCTACGCATTTAAGGATTACGACCATGAACCAGCATCCGTCTCCGTCGTTTCCGCAGTCCCTTCCACTTCGCCGCTCGACCTCGCGCTGCCTGCCGCTGATGCTCGCCGGCATCGCGACCGGCTGCACCTTTCAGGTCGATAGCACGCAGGATCTGCCCGATGCCGATCCGGGCGATTTCGCCTGCGACACGGGCCGCGGCCAATGCACCCTGCGCGCAGCGATCATGGAAGCGAATTTCTTTCCCACCGTCGACAGGATACTGGTGCCGGCCGGCACCTACGATCTGGATCTGCCCACCAACAGCGGCGGCGGCCGGCTGGTGATCTCTAACCCGGTTACCGTGCAGGGCGCCGGCAAGAGCACGACCATCGTCAACCAGACGGTCAACGATGCGGTATTCCAGATTACCGCCGGTGACGTGGCGGCGAACAACCTGACGGTCCAGGGTGGCGACGCGCAGGCAGGCGGCGGTTTCAACATCGGTGCCGCGGTCGTCGACATCGCCGACGCCGTCATCCGCGACAACTTCGGTTTCACGGGCGGCGGCGGCATACTGGTGGCGGCTGGCGGCGACGTGCGCCTGCGCAGGGTGACGATACGCGACAACGAAGCGACCGGTGCGTTCGGCGGCGGCATCTGGAATCAGGGTACGTTGTGGGTCTACGAATCCGAAGTCACCGACAATCAGTCCAATCGCGCCGGCGGCGTCCGCAACTCGGGCAATCTCAACCTGCGCAACGTCACGGTCAGCGGCAATCACGCAAACTCGCCGGACGCTGGTGTCGGCGGCATTTCGCAGAATGGGTTCGCGGTTCTGAACAACGTGACCATCACCCAGAACACCGGCGTTGGCAACAACGCGGGCTCGTTCCGCGGCGGCGGCATCCAGACCAGCGTCGGTGCGACCACGGTGATGAAGAACAGCATTGTCGCCGGTAACGACGGCGGTATCGGCCCGGACGACTGCGTCGGCAGCCTCACCGCCGATAGCAAGTACAACCTGATCGGCAGTACCGAGGACTGCATGATTCCCGCGTTCGTGTTCACGTACATCCTGGATCAGGACGCCAACCTCGGCGCCCTGGCGTTGAACGGCGGTTCCACGCGCAACCACATGACCAACGCCAACAGCCCGGCGCGCGATACAGCATACCAGTTTCCGCCGCCGGCGATCGACGCCTGCGAATCGCACGATCAACGCGGCGTGCCGCGACCGCAGGGCGTGGGGCAGTGCGACATGGGTGCCGTCGAGTACACGACGAACAGTCAGTTCGTCACCGGTTTCGTGCTGGTGGATGCGGATGCCGATGCGGACATCCGGCCGCTGTTGCACGGCGATACGCTGGCCCTGAGCACACTGCCGCCCGAACTCAGCATACGCGCACAGATCGTCAGCGCGCCCGGCAGCGTGCTCTTCGACTTGGACGCCACGACGGGCTACCGGACCGAGAACCTTTCGCCCTATGCGCTCGGCGGCGACGACGGCGGCAACTACAATCCGGTCGCGCTCACGGCGGGCGAACACAGCATCCGCGCGACGCCGTTCAGCCAGGCAAACGGCGCCGGTGCGGCCGGCGGAAGCTGGTCGATCACGTTCAATGTCGTCGATTGAGCGCGATGGCCGGGGCATTCATCCGCTGACGTCCGGCAATCGGAAGAGGTAGACCGCCGCCAGCAGCGACACGATGCCCAGCAGGTTTGTGGGAGCAAAGCTCCAATCCCCCTGCAATCTCATCAATAACAGGAGCTGATATTGCCGTTGAGACTGACTGCTCAGCCAACAGTTGCGAGACCGCCGGTGATCAGCCACATATGTTGATTTATAGCAGCAGCTGTAATGGCGCTGGCGGTCATTGCTTCGATGTAGTTACACATTCATGTAGATAAATAGATATGGGGCTGAAGTTGAGTTTCATTCTTCAGCCCCATTTATCATGAAGATTCTTCACCATCGCACACCGACCGAAATTTGCTGTTAGTGGCGTTTGAGCGCGCGACCCGCAAGTCCGCTTCCCTGCACTAAACCGCCGATCAAAAAGGGAGTCGCCAAGGACCGCTTGTGGTCGAACTTCACCGTACGCGGCAGCGCCAGGCAAAGGCTCTGTCTAGGCCGCGAACGGCTGGTTACCGGCAGATAGGAGACCGTCCTGAAATAACAAAACTCCAGCACAATGGTTGGGGCTGTATTGTCATCTATAGAAACGCCCCGGTAGTTGGGCGGTCTTGCTGGTGGCTTTGCCCACCTTCAGAGCTGTTAGGCCTTCCTAACTACTCCTGCAAGTACCGTGCTTGCCGAGGCGTCAGAGGGGTGAAGATCGTTGCCCTTACGGCTCTGGCAGACCTCTTAGGCTTGCCCTCTCTTTTTTTCACCCTCCTAATAGTAAGTATAGCTGAAGATTTCGGAGTCGCTGCCTTACTGGCTCGTCATAGCCTTCGGGTGCTGTTTTTTTGTGTTAAAGGTCCGAAGTTGGCCGGATTTCCCCGTACGCGCCAATCCCAGTGTGTGGGCTTTCCCTGGTTATGAACAGCAGGATTCAGGCCAAACCTAGACCTAGCAGACTGATTCCATATAAGCATCCGCTAACAGGCGGGAGACGACCCAACCCGGAAGTACAGCGAATCAGCCTGGACGGCAACAATGTACTGAAAGTCGCCGTTCAGGAGCTGAACACGAACCAGACGTTCGGCAGGATTAACCGACCATTCTCGAAATGGAGGATTATGAGAAACCGTGATCTTCCATCTAATACTATATTTCCCGATTCCGTAGCCACAAATGTATAAATTTAGATTTATTTCAGCTGGCGTTGCTAGTCTATCGTCGGGGGTTGGCCATACAGAATCTGGCGATGGAGAAGCTTGTTGCCTGACACCCCTGCGCGTAGTCTTCTATGCGGGGTGTTCTATAAGCCAAAATAGCTGACGAGAACCTGATAACACGGGGGCAGTTGTAATGGGTACCGGAACTTTAGCGTTTATCATCTTTGCTTTTGTGGTGGCGCAGGTTGCGGTGCTGATGGGCATAGGAATCTTTCGCCGGAAACGGAAATACCGTGATCTGGAGTCGCTTACGAGAGAATCGCAAGTCGTAGGTACAGCGAAGGAATTTGCCGCCACGAAATCCGCCTGGGATGGATTCAGGGAGTTCCTGGTTAAACGCCGGGTCATCGAAGATGACGCCCGGTCGGTCTGCTCGTTTTATCTGGCACCTGTCGATGGCCAGCCGCTCCCAGTATTCAAGCCGGGCCAGTTCCTGACGTTCAGGCTTCAGCTTGAGGACCCGGTGCGCCATGAGCCCAAGAGCGTGGTGCGATGCTATTCACTGTCGGACAGACCAAATCCTGACTACTACCGGGTGTCAATCAAGCGAGCCCCACCCCCAGTCGAGCCGCCGGATGTCCCGGCCGGACTTTCCTCCAACTTTTTCCACGACCGGGTACAGGAAGGCGCGCGGCTTATGGTAAAGGCCCCGTCTGGTCATTTTCATCTAATGACGGACGAGCCCCTGCCCATCGTCCTTGTGTGTGGTGGGATAGGGATTACTCCGATGCTGAGCATCCTCAATACTGTTATGTCAGGCGGAACCTCAAGGGAGGTCTGGTTGTACTACGGGGTGCGCAACGGTGCCGAGCACATTTTGAGAGAGCACCTGGAATCGTTGCGAAAGGCACATCCCAATTTCCACCTCCATGTCTGCTACAGCGACCCGGTAGAGGGCGATGTGGAGGGTGTTGACTACCATTACAGGGGTCGGATAGATCTCCAGTTGCTGCGCTCTACCCTAAAATTGATGCACTACCAGTTCTATGTTTGTGGCCCCAGACAGATGATGGAGACACTGGTGCCCGCCCTGGCGGAATGGGGTGTCGCAACCGATGACATCCACTACGAATCCTTCGGGCCTGCATCGCTCATTAAACATGAGAATCTTAGGCGACAGGTAACGAAAAAAGAGACAGCTGCGCAAGACTTCACCATTACCTTCAGCAAGTCTGGCAAAAGCATCCGCTGGGATCCGAGCGCCGATTCACTGCTGGAATTCGCCGAGTCCAATGGGATCGAGGTGGAGTCAGGTTGCCGGGCCGGCAGTTGCGGGAGCTGCCAGACCGGCCTCGCAGCCGGCGAGGTGGACTATCATCAGGAGCCCGATGCCGATGTGGATTCCGGCCATTGCCTGCTGTGCATCACAACCCCCAAGAGCGACCTCACCTTGGTCGCATAGAGACTACTATGGAACGTTCACTCATTCGCAAGGAGGTCCTTCCGTTTCTGGGAATGTTCGGGGCGCTTCTCCTCTTGACCATGATTATCGATGCACTGCTGCATCTGTTCGATCTGGTATGGGTCGGACGCTATCTGGGTATACCCGGCACCATCCTGATACTGCTGTCGTTCTTCTACTCCATGCGCAAGCGCAAGCTCATCACTGTGGGTAAACCCAGGATTTTACTCATCCTGCATGAGACCCTGACCTGGCTGGGTGCTCTCATGATCCTGGTGCATGCCGGGGTGCATGTGTACACCATCCTGCCCTGGCTGGCCCTCACCGCCATGCTGGTCAATGTTATCAGCGGCATGACCGGTAAATATCTGCTGGACCGTTCGCGTCGTTTCGTGGCAGAGAAGAAAGCAAGCTACACCCAGCGGGGTCTGACCAATGAGGCCGTTGATAGGGAACTCTTCTGGGATGCCACGACGCTGGATGTGATGAAAAAATGGCGAGCAGTGCATCTTCCGATCACACTGGTATTCGCGGTCCTCGGCATAACCCATATCCTCAGCATCTTTTTGTTCTGGGAGTGGCAATGAAAAACAAGACCATCATGGCTATCGTCGTGGCCAACCTGGCAGCGGTTTTGCTGCTGGTGTTCATTTATCCTCATCTGATGGTCAGTCCAGGCAAGCTGATTGACGCCCACCTGGAACTCACCACCGACTGCTTCGCCTGCCACAGCGTATTTACCGGAAGTTCTCCCGAGAAGTGCATCCATTGCCACAAGGTGGAGGAGATTGGCCTGAAGACCACCAAGGGGTTGCCCATCTCAGATGAGAAGAAGAATGTCTCGTTCCACCAGAAACTGCTTGCGCAAGACTGTATCGCCTGCCACAGCGACCATAAAGGTGTGCAGGCCTTTCGCCCCATCAGTCAGTTCTCTCATCAACTGTTGGAACCAGTTGTACAAGAGCAGTGCGGTGGCTGTCACAGCAATCCAGGCGATAACCTGCATCAGGGTATCAAGGGCAACTGCGGGCAGTGTCACTCTGAGGAAAGCTGGACTCCCGCCACGTTCGATCACGACGAATATTTTCGTTTCGACAAGGACCACACCACGGAATGTAGTACCTGTCATATGAATAACGACTACAGCAACTACACTTGCTACGGTTGCCATGAGCACTCACGGTCCAATATCCGGGAAGAGCATGTCGAGGAAGGGATCTACGACTATGAAAATTGCGAAGAGTGCCATCGCAGCGGCGATGAAGATGAGGCGAAATACCTCTGGAAGGCAAAACGCCTAAGGTCCGGGGAGGGCAAGAATAACTCCCCGCGTCCCGGCCTGAAATGGAAAGAACGAGAGCATGATGACGATGATGATTAGAAATTCACCACCATACTCACAATAAGCACACATTACAGGAGTCTTGCCATGACCGACCTCAAAACCTACCGTGTATGGGACGCCAGCACCCGCTGGTTTCATTGGCTCAATCTGCTGTGCATGCTCGGACTGATCGCCGTGGGCGTAGCCATCCTCAACGCCAAGGCACTCGGCGTGAGCACCGACGGCAAGATCCTGCTAAAGACCGTGCACGTCTGGATTGGTTATGTGTTCGCGGTGAATCTGCTGTGGCGCCTGGTCTGGGCCTTTATCGGCGGGCCATATGCGCGCTGGCGGGCGATCCTTCCTGGCGGACGCGGCTATATGACCGAGGTAAGTCGTTACATCGCCGACGTCAGGTCCGGGCGACCGCGCCAGTACCTCGGGCACAATCCGCTCGGGCGCATCGCAGTTACCCTCCTGCTGCTTCTGTTGCTGACACAGGCCATCACCGGGCTGGTACTGGCGGGCACGGATCTGTTCTATCCGCCCATCGGTGCATGGATTGCCGGCTGGGTAGCCAACCCGGGCGTTGATCCGGCAACGCTGCTGCCCTACGCCAAGGAAATGTATGACGAGACCGCCTATGAGGCGATGCGCGCCTTCCGCAAGCCCTTCATCACTGTTCATTATTACGGCTTTTATGTGCTGCTCGTCTTCGCCGTGATTCATATCCTGGCAGTCGTCACGACCGAGTTGCGCGAAGGCGGCAACCTGATTTCCGCAATGTTTTCGGGCGAGAAGGTACTGAGCGAACCACCAGCGGATCGGAAGAATACCGATTAAGGTACAGCAACCCGGTAAAAGCGGATTGCAGGCATGCACAAACACTATGAGAATTAGCCTTGGAATAAGCCTCGTATTGGTTGCGGCAGTGCTGGCGATGCCGGCGGCTGACTGACTATGTCTCACTGGCCATGCAGAAAAAGTATTACTGAAAGTCACTACTGTCCGGTAAAAACGCTGAGCACCGATTCTAACGTAATGTTCTCTATATAAAAATGATCATTTTGTGGGTGTTGTCGATAGGACGCAGGGCTGGTATTGATTTTCCAGACGGTAAAGCCGATGCCTGAAAACATCACCGACCAGGATCGTGGGCGACTATTGACACTGGCAACAACTGCCTCGGTGGCGACTGCCGGCGTGCTGATTGCCGTAAAACTTGCGGCCTGGCTGCTGACTGGTTCGGTCAGTGTGCTGGCGTCGCTGATTGACTCACTCATGGACGCAGCAGCGTCATTGATCAACCTCTTTGCAGTGCGCTATTCCCTGACACCCGCGGATGACGAGCACAGATTCGGTCATGGCAAGGCCGAGTCGCTGGCAGGGCTGGCCCAGGCTGCATTTATTGCAGGTTCCGCCGTGTTTCTCGTTATGCATGCTATCGACCGGATGCTGCATCCCCGTCCCATTGCGGAGATGCAGGTTGGTATTGCGGTCATGATATTTGCAATTGTGGCTACCCTGGCCCTGCTTGGCATACAGCGTTATGTTGTCAGGCGCACAGGTTCTATGGCGATCCGTGCCGATTCCCTGCATTACATGACTGACGTACTGACCAATCTCAGTATCATCGCTGCCCTGGTGCTGGTGTCTTTTGGCTGGGAGTCCAGCGATTCGATCTTTGCCATCGGTATCGCCGGCTACATTCTCTACAGTGCCTGGCAGATTGCCCACGACGCTTTTCAGCTGCTGATGGACAGGGAACTGCCAGAGGAAGAAAGGCAAAGGATACTGCAAATCGCCCGCAATCATGCACACGCCCGTGGTGTGCATGACCTGCGTACCCGCCAGTCAGGCGCTGAAAAGTTTGTGCAACTGCACCTCGAACTCGACGAGGACCTGCCGCTCAAGCAAGCGCATACCATAGCTGACGAGGTAGACGAGGCGATTTGCACGGCCTTTCCGACTGCACATGTCATCATCCATCAGGATCCCGTGAATATCGCGGACTATACCGTTGAGCCCAGGTCGTAATAGAGGAACATTGTTACCAGTCCAACGGCACCGATAACGAGAAAAGACAGTAGCAGTTGCCTGAAAAGATCCCGGTGCCCCAGGCTGAATACCAGCAACAACTTAATAAAGGTGTTCGACAGTGCCGCAAAGCCCGATACCATTATGGGCTGGTAGGGCGCTGTGGGGTGGCGGAAAGGCCCGTAGTACCGGGGAAGCCGGGTAATGCCGGTGGAGGGAAGGGGCCTTAGTTCAAGGCGAGTGCTGAAAGTGGCAATGCACGGGAGATTGGGGCAACCCTAGGAAACTCCTGAAATGTGTGCAAGCGTTGCGGAAGGTACGTCACGAACTGATCGAGTATGGGTTCAACGTCATTTACAGTCGAATGACCACTTCTGGCTGAAAGTGTGAGTACTGATTGCTGGGCGTGAACGGCAACAGTTGCGGCATTTGCGACCTTTACCGAAATCCGGGGAATGTCTCATTGTGGCCCAGAGTGTGTGAAAACCCGAAAATCCAGATCGCTTTGAGAACGCCTGTGGATACCACTGCTGATCATTTCGATCTGGATTTTCGGGTTTTCACACACTCTGGGCCGGAAAACGACATTCACAGCTCCTTTCTTTACCACCACCACCATCATGTCCATGCGACACTATGCCGCACACGTTAATAACCAGGTATTGACTGCTATCAAAGCCATCCCGCCAGTTGTGGAGTAATTTGTCTATGTAAATTATTTCATCACAGTACCAAGGAGGTACGACATGTTTACACGCTTACTCACAATTACCTTTCTTGCTGTTGCCATTACCATCGCTGGACCGGCATGGTCATATGATTCGGCAATGGCGGCAAGCTATGCGGATTTGTTCGCCCCGGTAAAGGGTGCGGGAGCTGGTAAGGCCTTGCATCTGATCCCACCGGATGTTTTCTTAAACAAAGTGAAGGCAAAAGAGCCACTTGTAGTTCTAGATATTCGGACTCCTGCCGAGACCGGTGTCTACAGTACGACGTTACCGGGAACATTAGTGATTCCCATAGATGTACTGTTCACGAAAGACAAACTGGCTCAAATCCCGACCGATAAGACTGTGGTTGTAATGTGCATGTCAGGTACAAGGGCAACTGCGGCTGGAACCGCCCTTCGTCATATCGGCTTCGAGAATGTCTATATCTTCAAAGGTGGGTTTAAAGCTCTGACTGGTTATCTTGGTCCAAAAGAAGCGAACACGCCGCTTAAACCTACAGCCAAGAAATAAGCAGACAGTTCGCTCAAGCCCTCGCCATAGTGTGGGACTTCGTTAACCAAAGCAGCAACGGCGACTTTCGGGTCGCCGTTTTACATTGTCTTAAAGGTCCGAAAGTGACCGATACAGGAAGTACATGAACCTCGCACAAGTGGGGCTTTGTATTTCCAGGGATGACCAGTTCTGGCTGATAATCAACCCACCCCGGCCGTAATTCCTGACCAGAGAACGTCTGTCTGTCACCGGGCTACAAGCCGCCGGTCGTGTACGCAAGAGAGGTTGCGTGATATGTTGGATTTCCCGCTTTCGGGTTAAGCCTGATTAGGGTTAAAACTGGAGTCATTACGTTTCGTTTATCAGCAATATTAAGGAGAACAAGATGTTTCACCCTATAGAAATACCATTTGGCTGTGTAATGTTATTCAACGTGGTTGATTTAAAAGATGGTGTGGCCGTTGAGGATGTTGAATTGGTGCTTGGTCAAATGTGCAACGTGGTGAAAAACAACTACGGCGATGACAATGGTGGATTTATCGGTGGTCAGGTTTTCAAGAATGCAGGTTTTATCTCAGATGAAGGTTCGGTGATGAGCGATGCTAGTGACAAACGAATTCAACAGAATATGGGGGACATCGTTATTGTTACTTACTGGAAGTCGTTTGATCAGCACGAGAAGTCGCATGCTGACGCCCTGTTCAAGGAGCAGTTTTCCAATTTGGCCAACTTTTGTGATGCGACCTTTGAAGTGGGTTACGAGATGCTGTGGCAGGGCGTGCCTGAGGACGAATAAA
>Ga0316192_10004407_pt1 | contig 10227 bp, 8 predicted proteins | sample MerIslwburrow_MG_FD_204931 | JGI IMG/M metagenome (GOLD analysis project Ga0316192, IMG submission 204931) | Coastal sediment microbial communities from Maine, United States - Merrow Island worm burrow | ecosystem: Environmental > Aquatic > Marine > Coastal > Sediment | place: USA: Maine...
GATGATGCGTTACGGTCAATGGCAGGGTTGGCTGCTGGCTACTGCTATTTATGCAGCGGTTCACATCTGGTCATTTAATTTTATGCTCATTGGAGCGGCCGCTGTCGCCGGCGCATTCTGGGGGGCTATGTACTGGCGTCTAAAGAACCTGACCCCGGTGATCATTTCCCACTCCGTCTGGAGTGCAGTTATTTTCGCTGTATTTCCAATGGCTTAGACAGCAAGTTAAATAGTCGATAGATTGAATAGATACACAAACGGAAGTTAAGAGGGTAAGAAGATAATTCGCCGACCATCATAAGGATCTCAACCATCCCAACCATCTAAACGACCTAAACGATCTAAACGATCCCAACCATCTCTTTAATCACATCACGCAATGGCGGCTTTAAGGTGCGCCACTTGGGTTCAATGGCCCCTTCGTCGAGCCAGTTAAATTCAACCACATCGTATTTTTCTTCAATGATGTGCTCCCTTTTCGCACCGTATTCTGTCTGCGGATAATACTCGATAAACATCATTTGATGGGGTTTGATGTTAAATTCCCTGGTGACGCAGGTGGCGATATGGCCGCAGCAGCTTCGTACCGACATCCGGCTGTCGGGAACATCCGACGCAATGACGATAATCGGCCTGAAATGCGCCAGGCCAGCCCTGCTTTTGCCTTTAAAATCAAAAATCCGCAGACGGCATTTGCCGCTTGCCAGGCGTAAGGTTCCCCCCCAGCCTTCCCAGGAATAAATGTCATCATAAATCAGCATTTTAATTCACCTTGCCTAACTTTGCTCAATGTAATATATTTTAAGACTTAAAAAATAAAGGAAAATTATTACCGAATGACAACCAATGACAGCTCCAAAACGGTACATCATCTTGAATATGATGACAAACAGGTGATTCTTGTCGGCACCGCACATGTCTCCAGGGAAAGCGCGCAACAGGTCCGGCAGGTGATTCAGGAAGAAAACCCTGATACGGTATGTGTTGAGCTGTGCCAATCCCGCTATCAATCTATCCGTCAGAAGGAACGGTGGCAGGAAACAGACATTGTTAAAATTATTAAAGAAAAAAAATCCTTTCTGTTGCTTTCGAATCTGTTGCTGGCATCTTTTCAGAAGAGAATCGCCAAGAAGTTGGATATAAAGCCCGGGCAAGAGATGATTGCGGCCATTGAAACCGCGGACGAAATGGATGCTGAAATTCATCTGGCCGACCGCGATATTCGTACCACCCTGTCACGAACCTGGCGGGCCATGGGGTTGTGGAGTAAAATCAAGCTCCTTTTTCAGTTAATGCTGTCCCTGGGTGAAGTTGAGGAAATCAAAGAGGAAGACATTGAAAAAATGAAGAACGAGGATGTTCTCGAGACACTGCTGGCCGAGGTGGGCAAATCTCTGCCGGTATTAAAAGACATCCTGATCGATGAACGGGACCAGTACCTGGCCGAGAAAATTCGGACCGCTCCCGGCCAAAAAATCGTCGCAGTGGTCGGTGCCGGTCACGTTCCGGGCATCAAAAAATACTGGAGTAAGGATATCGACATCCGGGCACTGGAACAACTTCCCCCCAAAAGCCATACCGCCGGCGTCTTAAAATGGCTTATCCCGGGAGCCATTATGGCCATGTTCATCGCCGGTTTTTTTTACGGGGGTGCCAAAGCCGGCCAAGACATGATCGTTTGGTGGATCGCCGCCAATGGGATTCTAGCGGGTATCGGGGCCATCATTGCCCTGGCACATCCGTTCACCATTGTTACCTCCGTGCTGGCAGCCCCCCTGACTTCATTGAACCCGATGATTGCCGCCGGCTGGGTGGCAGGTCTGGTGGAAGCCTTTTCCCGCAAACCGAAAGTAAAGGATTTAGAGAAACTGCCCGAGGATATCCTTTCGGTCAAGGGATTCTGGAGAAACAAAGTAACCCGGATTCTACTGGTGGTCGTATTTACCAACCTGGGCAGTTCAATCGGTACGTTTGTCGCTTTTCCGGTGATCGTCAAGCTGTTGCTGGGAGTTTCACCTTGACGGGCCTAGGTTCCGAGCACAGAATCATCTATAATTCAATTTAGATTAGGCGCTATTCCGTCTCTATGGTTTTAGGTGTCAGGTTTCAGGTGTCAGTGTTCACGAAATCCATGATTTGGAAATTAAGGGATCCAGGAATTGAGGAATTTCTGAATCGGTGATTTTAATCGACAGAATACACAAAATCCCTTAATTTCTAAATTCGCAATTCCTCAATCAAGCATTGCTGATGCGACACCTGAAACCTGAAACCTACCGCTCAAAATAATATGAATTCTATTAAAATAAATAAGGTCAGAACAATTGGTCGATTGTACATTCCAGCCATGATGGCATGTTTGTTTCTGCTATTTATCATCGGTTGTGGGGGTGATTCGACCGTTTCCCGCGATACGACCTACTCGCCGCCACCAAAACACCTTCCTCCCATGCGCCACACCATTCAGGTCGGCGCTTTTTCAAATATGGGCAACGCGGTGCGATTTACCGAAAAGCTCCAGGCCCAAGGGTTAAACGCCTATCATTTCCGGCATGATTCGGGGCTTTATAAAGTACGTTTCGGCAATTACAGTTCCCAAAATTTCGCCCACAAAAAAGCTGAGAATTTAAAAACCGCTGGAATGATCGAGGAATATTACATCGTCGGTCCGAAGGACTATGCCGCCCTTAGCTATCAGGCGGGGGATAGCGATTACATAAGAAACAAGATTGTCAGAACTGCTAAACAGTATATCGGCGTTCCCTATCGATGGGGAGGACAGTCGCCTGATACTGGATTTGACTGCAGCGGGCTGACCATGGTGGTTTACCAGCTAAACGGATTGGATCTTCCGCGATCGTCAAGGCAGCAATGGAAGGCCGGCAGACCGGTCAAGCGAAGCCAGTTAGATAGAGGCGATCTTGTGTTTTTCGCGACGTCGGGCGGCACCAGGGTATCCCATGTCGGCATTTACACGGGCAACGGCAAGTTCCTGCATGCCCCCCGCAGGGGTCGGAAGATACAAATAGCATCCCTTTCAAACCCGTATTATAAGGCCCGCTATGTGGGTGCTAAATCATATCTGTAGATGGATAGAGGATTAGACGCCTTCGGCTGTCGCTGGTAATTGCCGTAAATGCTTTGACTCGGCTGTTTGAGTTTGGAGGCTGGGCCTTCGGCCGTTATAGGTTGGAGGTTGGAGGATAGAGGCTGAACTGCTGGAGTTCAGAATTTGCCTCAAACCTCTAACCTCCAACCTAATGCTTCATATTTCAAGCACCCAATGACGCAAACTGTATCAATCCGTTATTTCCACCACCCGCCGTGTAACCTTTTTTCCCTTGCCCAATTCGAAGCTACGCTGGACCACCCGAAGACGACCCTGGGCAAACAATTGAATGCAGTGCGGGTAAAGCTCCCATTCAATCTCCAGACCCTTTCTACGGATCAACTCGAGGGTATCTCCCGGCCCTATCTGAAAAGCCCGCTGGCCGATGATCGGTCCGGTATCTTCTCCATAATCAATAAAATGAACCGTGCAACCACCAACCTTGCAACCATATCGAAATGTATCTCCGTATCCGTCAACACCGGGAAAGGCCGGTAGTAGCGCCGGGTGAATATTCATAATCCTCGGCGTCTGGCGGGCGGCATTTACGCGGTCAATGAAATAGGGAGATAAATTTCGCATAAACCCGGCCAAAACCAGCAGGTCGAATGGACGGGACCCGATCGCATCCAGCAGCTTTGCTTCCGCAATCGCCCGGGTCATCAAAAAGGATTGGACCCCTTCCGGGCCGTCCTGACCGGAAATGACCGTCTGTTTGGCAACTAATTCATCAAGGTCAAAATCATCCGGAAGCACTGCTTTCTGCGGGTCTTTTTTAAACTCACGGATGATTGATTTATAGTCGACGACAAAAGTGGCAATATTATTCTGGCGAGCCTTGGCAAGACCACCGGCACCAGGATTATCAGAACCGACAAAAACCATTTGTCCATTTATTTTGGCGCTCTGACAGGCATCGATAATTGCCATCAGATTGGTTCCCCCTCCGGAAATAAGCGCTCCAATCCGAATTTTTCTATCCAATTTGGCCACCTCCAATAGACATAATTCCTTAATTTTAGGCAATTTAGGCATTTTAATACATTCTTGTCCGCCTTCTTTCTGGCGGATTAGGCATTCAAAAAGTAGCAGATAATATTCGACTGCTGGGGTAATATGACTGCACTCTTTTGTGTGAAAAATCATATAAGCGGAATCCCGCTTGGCGGGAAGAAGCTGTTGTTCAGAGCACATAGCCCATAGGTATACGGAAGTCAACTCCGGTCCCGTGCCCAGCACAGGATGGGGTTAACTTTTCGGAAACAAAAATAGGCCATTTAATGCCACCGGCCTTTTTCAGTCAAGGTTGACAACACTTATCCCTGTCACTATAATGGAGCATTCGTAAACTTCGGAAGCATAGAATAAGATCTATATTTTTCCCGCCGCCGGCGGGAATTAAATTATGAGATGTTAGCAAAGGAAAGGATGAACTATTATGGCAGAAGGTATCATGGATATAGATGACGGAAATTTTGAGTCTGAAGTGTTGCAATCCGATAAGCCGGTGCTGGTTGATTTTTGGGCACCCTGGTGCGGCCCCTGCAAGGCCATTGGGCCGTTGGTCGAAGATCTTGCAAATACATTCGGTGATAGGATCAAATTTGCAAAGTGTAACGTGGATAACAGTCCGGCGACACCCGGAAAATTCGGAATTAAAGCCATACCGACACTTATTTTCTTTAAAGAAGGCGACGTTGTCGAGCAAATCACCGGTATGGTTGCCAAATCAAAACTGGAAGACGCCATCAACAAGCTGCTGTAGAAAAATACGTCAGAACATGAAACGTTTCATTGTAATCGGAATCTTTATATTACTGGTCTGTTCCGGATGCAACGCACTTAAAAAGACCTGGAATGCCATCACCGGCAAAGAATTCAGCGCATCCGCCCAGCAGTTGGCCTGGGATGGCATGGAAGCCTATGAAGACGGGGACTACAAAGAAGGCATTGAATATTTTCAACAATTAAGAGACCGTTTCCCTTTTTCCAAATATGTAATTCTAGCTGAATTAAAAATTGCCGATTCCCACTATCATCTAAAAAATTACGATGAGGCAATTTTTGCATATGAAGAATTTGAAAAGCTGCACCCGCGAAATGAGGCCATACCGTATGTTCTCTATCAAATCGGGCGGTGCTATTTCGATCAAATCGACACAATTGATCGGGACCAGACGCCTGCCATCAAAGCTTATGAAACATTTCAACGCTTGGACAAACAATTTCCCAATGATAAATATGCCCGCAGCGGGGTAGAACACATCACCACTTGCGTGAAAAGCATTGCAGGCAATGAATATTATATCGGTGTTTTTTACTACAAATCAAAGCACTACAAAGCCGCCCTGCATCGTTTTATGACCGTTATTTCCGATTTCCCTGACGTGGGATACCACCAGAAGGCGCTGGAATATATAGCCAAATGCGAGGATGAGTTATCACCGCAGCCAGAGGCGCAAGTAAATTAGCCTAAGCCTGATCAAAGAATCAGCCTCAAAAAAACTCTTTACACCCCCTCGGATTTGGTGTAGAAAGTTACGTTTCTGCGCTCTCTTTTTTACGGAACTATATACAAAATTAAGGGCAAGGTGTTTATCTATCTAATTGTAGATAGACCCGATTTTTGATAAGGAGAACAGGTATGTCTAAGATATGCGAAATATGCGGTAAAAAACCCATGGTGGGTAACAATGTGAGCCATGCTCACAATGTAACCAAACGTAGATTTAATCCAAATCTTCAACGTGTGCGGACGATTTCAAACGGGAGAGTCAAAAAAATGGCCGTCTGTACGAATTGCATTAAATCGGGAAATATCGTCAAAGCACCCTAACCGATCCTTTTGACATCCTGCACACGTTTAACCTTTCTGACTGCCGACAAAATCTTGTCTAAATGGCCGATATCCTCAACTCCGATGGTAAAGAAACTGTCGACCATCTTATCATCACGGGTTTCTGAGGTGGCATTGAGGATGTTTGCACCGAACTTGCTGATGTTGCCAGCGACATCAGCAAGTAACCCGACCCGGTCCTGTGAGATTATCCGGATCTTCACCGGATAAATCTCGTTGGTTTCCTGATTCCACTCGACCTCGATTTGGCGCTCCGGATTCATGCTCAGGGCATTGATGCAATTGGTCCGGTGCACCGTCACGCCGAAACCGCGGGTGATATAGCCCACGATAAGGTCACCGGGTACCGGCTGGCAGCATTTGCCGAATTTTATCAGGATATCATCCACGCCTTTAACAAGCACGCCGGTTTTCAGTTTCTTTCTGCGGCCTACCCGCCCAATGAGTTTGTTGAAAATCGACGCCTCGCTCTCTTCCGCGTCACGTTTGGGGGCAATTTTCCGTAAAACCTGCAGGGGCGTAATTTTTCCATAACCCACATTGGCTATCAAATCATCAACCGCCTTAAAGCCAAAATGAGCGCCGACCTCCTCGATCCGCTCGGATTTCGCCAGGATATTAAAGTTAAGCCTCTCCTTGCGGAAAGCCTTATCAAGCATTTCCCGGCCCAAGGTTATACTGCGCTCTTTCTCCTGGGTCTTAATCCAGTGGCGAATTTTTGAGCGCGCCTTGACGGTTTTGACATATTTCAGCCAATCCTTGCTGGGGTGATGGTTCTTGGAGGTCGTGATTTCTATAATATCACCGGTCTTCAATTCATAAGTCAGCGGAACAAGCTGACCGTTAACTTTGGATCCGGTACACTGATTTCCCACTTCGGTGTGGATCATGTAAGCAAAATCAACCGCCGTTGCACCTCTCGGCAGGGTTTTGATCTCACCGCGGGGGGTAAACACATAAACTTCATCCTGGAACAGGTCGATGCGAACATTTTCAAGAAATTCTCCGGGGTCCCCCAAATTATCCTGATTTTCGACAAGGTCCTGGATCCAGGCAAATTTTTTACTGATATTTTCATCAATGCGTTTGCCTTCTTTATAACTCCAGTGAGCGGCAATACCGGATTTGGCAACCCGGTCCATTTCCTGGGTCCGGATTTGAATTTCAATACGCTCACCAAAAGGCCCGATGACCGTGGTGTGCAGCGACTGGTACATATTCTGCTTGGGCCGGGCAATATAATCTTTGAATTTATGATCAATCGGCTTCCACATGGAGTGAATCAGCCCCAGGGCTTCATAACAGTTGGAGATGGAATCGAGAATAATCCGAAAGGCTATGATATCGTAGATTTCCTCAAACGGAAGGTTCTGGGCAATCATTTTGTTGTAAATGCTGAAATAATTTTTATTTCTTCCCAGCACTTCGCACCTTAAATTCGATTCCTCCATTTTTTTCTGGATGAAGTTCTTGACGGTTTCCATGTATTTTTCGCGTTCGGTGCGGGATTTGGCAATAAGTGCCTGTATCCGATCGTATTCATCCGTCTGGAGATATTTAAAAGAGCTTTCTTCCAGCTCATTTTTGATCCAGTAAATACCGAGGCGTGCGGCGATGGGGGCGTATATATCCAGCGTTTCCCGGGCAATTTCTACTCTCTTGTTCGGCTGGTGGAATTGGAGGGTCCACATGTTGTGGAGCCGATCGGCGAGTTTGATCAAAATAACCCGGATATCGTCAGTCATAGCCAGAAACATCTTACGCAAACTCTCAGCCTGCCGGGCCCGGGAGCTGAGAAAAGAAAGACTGCTAAGCTTGGTAACGCCGGAAACGATGAGGAGAACTTCGGGGCCGAAAAGCTTTTCTATTTCCTCCGGCTCCGCGTGGGTGTCTTCGATCACATCGTGCAAAAGGCCGGCCGTAACACTAATGACATCCAGTTTCATGTCGCTTAAGATCCCGGCCACCTCCAAAGGATGGGAAAGATATGGCTCACCGGACAGGCGGACCTGACCGTCATGCACCCTGGCAGAGTAAATATAGGCGCGATCAATAATATCCAGATCCGCTTGCGGATGGTATTCGGCAATCTTATCGATGATATCGTTTATTCGGATCACTGCTGGTTCTCACTCGCTTCTCGATGCTCGATACTGGATGCTCGATGATCTGCATTTACGGACCAGTCAGAATTTCATCGAGTATCGAGCATCCAGCATCGAGTGTCATGTATTAACAGCAACTCTACCAACGATGACAAGAGACCAGCCGCCAGCGACCAGCGAAGACAATCAGTACGCTTTAGCAAATATCGCCCAACTCTTCCCAGGCTTACCGCAGCCGACACAGGGCCCTTGAACCGTATCCTGTTCAAAAGGAAGGCAGCGAATGGTCACCGCCTGATTCTCTTTGATCTTTAATTCGCAAGCTTGCTCCCCGCACCACGGAGATCGAGCAAACCCCCCGTGGATTTCAGGTCTCTGGGAATTCCGGGGGGTAAAAAAATCGGTAAATTCTTTGGCATTCTCGATGGTCCGGGTATGATCCTTGGCATAGGTTTCCGCCCTTGTAAACAGATTTCCCTGAATTTCATCCAGGATATTGGATATTTCCGCCACAAATTGATCTCTTTTCAGGGAAACTTTTTCCTTGTGTGACTTATCGCGCCGGGCGACAAAAACAGAATCTTCGGCGATATCCCGGGGACCGATTTCAACCCGCAAGGGGATCCCTTTTTTGATCCAATCCCAGCCCCTTGCGCCCCCGATGTCGCGATCATCGACTTCCACCACAATTTTGCGATGGTGATAATATGTTTCTCTCAAGCTCTGTGCCAGGCTGTTGGTGAAGCCCATTACGCTGTCTTTGTCTTCGGGTTTTCTGAAAATCGGCATTAACACAACATGGGCCGATGCAATTTTGGGTGGTAAGATGATACCGTCATCGTCGCCATGGGCCATTATCAATCCCCCGATCAGACGCGTTGAAGAACCCCATGAGGTGGTCCAGACATAATCTTCGCTTTCGGTCGCGGTTTGATATTTGATTTCGGATGCGCGCGCAAAATTTTGACCCAAAAAATGGGAAGTGCCGGCCTGCAGGGCTTTGCGATCCTGCATCATGGCTTCAATGCAGAGGGTGTCCACTGCTCCAGGGAATCTTTCGGCCGCAGTTTTGCGGCCCTTGATTACCGGCATGGCCAGATAATCTTCCGCCATGCGGGCATAGACCTCGAGCATAAGCTCTGCTCGTTCGATGGCCTCTTCGGCGGTGGCATGGGCGGTGTGCCCTTCCTGCCACAAAAATTCACTGGTTCTTAGAAACATCCGGGTCCGCATTTCCCATCGGACCACGTTGGCCCACTGGTTGATTAAAATGGGAAGATCGCGATAACTGCTCACCCATTTGGCAAAAGAATCCGCGATGATGGTTTCAGAAGTCGGTCGTACCACCAGCGGTTCTGTCAGGGCGCCGGCCGGGACCAGGCCACCGTCAGGGCCTTTCTCAAGCCGGTGGTGGGTGACCACTGCACACTCGGTGGCGAACCCTTCCACATGCTCGGCTTCTTTTTCAAGGAAGCTTAAGGGAATAAATAGCGGAAAATATGCATTTTTAACACCGGTTTCTTTGAACATGTCATCCATCACCCGGACGATATTTTCCCAGATGGCATAGCCCCAGGGCTTGATCACCATGCATCCTCTGACCGGCGAACGTTCCGCCAAATCGGATGCATTAATCACCTGTTGATACCATTCCGGATAATCATCCGCTCTTGTCGGTGTTATGGCCGTCTTTACTTTGCTGCCCATTTGGTTCCTTTCAGTAGTTTAATTTTTACTCAATCCTTCGATCCGCGGTTTTTTCGCTCGTATGCTGCCACTTCCTCCAGCAAAACCTCAACCAGTTTTTCCTGGGGAAACTTTTTGACGACTTTCCCCCGTCGGAAAAGAATGCCGCTGCCATCTGCTCCGGCGATGCCGATATCTGCCTCCCGCGCCTCTCCGGGACCGTTTACCACACAGCCCATGATTGCGATTTTGATCGTTGAAGAGGTGGTCAGTAAGGCTTTTTCAACCTCTTCAACAATATTAAACAAGTCGATGTTACACCGCCCGCAGGTTGGACAAGAAATGATTTCCGGCCCCCGCTGCCGTATACCCAGGGCTTTTAAAATTTCATATCCGACCCGGATTTCTTCAACCGGGTCACGGGTCAACGAAACCCGAATTGTATCTCCGATACCATCTGCCAGCAAGGT
>Ga0316192_10004409_pt1 | contig 10226 bp, 11 predicted proteins | sample MerIslwburrow_MG_FD_204931 | JGI IMG/M metagenome (GOLD analysis project Ga0316192, IMG submission 204931) | Coastal sediment microbial communities from Maine, United States - Merrow Island worm burrow | ecosystem: Environmental > Aquatic > Marine > Coastal > Sediment | place: USA: Maine...
GCTTTATGAAGCGCTCTACCATGATGTCTACAAGAAGATGTACAAGCGTTTGAAACCGCTATACAAACGCATCAGGGAGATCACGGGATACCCGAAGTAATAAAATCGAACCGGAAACTTTCTTGGAAAGAGGATAGGAAATGGAATTTAAACTACTCTACTGGTACTGGTTGGTATTTGGAATGGTCCTTATCATTGCCGAGTTATTCATACCCAGTTTCACCCTCTTCTGGTTCGGTTTAGGTGCCATTCTCGTAGCAGGCCTTCTTTTAATGCTGCCGGATCTGGCCATAAGTTGGCAATTATTTATTTGGGCCATTGCTTCCTGCATCCTCACTTTTTTGTGGTTTAAGCTATTTAAGCCGTTGATGGTGGATCGCACCAAGGCCGGCATTTCCAGGGAAGCTATTTTGGGTGAAATCGGACAGGTCATCAGGATTCCGGAACAGGAAAAGCGCGGTATCGTCCGTTTCACAACCCCCCTTCTCGGAGCGGATGAATGGCAATTTATCTGCGATCAACAAATTACGACCGGCGACCGCGTGATTGTCAAGGATATCTCCGGCAATACCCTTATTGTTGATAAGCGAGGATAAGATTGAGACACAATTAAACTTAAACAGGGAGGCGTTTCCATGGATGGATTAATCGTTGTTGCAGTATTTGTCATTTTGGTTGTGGTAACCATTTCCCTGGGTGTCAGAATAGTACCCCAGGGGAGTAAACAAGTTGTCCAACGGCTCGGGAAATACCACAAAACCCTCGGGCCGGGATTGAATATCATCTTTCCTTATATTGATCGGGTCGCAAACAAGGTAACAACCAAGGACATTGTATTGGATATCCCATCTCAGGAAGTCATTACCAGAGACAACGCCGTCATCATTGCCAATGCAGTGGCTTATATTAATATCATTTCACCCGAAAAATCCGTCTACGGTGTCGAGGATTATCGTCTGGCGATTCAAAATCTGGTACAAACCTCTCTGCGTTCAATTATCGGAGAAATGGACCTGGACGACGCCCTGTCATCCAGAGACGAAATCAAAGCTAGATTAAAAGCAGCGATTTCCGATGACATCGCCGATTGGGGCATCACCATAAAGACCGTCGAAATCCAGGACATTAACCCCTCCGAGACCATGCAGAAAGCCATGGAAGAGCAGGCCGCCGCTGAAAGAGGGCGCCGAGCGACGGTGACCCGTGCTGACGGAGAAAAAGCCGCTGCAATCCTTGAAGCCGAAGGACGCCTGGAGGCCTCAAAGCGTGATGCTCAGGCAAAGGTGGTTTTGGCGGAGGCCAGCCAGAGGGCCATTCAAAAGGTAACCGATGCCATAAAAGATAATGAACTGCCGGTAATGTTCTTGCTCGGCGAAAAGTACATTGAAGCCCTTAAAAATTTATCCAGCTCGGATAACTCGAAGGTCATCGTCCTTCCCGGGGACATCCCGGCCGCCGTCAGAGGGATTATCAGCGCTGTCGGTAAATAGAAAATTAGATTTATCGATTACCAAATTCGACGGGATCATTATCCAAAATAGACCCGACAGACTCTGCCTGCGGGTCAGTTGAAGACAGGCCAAAAAAAAATTCTTCCACTATCGCCCGAAAAACAGCTAAAGGCAAGAAAGATGGCAGATAATTTACGAAAACAAATGTTTCGCGAGATGGAGCGCAAGGAAATTTTCAAGCAGGCAATGTAAGTACCGGTTCTTTCGATCCGTTTGATGAGATTTGTGAAAAGGCAAATAAAGCGAATTCATGGATACATATCGACGGGGCGTTTGGTCTTTGGGCCGCCGGATCGGCAAGGCTGAGGCGTCTCACAAAAGGGATCGAAAAGGCGAATTCCTGGTCGGTCGACGGACATAAAACGCTCAACACGCCGTACGACAGCGGAATAATTCTCTGCAAAGACAAGGATGCACTGGTTCACGCGCTGCAGGCTTCCGGTTCGTACATTGCCTTTAGTGAAAACCGGGATGGGATGCTTTACACACCCGAGATGTCTAGACGTGCACGGGCTATAGAACTTTGGGCAACATTGAAATATTTGGGTAAAGCGGGTGTGGATGAATTGGTATTTGGTCTTCATCAAAGAGCAGTTCAAATCAGCCGTGAACTCGAAACAGAGGGCTTTCAAATTCTGAATGACGTCGTCTTCAATCAAGTACTCGCTGCCTGTGATAATGATGATATCACCAATCGGACCATGATTCAGATTCAACAATCCGGCGAGTGCTGGGTAGGTGGTGCCACATGGGATGGAAAAGCGGTCATCAGAATTAGTGTTTGCTCTTGGGCGACCACCGAAAAAGATATAACAAGATCGGTTCGTGCGTTTATCGCCGCACGAAATAAAGCAATTCAAGATTTAAAAGAAACATAAAATAACTGAGCATATACCTAAAAAATTGGATTCTTATAATATCTGAAAATAATCTGTCCGGTCAGCAGATAGCCGGGGCGAAGCCGTTTTCAGATCTGGAATGGCAAAAAAGGGAGTTATTCTCAAAATGAGCAAAAAGAAGAAAGACCCGACGATTGAGGCGTACGAAAAATTAAAAAATGAAATTATCATCGAAAAGGTAGATGAAGTTTTCCGTACTCAACCCGACAACTATATATCCGCGTTGGAGGAAATTGGCTTCAAATATTATGATGATGGCGATGATATGGAAGAAATGGAAGAAGCCAATGCCAAACCCGAGAATCAGAACCAAAAGGATCTTGTCGCCTATTTTGAGGGTCAAAAAGAGCTATCTGATAAGATCCTGCAAACATTTCTCGAAGAACGGGATACGGAAAACCCAAACCTGCCTTTAATTCGAAAATATTTTAAAAAGGCCAACCAAAACCTAAAAGCTCTCATCTTGTTCGGTCTCGATCATTATCCGGGAAAAATCGAACTGTTGTCGGATTTGGGCTTCTTCCATGAATTTGAAAATATCCTCAGCACTCTCATTACCTATTACACGCAAGCCTGTGTGGACCAGGAAAATTTGGAAACATTCTCGGAATTAGCCCAGGATTTTTATAATACTACGATCCCTGATGGTTATGAGGCGCTATACGCCCTGAGGGATTTATTTGAAACCGGTACAGACAAGAGAAAAGTTATTGATTTTTTAATTGATGAGGAGGAGGGAGCAAAAAAAGACATTGGTCCCGTTAAGTTTTAAAAAAAATCATACAAATTGTGGCAACCGATCGCAAACAGTTCGAAGCTTTTTGATGCATTGACAACCTCAAAACTGTATAGTTTTCTGATACAAAACGAATTGAATATTGACTATAGAAATAATCCGCCCAAAACAACATTTCAAAAAAGTGACGCTTTTCCACAGCTTATTTATTTTGCAATTTGACGTATAAAAACAGGTCAACTTGTTTTTGCCAATAAGTTTGTCTACATAAATATTGACATTTGGGATTATGCGTAGCGTGAGAAGATGGAAAGAAATCAAAGTGAACCAATAATTCAAGATGAGTTGTATAGACTTGCGCTCTTAACTCTTAAGAATGTCAACAATGAAATTGCAACCTCATTTCAAATAAGTTTTCCTGATGTAGAGCGACTATCAAAGAAAAATTTGAAAGCCTCTCTATTACCAATAACAGATTATGTTCCGAGCGTTGGAAACACGTCGGCCTCCACCTCTGATTTGGTCGAGGCGATTAAAAAATACTATGTGTACCAATCGTGGCGGCAACCATATTCAGTTGAAGATTTTGGTAGCCAATTTTTCAACAAATCAGCTTGGTTCCCAATTGCTGATGTGAATGGTCCTATCGTGTATTCCAGCGGGTTAATGGAAGTTATGATTTTGGGTTCTGGGTTGACCTATCCAGAGCATAAACATAGTCCAGAAGAGCTTTATATTGTTTTAGCGGGAAAAGTGTGGTGGGAAGCAGAGAATAGCAACTCCGGCTGGAAGCAAGCAGGTGATGTAATTCATAATGCTCCAAACCAAATTCATTCGGTTACCGGGGGCGGTGAGCCTGTTCTGATTTTGAATTTGTGGAGAGGCGGAAGTTTTGAAATGCCCGAGATTATATAAACATATCGACGCATAACAAGGCAAGTGCAGCCGACTCGTAAACTCGCGGTTGACTTTCAACGTTCCTATGAAAGAGCTACGAGTAGTGCTCGATCACAAAGGAAAGTAGGGTATTAAATGCTCCCATTAAAAAACAGAGATATCCTTTCCATACGTGAGATCAAAAAAGTAGGATTTTCTGTTGTAATTGGTCTCATTTTAGCAACGATTGTCTCATTAATTTTTGGGTACGAAAAGAGAGAAATTGGTTTATTCGCCTGTGTTTTGGGAGTTGCAGTTGCATATTTCATTATCGGTAACCTGATATTCAAGGACTGAAACATAACAAAGCCACTGGAGCAGACGGCGTGAAGATTGCGGTTTTACGTGAAGGCCGTGCAAAATTGAATATCATTTAGGCCGCTGCTCACTGGCGGACGGTCGGTTTCAAGACCATAGCTAAAACAAATGACACAAAAGAAACTAAAACTAAGCGTTCTTGAAGATCTTTTCACGATTCATCGATTTCCAGCAAATTATGATATACCAGAACAGATCTATGAGAGCAAATTTTACAGTATCAGCAAAACAGAAGATGAGTTGTCAATAGCCTGTGATTCCTCTATCCTGCTGAATTCAGAGGAGACTGAAGCGGGTTGGTCTTGTATCAAGGTTTTGGGGCCTTTGGACTTTTCTTTAACTGGAATCTTAGCTGATATCTCAGCAGTCCTTGCTAAAGCTGAAATTAGCATTTTTGCATTATCAACCTTTGATACGGATTATATCCTGGTAAAATCAGAGCAAATATTGTTTGCCAAAGATGCATTGCTGACATCTGGATACACTTTTAAATAACTGTAACCGAACCAGGCAGTTGAGCAGGGCCGGGAAAAGCCGTGCATTTTTTGAAGTATCGTGGATATTGATTTTCAGTACTATTAATTGGGCTCTCAAGTATCCATTTCCCGGCCCCTCACTTTCACGTTATGAATTTTAAAATTTGAAGACCATGGAAGGTGATGGATTTGAAGAGCAAAAAGGCGACAAACCTAGTGAAACTTGTGTTTTTCGGTTTTGGTTTTATTTGGATAGCATTTGGTGCCTTCTTTTTCATTAACACCAAGTTTTTTTCATCAAAATCCTACAGGGCTGCTGGAACCGTAGTGGAACTAAAAGAGGTGCAACGTTCTTCAACCTCAACTTCCAAATCATCTAGTATAAGTTTTTATCCTGTTGTCCGATATGAGACCGAAGGAGGAAAGCATGTGTCTTTTACTTCATCTTCCGGCAGCTATCCTTCCCCTTACAAAAGGGGAGATCGAGTGACCGTTTTATATGATCCGAAGAATCCACAAAAAGCGAGAATCATGTCATTCAGATCGATGTGGTTGGCACCTGTTCTGTGCTTTGGTATTGGCGGAATAATGCTGCTCACAGGAACGGTGATACTGATGTGGGGAAGACTTTCAGCAATTAAAATGGAATGGTTCAAGCAAAACGGCATACCCGTTAAGGCTGAAATTGAAAAAATAAGTGTAAATAAAAAAGTTAGGGTGAACGGCAAACATCCCTATAAGATATATGCCAAATGCCTGAATCCCCAGACAAATAAATTACAGATGTTCAAGAGCAAAAACTTGTGGGTTGATCCAAGTATACACTTAACCGAAAGAAACATCACACACATCGAAATCTGGGTTGATCCTCAAAATTATAGAAAATATCTCATGAATACTGACTTCTTATTAGAGAAAGTTTAATGTTATTTAAATTAAGCTGGATGCCGACCAAACTGGTTTTTTACGGTACCTTGACCTCATGAAAAAAATGTCTTTTGACTGATTTAGGATACTAATCGTGCTTTTAGGGAATGAAGAGGAAACCGAGGGGCTCATAGATATGAAGAAGCAGCGCAAAAATAAAAGGCAAAAAAAAACACACCCTGAACAGGATCACTTTTTGATGCGAATAAAACAGGGTGAACGTATGTATAAATTCTATTATTTTCGCCCCATGGCTGGGCGTCATTATCATTTTGAATACCGCATTTTGACCAAAGAAAAAATTAATGGCACGCTGGAAATGGTAAGCTATAATTTCAAGATCGAAAATGGCGAGCCACAGAAAAGCTCTCTCACCAGAGTTCCCAATATTTCAAAAGAAGAATTGGAACAAATTGTTCAAAATGTTATCAAAAAAACAAATACCGATTCCGATGAGTTTGAGGAACTTGATCTTTCTGAGTTTTCGTCCATAGATGAGCAAATTGAATTTCTAAAAGGACAGGACAGGATAGATACAATGTATATCACCTAATTTGATCCACCCGCTTCCGGATTTCACGGGCTTGATCGTTAGGAATCGGAAATGGTTGATGCGCCTGCAGGATCTGTCGAAGCTTAATCCTGGCACATCCCATTAAACTCGTCCTTCATCATTTGCGGTACAATCCCAAGTTCCGTCAATTTCTCAGCGGTCGGCCGGCCCTGTTCATCCCAGCCCATGATGGTGTAAAAATTCTGTTTCATGGGCGCCATCCATTCAGAGGGCTTGGATGGCTGACGCCCGGCGTTGTAGTCTTTTTCAAAAAACATATCCGGCAGGCGATCATCCGCCTCGCTGGCGCCGCAGCGCAGGTTTAAAAGCCTTTCCAAATTGACGGTTCTCTCCCCGGCTGTAAAAAGATCGGAGACGGCAACCGGCGTGTCCGTTAGGGCGGCCGTCAGTTCAGCTTCAACGACCAAATCGTACGAACAAATAAGACTCAATGCGGGCACTTTGCACAAGCCAAGGCAATCCAAAACATTGCCGACAATCATGGCCCGCCGGACCAGCTCGGCTTTGCCATGGATTGACGTTAGATCGGCAGCTTGAGGTGCTCCGAACTCCTTAGTTCCCTCTTCCGGAATCCATTGGTATTCCATGGTTGCGTAGACATCGTTAAAGTCTGCCCCACGGGTGGCGACGGCATATCCCAGCGCCGTGCCCATGATATTATCGGGGTGATAGCCGGTCATTTCAAGCCCCTTGACGTGGGCCGCATAGTGTTCGGCCTCGCGGCCGATGATCCGGGCGGCCTGACGAACACCTTTGGATAGAATGGCACCCAGTCCCTCCTGGGAGGCCATTTGCCGGATCAATGCTTCCATGGATTTGCCGTTACCCCAGGACAGGTCCAGACCACCGGTATCTTTCGTGGTAAGGATTTTTCGGTCGAAAAGATCCATGGCAAATGCAATCACACTTCCGGTCGAAATACTGTCGATGCCCAAACGAGAACACAGGTTATCCAGGTAGACCAGTGTCTCCAGGTCGCTCAAACCGCACCTGGCTCCCAGGGCCAGCATGGGTTCAAATTCGGGTCTTACCCCTTTTTGACCTTTGAATCTAACGTCTGTAAACTCCAGATCGGCCTTGCACCGAACAGGACAGCGAAAACAACCATGGGAAGCGGTAATCCTATTTTTCAGATTTTTACCATCGATCTGATCCGCATCCTCAAAGGTATTATCTCTGAAATTTCGCGTTGCCAGAATCCCCGTATCGTCGGCCCATTTGACGTAACCGGAACCGCCATGGGTCGACATTTCTTTATAGTGCGGAGAATTTTTGATCTGCCAGAGATATTGTTTGATGGCTTCATGCCCATTTTTACTGGAACGGAATGATTTTTTCTGTTTTTGACCTTTGATAACGATGGCTTTCAGGTTCTTAGACCCCATGACGGTTCCCATGCCGGTGCGCCCGGCCGAATGGTCGCGCTCTGTCATGATGCACCCGAATAGGGCTCCTTTTTCAGCGCCCGGGCCAATTGTCATGATCTTCAATTTTTCACTGCCCAGCTTATTTTTGAGGTAATGATCGGTTTCCCATGTATCCAAACCCCAGATAGATTTGGCGCTGCGGATTTCCACATGATCACCGTCAATCCATAGATACACCGGATCGGACGCTTTACCACGGACAATCAAACTTTGAATATCGCAGGACCGTAGACCGGCGCCGAAACCACCGCCGACATTTGAGCTTCCCAATATCCCGGTAAGCGGGGAACGCGCATTGACATGCAGCCTGGACGAAGTCGGTGCCGCGGTGCCGGTAAGCAAGCCGCAGGAAAACATGAGGATATTTCCAGGCCCCAGGGGATCGGTGTCGGAGGGTAGATTGGCATATAAAAACTGGACGTTGAAGCCCCGTCCACCAAGATGTTTCCATACCAGATCATCCGGGAATGGCAAAAATTTTTGCCTCCCCGCGCTTAAATCGATTTCAAGGATTCTTCCTAAAAAGGATGAGGTCTCCATCTGGTTATAAATCCGTTTCATCTTTTATTTAATACCCCATATGAGCGAAAAAATGCTCAATTAGAAGGCGTTGCTGGTTATTTGTTATTGGCGTATGATGATGGCCCCCGGTAAGGTCAGTTGAGTTCGCCAACCTTTTTTTCCACCGCCTTCAAAATCGTAGCATTGCGAATCAGCGTTTTCATGTCCGCGATGTCCTGGGATAGAATGCGGTCTTTTTCCAGGTGGGAAATCGTCTTACGGATTTCATGATAGGCTTCCAGGGTCCCCTCTCCAGGTTTCAGGTTGGTAAACAAATCCAGGGCCTGGGTGGCGCACAAGAGCTCGATTGCAATCACATTCTCCGTATTTTCGATAACTTCTCGACACTGGCGAGCTGAAATGGTTCCCATGGAAACGTGATCTTCCTTGTTGGCCGAGGTGGGGATGGAGTCCACACTGGCGGGATGGCAGAGGACTTTGTTTTCGGAAACAAGCGCCGCCGCTGTATATTGGGCAATCATGAACCCCGAATTGAGACCGCCGTCACTGACCAGAAAGGCCGGCAGTCCACTCAATTTCGGATTTACCAACCGTTCGATCCGGCGTTCGGAAATATTGGCCAGTTCTGAAACCGCCATACTCAGAAAATCCAGCGCCAGGGCCACTGGCTGTCCGTGGAAGTTGCCGCCCAGCAAAAAGTCCTGGGATTCGGAAAATATTAGCGGATTATTGGTCGATGAGTTCATTTCCGTTTCAATCACGGTGCGGCAATAGTTGACGGCATCTCTGGTGGCGCCGTGAACCTGGGGTGAACACCGCAGGGTATAAGCATCCTGAATGCGGGAGCAGTCCTTGTGGGAGGTAATGATCTCACTGTTTCGAATAATACGTTCCATGTTGGCGGCAACAGCTGCCTGGCCGGGATGCGGTCTTATCTGATGAATTCGCTTATCAAACTCGGTGCGGCTTCCCATCAGAACTTCCAGGCTCATGGCCGCTGCAATATCGGTCATCTTGGAAAGCTTGATCGCATCATATACCGCAAGTGCGCCAATAGCTGTCATCACTTGGGTACCGTTTACCAGTGCCAGCCCTTCACCTGATTCCAGCTTAAGCGGTTTCAGGCCGCATTTTCTGAGCACTTGATCACCGGACATCTTTTGGCCCTTGTAAAACGCCTCACCCCGCCCGAGTAAAACAAGTGCAAGGTGTGCCAGAGGTGCCAGATCGCCGCTGGCGCCCACAGATCCTTTTTCCGGCATTACCGGGCAAACACCCCAATTGAGCAATGCCACCAGGTGTTGAACGGTTTCAAAACGGATACCGGAATGCCCTCTTGCCAGGTCCTTAATCCGTAAAGTCATTACCGCGCGAACGATCTCCTCATCCAGTGGCTTACCCACACCGGCAGAATGACTCATGAGAATGTTTTCCTGAAGAAGCCGGGTGTCATTTTTTGAGATGGCGACGTCACTCAAGGCACCGAATCCGGTGGTAATCCCGTAGATGGTTTTTTCATCTTCAACCCATTTATCCACCAGCTCACGGGTTTTGCGAATTCGTTTCTCCGTAGCTCCGCCTAATTTGGTCTGGGCACCATCCCGGGCGATCGCCGTCAGGTCCTCAAGGGTCATTCCGTCGAAGCCGATTGAAATCGGTTGCATAGTTAGGTTTCCTGATATTTTGGGGTTGAATCATTGTTGATATAGCCGCAAAAAGGCGCAAAAAGCACAAAAATAAAATTTCAGAGTTTATAAATTCAATGGGTTATGAGGCCGAAATTCGAGAATTTTGACTTTTTACGAGATTGCCACTATTTACTTACTGCCGAAAACCTTTTTTAAAAGATCCGTGGCCCGTGCAGCCGGATCAGAACGAATTTTTTTCTCTTCTTCTGCCA
>Ga0316192_10004410_pt1 | contig 10225 bp, 6 predicted proteins | sample MerIslwburrow_MG_FD_204931 | JGI IMG/M metagenome (GOLD analysis project Ga0316192, IMG submission 204931) | Coastal sediment microbial communities from Maine, United States - Merrow Island worm burrow | ecosystem: Environmental > Aquatic > Marine > Coastal > Sediment | place: USA: Maine...
GTAAACCGACGTATATGTCGGCTGCGAAATCAACTGCGTTCCAGCCGCCGTCTGTCCGATCGCACGTGCGATCAGCGGATCGATAAAGTTGCTGCGATTGGTCGCATTGAATGCGGTGCTCGCGGGTTGATCAAAGTCGAACGCTGTCCAGATCACAACTTCGGCGGCCGGATTCGGATTTACGTTGCTGCCGATGGCTGCGTCGCAGTACTGAATCGCGAGCTGCGCGATGGCGACCTGATGTGATGACAGGAATGTACTGATACTTTCAACCGCCGGCAGGGACTGCCTGAGTTCCTGGAAGGTTTCGTCCACGTGAGCGGCCGTCTCGCCACTGTCATTCGTGTATACCATCATCCGGTCAATTTCGAGTATCGACGAGTAGGTCGCGCCGATTTCATCAAACGTGCGCACACCGATTTCGGACGCATCTGGCAGATCCTGCGGAGCGACCACGAGCATCGGATCCTCGGGACGGTCGTAGAGCGTGCCATTAATGTCATCGAAGGTGAGGAAGAACTGATCGTCTTCAGGTCCTTTCTCAAGCGGTATGACCGCGCCGAGCACTGACAACGGTTGTCCGAGCTCAACGTTCAACGTTGAATCAGTACTTTGATCCATATTCGCATACGACTGACCGACCTTGACCTCCTGGCCGTTCATGGCCAGATGCAGCCCTTTCATGCTGACACCGTCGCGAGCAACACCATCAAGCGTAATGAAGTGCGGCTTGTCAAACAGGTAGGCGAAGCTATCGAATTGCTGTGCCTCGAACAATACGAACGAGGTGTCAACCGGTGCGCCAATGCGTTCCGAAACGTCGAACAGCATGTAGAAGCGCTCGCCGACACCCGCGTCAAAGTTCTGCGTAATCTGCTCCTGGGTGAGTGCACGGCGATGGACGGCGGCCAGGCGGAAAGTGCCTTCCCACAAACCGTCGCTGGATGCCTCGTTGCCCAGAATTACGGCAAAGTTGTTCTGCCAATCGATCAAGGTGCCGCCCGGTATTGGGTCGGCCATCGACACAAGGTTACCGTTGACGTAAATGCTGCGACCGTTGATCGGGTCGTAAGTCGCGACAACATGCTGCAGGGTTGCCTGCAAGACTTCGTCGTTCGCCGGCGTGGAATGCGCGGGATTGCCATTCAACCCCATCAGCGGAGTGCCGTTGTTATCCACGGCATTGTGGCGCAGCAGGAAGTCATAGTCATAAAGCGTTTGCTGCAGGGCGAAGTTACGTGTCATCGGTCCGGCTGAATAACTGATTATCTGCGCCATTTCCTGTGTCACATTGGCCGGTACGACCCATGCTTCGATCGAGAATTCGCCCGACTCCTGCAGTACTTCGTGCAGTTTCGCGCTTGCGATCGTTGACGCCTGGGCTTTACCCGGGCCTTGAGCCGCATCGCTACCGATCGTCATACCCCAACCGCCGAACCAGGTCACGTCGCCGGAAAAATTGAGGTCAATGGCCGGGTCTACGCCGCTGGTATCGAACGCTGTCAGTCCACTGCCAGTCTGGAATTCCCAGAGAGCGATCTGCGCGTCCTCATAGCGATTGCCACCGGATGCCAGCGTGCCGTCGATAAGTCGAATGGCTCTACTGGTTAATAGTGTCGGGTCCACTTCCGTGGCTGCGATGCCGTTGGCAAATGCCGTGATCGCGGCGAGCATTTCTGCCTCGGCCGTGGCGCAGTCGTTATCCCAGCAGTTATGGGATTCACCCGAGAGCATCGGATTTGCGCTGACTTTAATGACAAATCGTGAATCGATCGGCGAATCGAGATTGATTTTCGATTTGGCTGCCTCATAGGCAACATTGATATCGGGATCCGCAAAATACGGCTGCTGGGCAGTCGCTGACTCGGAGCTGTGACAGCCCTGACAATACTGCGCGAGGATTGGTGTGTAGACCAGGTTCTCGAAAGAAGCCGGATCGATCGGGAAATTCCTGCTGTCCGCGGGCTCTTCTGATACCGGCGGTGTGAGGACGATATCGCGCCCGCCACCAGCCGTATCGCCGACCCAGTTTTCAATCCAGGTCGTCATGATTGACCCACAGACACCGGGGTCTTCGACCCAGCAATTGTGTCGCTCAGTTTTTGAGCTGACTTTCTCGACAATGCGTGAAGTTCCTGGCTGCTGTTCATCAACAACCGTTATCGCAGCATCGTATGCCAGGTTCACGTCATCGTTGCGAACAAACATCGGCAGCTGGCCGACGGTCTCGTTATGACAGTTACCACAGCGGTCGCTGGTCTTCGCGTTCGACCAGAATTCCTGCTGAAACTTCAGAATTTCCGGCGTAGAAGCAGCCGGCCCTGTGTAAGCAGAGTCGTTGCCATTGCCAGGTGCCTGCGACAGCGGGTTGTCAGTCGTTTGCGCACCACCACCGCAAGCGGTGAGCAGTAACGCGGCGAATATTGGTGCAACGCCAGCGCGCAGTAAATTGAATACTCGGCCCCGGTCGGTTCGCGCACAGGTAGCAATTCCAATTGCTTTAGTCATTATCATGTCTCCCTACTGGCCCATGCAGTGAACGGCGGTATCGGCGAATACTTGTTTCATCCGATGACCGCTGCCGCGGAACGTCGTTATAATCTGGTCGACCTTGGCGGTGTCCGGCAGGTCGGGCTCGCGCAGACAAACTGCCTTGAACACTTTCTTCACCTGGCAGGCGGCGAATGCATGACTGCTGCCGAGCTCGGCGCCAAGCGATTTCGCGCCATCACCTGAGCCTGGGCCGGTCGAATCGATAAACAGATACGAGTTCTGTCCGCTGCGCCAATAGTTATCCCAGTGATCATCGGGTGTTCGGTAGCCCGAAGGGAAATTTAGGTCGTTGTTGTAGTATTTGTCTTGCACAACGCCGTCGGTGAATTGCAGCGCGCCAGTCGTTTCGTCGTAGTTGTAGTACGCGAACGCCTGCGCCATCGGGTCCATTCCCGTGTGGCAGCCGATGCAATTATTCAGAAACAGGCGGCTGTCGCCACCTGGGCTGCGACTGACGTCCTGCCGAATGCGATCGGGCGACAGGGCCGGATCGTGCAGCTGCTCCATGTCGTTGCAGAAATGATTGAGCATCGTGAAGCGAAACATAGCGCGGTTGGTGCCGGCGATGAAAAAGGCTTCTGATGCAGCACGTGACGTCATGACACCGGCGGTTGCAGGACCCGGTATGTTATTGACGACAGATTGCAATTCGACGATCAAGCCGTCGCGTAAATTGATGTTGTTGTCTTCCAGCTGCTGATAATGGTCATTATTATTGGCAGCTGGCGAAGCGGAAACGAGGCCCGGACTACCGACATAGGTCATATCCCCAGACAGCAATTCGTTAAACGGGACATCGTCGCGAATCATGCCGATAACGGTTGCGATGTAGTCATTAAGTGGCACAAACACAGACTGGTCGCGATTCGTCCATGGCGCTGCGAAGTTCTTCAGCGTCACGTTATAAAAGTTTACGTTATTCATCGCGATATAGGCGGCGCACTCAGCACCGGCATCGACACCCGTCAGTGTGAATGTCGAGCATTCCGGGTTTGTACCCTGCAGCGCGCTGATCATATCGGCCAGAACGCTAGCAGTCGGCGGAACGCCAGCGATGCGATCGTGAATACGCTTCGCCTTTTCGCTATCGCCCGCATTGGCTGGCGATGCGAGCGCTACCGCAACTAACACTGCGATGGCGAAGCGAGACAAGAATCCGAAAACGTCGTCCATGTGTTTTTTCCACATCCTGTAATTCATATCGTTTCTGCTCTTACGTCGTGGTATTGACTAGTTAATTGTTGAGCCCGGTCCCCAAATGTTGCCAAACTCTTTGCCCCATCACCGTGAAAGCACTCACAGTCCTCGAATTGCTTGTTATTCAGTCCGGCGCGAATTCAGGTGATGCCTAATCGTTAAAGCAAGTGCTGTGCCAGTCTCGTTATTTTTGCGGAAAGACTTATGAAAATGCTTTTAAATCAATACGTTATAGTCATACCGTAGGTGTTGTCCACAATGAGGATATGTAAAGTCAATGTCGGCAGTTCCGCACAAGCTTTATGACAGGGGAGGATAAGTCACTGATTATGAAGGGTCGGGTAACTGTCTCCGATGGGAGACAGACGGGCACGAAGTGACCTCACCTGACAACAATTGCCAGGCCGTCAAAGGTAAAAGGGTTTTCTTAAGCCGTCCTCAGTAGTGACACGAATCGCTGCGCAAGAAGGTTCCCGTTGGGACAAAACGCGTTTTCCTGTTGGGTGTCGTGCATTTGAGACATTACATAGACGTAAGCGCCTCTCCTATAATTGGACTTTGTGAACGCGTTAACGGTAAGGGGACGCTGTTGCAGCGTAACCTGCCAAAACACTTAGAGTGAGAGCTATGCATAAGCTATCGCAACGTAAAAAAGATGGAACTGCCAGAATACTGACCAGGATGGTCGTGTTGTCGATGGTGAGTATTTTAATTGCCGCTTGCAGCAAAGGGGACGGTGTACAGATAGGGACAGGGCAAACTCCTGATCCTGTCGTGATCGATTTTCCGATCGCCTATATAAAGTCGCCCTTACCAACGGATGACAACGGTGTTTTTCAGCAGCAGGATCTGCGAGAGCAGATTAGCTTCGAGTTCGGCGCTGATCTGTTTTTCCGTGATCGCGCAGCGGTCGGTGCATTGCCAGTGAACATCACTGAGCGCGTATCGAATGGGCTTGCTGCAGTTCGCGATGTTGAAATTGACTATGACGGTAGCCGATTGTTGTTCGCGATGCGTATGCCGTTCGAGCCAGGAGTCGATATAGAAGATCAGGTTGCGACCTGGAATATTTGGCAGTACACGTTTGCAACGGATGAACTGATTCGGGTTATTTCGTCGCCGCTGACCGCCGAAATCGGCCACGACATCATGCCGAAATACCTGCCTGATGGACGTATCATCTTTTCGTCTACCCGGCAGTCGCAATCGCAGGCCTTGTTGCTTGATGAGGGTAAAAGCGGTTTTCCGGCTCAGGACGAAGACGATAATGAGTTCGCATTCAACATCCACGTTATGGATGACGATGGCAGCGGTCTCAAACAAATTACGTTCAACCAGAGTCATGATCTTGATCCGTCAGTCCTGGACAATGGACAAATAGTCTATAGCCGCTGGGACCACAATCAGTCGAACGATGCCGTTAACCTCTACCGCATGAATCCGGATGGCTCAAATCAGGAATTACTTTACGGTCAGCAGAGTCATGACACTGGCGCGAATGGTGAGACCATTCAATTTATGCAGCCGCGTCAGGTTGAAGACGGACGCATCATGGTTTTGGCACGGCCGTTCACCAATACAGAGGGTGGCGGCGAGTTGATTCTTATTGACACACCGCAATACGTCGAGAATACACAGCCCACCAAAGATAACATCGGTGTGCTATCAGGACCCGCACAGGAAGATGCCACGATAAATGCGGTGTCAACCGTACCCGGCGCGCCTTCGGTAGGCGGTCGTTATTTTTCGGTGTATCCGATTCAGGACGGCACGAATCGATTGATGGTCAGCTGGAGTCAATGCCGACTTACGGAAATCCTTCCAGATGATGGAGACCCGAATACGATTGACACGCAGATCGTTGCTTGTACTCCCGACAATCTACTGAACGTTTTGATTATCGATCCGAATGATGACAATCCGCCTACACCGGCAGTGGGCGATTTCCTGGTTGCTCCGCCGTTATACGGTATCTGGATATACGATCCGCTTGAGGACACGCAGTTACCTATCGTTGCTGGTGAGGAAGGCTTCATGTTTACGGAAGTCGTCTCGGCAGACCCACGACCGGTGCCGCCCGTAATGCTTGACGGTCTAAACAACTTCGCCCTGGATTCAGCACTTGCTGACGTCGGCGAAGCCGTATTGAACATACGCAATGTCTACGACTTTGACGGCACGTTTCTGCCTGGCGTCGATCCGATGGTGCTGGCGGACCCCTTGCAGACGCTGGCAGCTGATCGTCCCGCACGATTTTTGAGAATCGAGAAAGCCGTGTCGCAGCCAAACGATGATATTCGTGACATAGACAACACGGCCTTCGGCGTAACGGCACAATTTGGAATGAAGGAAATTGTCGGCTACGCAATGATAGAACCCGATGGTTCGGTGATCACCAAGGTACCCGCCAATGCGGCCCTGATGCTCTCCATTGTCGATGAGAACGGCATGCGAATTACGCAGCGCCACCAAAACTGGATTTCGGTCGCTGCTGGACAGGAATTGAAATGCAATGGCTGTCACGATGCAGACAGTGGTCTGTCACACGGTCGCATTGATGCGTTTGACAGTGCTTATGCCGGCGCGCAGACAACTGGCGGTTCATTCCTGCCTGGCACGGATCCGCAGTGGTTTGTTGGCGAAGTTGGCGAAACCATGGCCGAAATTCGGGCACGTATTACCTGCGCCACGGATTGCTCGTCGATCGAACCCTCAATGGATGTTGTCTACACCGATGTGTGGAGCGCAGATCCACTGGATATGAATGGCGATCCCATCAATCCCGATATCGAATTCTTATATCGCGATCTAACAACAGCTTCGCCGACGCCATTGTCCTGCCAGCAAGAATGGCAGTGGCGATGCCGCAGCATCATAAATTATGCGACGATTATCCATCCCATATGGAACCAGCCGCGTCTCGTTACCTTCGATGACGATAACGATCCGGATACGCCGGAAGTGCCTTTACTCGATGGCCTTGGCATGCAGGTAAGCAACAACTGTTTGCAGTGCCACACGCCAACCGATCCGCTTAACGCAAATGCGCCGCGGGTGCCGGCCGGGCAGCTTGAGTTGCAGGACGGCTTATCGGTTGATGAACCCGATCACTTTAATGCCTATCGCGAACTGTTAGTTACTGATAATCTTCAGGAATTGGACGCTGGCGGCATGTTGGTCGATGTTGTTGTGGTGGTTGGGCAGGATGTGGATGGAAACGATATCCTGGAGAACGTACCGTATGCATCGCCGGCGAGAGCGGGTAGCGCAATGGCTTCGGGCGATTTCTTTGGCAGATTTAATGATCCAAACGATCAGATTCACTTCAATATTTTGTCCAAAGCGGAGCAGCGCCTCATCGCGGAATGGTTGGATGTCGGAGCCCAGTATTACAACGATCCCTTCGACGCCCCAGCCAATTAGACTCCTTTGGCTAGGATGCCTGGTTGCCGTCGTATCGCAGATTTTTCTGACGGCGCCGGTTCACGCTGCCGATGAATATCGATCAGTAACAATTGCTGATCCGTATCTGGAAATGCGTACGGGTCCCGGTGGCGGTTATCCGATATTTAATGTCGTTGATCGTGGTGAAACCGTCGACGTCATCAAGCAGCGCACGGAATGGTATCTCGTACGAGCCGATAACGGTAAAGAGGGTTGGGTGGAACGCGCACAAATGGAGCTCACGCTGCAGCCCGACGGAAGCCCAATTAGTTTTGACGATTTCAGTGTTGAAGATTTTACAAATTCGAAATGGGAGCTCGGTGTGCTTGCCGGAGACTTCGGCGGGGCTAACATCGTTTCTCTTTATGGCGGGTACTCGCTAAATCCGAATATTTCGATCGAGCTGTGGGGTTCGCAGATTTTGGGAAATTTCTCGAATGGCTGGATGGGCAGCATTAATGTTGTTCACGAGGCATTTCCAGAGTGGCGAGTGTCACCATTTTTCACGTTGGGAGCGGGCGTTATTCATACCGAACCCAAATCAACAATTATCCAGGGTGAGGATCGCACCGATCAGATCGGACATGTCGGCGGCGGTTTCCGGGTCTATGCAACGCGACGATTCTTGTTGCGTGCTGAATACAAGAGCTATGTGGTTTTCACTAGCCGTGATGAAAATGAGGAAGTGGAAGAATGGAAAGTCGGTTTCGCGTTCTTTTTCTAATAGCAGCGATCGTTGGTCTCTCGGGCTGTGCTGCTACAAAAAACCTGTTTGGTTTTGGTCCAGAAGAGGCACCACCTCCTTCGGCTGAACCCCCGGGTCAGGTGATTGATCCCGAGGTGGAGCGCCGCGAGGTCAAAGAACCCGCAATTGATCGTGAGGACTTCGAGATCGGTGCTTACGTCGGCATCATGAGTATCGAAGACTTCGGCTCCAATGTCTCATACGGTCTACGCCTTGCTTACCATATCACCGAAGGATTCTTCGTTGAGGGCACGGTAGGTCAGTCGGAGGGTGGTTTGACGAGCTTCGAGGTTCTATCAGGTGGCGCGCGTCTAATCACCGACAGCGAAAGAACCATGACTTATTACAATCTGAACCTTGGCTACAATATTCTGCCAGGAGAAGTTTTCCTGGGCGAAGGTCATGCATATAACACAAACTTATATCTTATCGCGGGACTCGGTTCGACACGCTTTGCTGGCGATGACCGGTTCACAGTGAATGTTGGTGCGGGCTATCGATTCTTGTTAACAGACGCGGTTGCCTTACACATCGATTTCCGTGATCACCTGTTTGACATCGATTTACTCGGTGAAGAGAAGACAGCTCACAATCTTGAAGGCCATCTTGGGTTCACGGTGTTCTTCTGAGGCAGCGGTCACATTTCCAAGCGGGTCGCAGCGCTAAAGTAGGGGTTATGACAATGAATATTCGATCAATCGCACGGATTTTGCTGGCGGCGCTGTTCGTCGCCGGATTATCAGCGTGCGGCCCCATTGAACCCTGGGTAAAACCTTATGAGCGAGACAAGCTCGCCGACCCGATCATGGCGCTAGATGCCGACGCAGTTTCAACCTCCTATATCCAACACGTGTACGAGTCCCGCGAGGGTGCGCGTGGCGGTGAGGGTGGCGCTGGCGGCGGCTGCGGCTGTAACTAAAGAACGATTAATGATACTACGACGTCTTTATCTCAGTGTGTTTTTGCTAGCTTTCGCCGGCTTTGCATTCGCGGGTGTGTTACCCGAGGATCGCGCTGATGTCTTGTATCATCTGTATGACGGCGGTGGCGTCGAGATCGATGGTCCTTCGATACTGGTGCGCAAGAAAGTTGGCAAGAGTGTTTCTCTCGTCGGTAATTACTACATCGACATGGTCACTTCTGCTTCGATCGATGTCGTCACGACCGCAAGTCCGTATACCGAAGAACGCAAACAATGGTCGCTGGGCGCAGATTACCTGCGCGGCAATACAACGATGCGGGTCAACTACACGAGCAGTGAAGAGTCTGACTACGACGCAGCGACATACAGTTTTTCAGTAAGCCAGGATATGTTCGGTGATCTGACGACTCTGACACTGGGTTATGCATTGGGTGATGACCTGGTGCGGCGCTCCGATGATCCGTTATTCGAACGTGATCTCGACAAACAAATGTACAGTATTGGTGTCACGCAAATTCTGACGAAGAATCTTATTTCGACACTAAACTTCGAAACGATTACGGATGAGGGCTATCTTAATAACCCCTATCGCTCCGTTCGATATGCCGACTCGGGCAGTGCACTCGGCTACAGTTTTGAACCGGAGCTCTATCCGAATACACGCACCAGTAATTCTGTTGGTCTGCGGGCTCGATACTACTTGCCATATCGCGCTGCGATTGAAGGTGAGTACCGCTACTTTATTGATACCTGGGACATTGAAGGGCATACCGGGTCGTTGACGTATATTCATCCGTGGCGAGATTTTACGTTTACAGGAAAATTCCGCTATCACAATCAAACCGGGGCACATTTTTACAGCGATCTGTTCTCGCGCTCTGAGGCAACAAATTTTCGCGGCCGTGATAAAGAACTCAGCGCTCTGACCAGTTACACCGTCAAGTTAAAAGCCGCGTATGAGTTGCTGAGTGACGACGGTAACGATTGGGGCTTTATCAAAAAAGCCTCGGTGTCTGCGTCACTGCACCTGTTGCACGTTGACTACGACAATTTTTCCGACCTGACTGCGCTGCAACCTATTGGTAGCGAGCCGCTGTATCAACTCGACGCGGACATCTTCCAGATATTTTTCTCGTTCTGGTATTAGCGGGATCCAAACCCAACAAATGATACGATGTGCTCTGGGCAAAGCGGAGTCACGTTCATATGACCATTATTGTTCTCATCGCGCTGCTGCTGATCTTGGTTGCGGCTGTTGCCTTATATAATCGCCTGATTCGTCACCGCAATCGCGTTGCAACCGCATGGAGCGACATTGATGTCCAGCTGCAGCGTCGCCATGACCTGATTCCCAGGCTCGTAAC
>Ga0316192_10004416_pt1 | contig 10219 bp, 10 predicted proteins | sample MerIslwburrow_MG_FD_204931 | JGI IMG/M metagenome (GOLD analysis project Ga0316192, IMG submission 204931) | Coastal sediment microbial communities from Maine, United States - Merrow Island worm burrow | ecosystem: Environmental > Aquatic > Marine > Coastal > Sediment | place: USA: Maine...
CGCATCATCTATTTCTACCTGCTCCCGAAACTGACTCGTGAGATAGAGAGTCTGCATGAATCCAATGTTAAGCGAGTAGGCCCTGAAGCCGCCATTGCCATAGGCGTTAAGCAGGCAGCATCCGAAGGGGTGAAAGATTTGGCCCGTGTTGCATCGCGTATTGGAAGCGAGCAGATGAGTCGTATGGAGTCGGGCCTGCGTACACTGGCATGGCTTGGCAATACGGCTCCACTGCTGGGTTTGTTTGGAACCATTACAGGCATGATTAAAGCTTTTCAGGTGATTGAGCTGGCTGGTGGCAAGGTGGATGCACAGATGCTTGCCAGTGGTATCTGGGAGGCGATGGTAACCACTGGAGCAGGGCTTGCTGTTGCGATTCCTGTACTGCTACTTCTCCACTTCCTTGAAGGCCTGGTAGATAAGCGCGCCAAATCGATGCAGTGGGTGGCATCGGTTGTGATTGAGCAACTTCCACACACATCTGAACAGAACGTGAGTGACCAGGTAAAACACCAGGACAGTTTGGCCCATGCAATTTGAGGGCGCTCGTAGAAGTGGTCAGGCCCCAAACCTTACCCCCCTGATTGATATCATATTTCTGCTGCTGGTGTTTTTTATGCTCACGGCACACTTCGTTAAAGATCAGGGATTGCCGATAGAGCTTCCAGAGGCCGTAAGTGCTGTTTCACTGGATGAAAAAGAGCCGCTCGAAATTGCGATCTCATCATCAGGAGAGATCACTATCGCGGGAGAATCCGTTTTATCTGCAGCGCTGGTGGAAAAGGTGTTTTTGCTGCTTTCAACTAGAGATGAAAAACGGATTGTGATTCGTGGTGATGCAGGTGTGAGTCTGGGTGACTCGGTAAAGGTGATTGATGCAGTGCGTCAGGCCGGAGCCAGTGGTGTTGATATAGTGACAGAGCAGCCGGCAGGAAAATGAGCGTAGCGGCCGGACTGTTCGAATCTCAAGGATTGGTTCAGACGCAGCTGATTCGGGCAGGTGCAATTACAGCATCGATTCTGATTCATGCGCTGCTATTTGTCGGCTATGGCGGATCAATTTCAGCACTTTCATCCGAATTGATGAATACGAGCGTGACACGCCTCAGCTTTTTGGCGCCGGCACCAGTTCCTGATGCGGTGCCAGATCAACCACAGAATAAGCCGGAGCCTAAAAAGCCAGTGGCAAAAAAAGAGAAGGTTATAAAGCCTGTTGAAGCCGTACGGGAAATCGCTAAAGCAGAATCGGAGCAGGTAGAATCGAAGCCGGAGACCCAGTCGATGCAGCAGGCTGCATCAGCACCATCTGAATCAGCTCCACAGATTAACGAAGGTGTTATTCAACGTGAGACGGAGCAATACCTTAGCAATGTGATGGCTCATATCGAACAGCACAAATGGTATCCGAAGGCTGCTCGAAGACGAGGCATTGAGGGAGAGGTGAGTGTTCGTTTCACCCTTCTTCCTGATGGATCAGCCAAAGCACTTATCGTTGAAAATGGCCATGAGATGCTTATTGCGGCTGCGCGCAAGGCAGTAGAGAAGGCAATTCCAATGCCTAAACCCCCTGCAAAAATTCACTGCCCGCTTGAGTGTGAATTCCGCATGCGTTTCAGTCTGAACGCGACCTGATTTTTCTAGATTTGATTCACTAAAAAGGAGAGATGATGAACCTGAAGATTAGAAAGGAGTGGCTAATAGCTATATCGATTGTTCTGATGCCAGTTACAGCAAGTGCTGAAGACATGGGACTCATGCGTGTCGACTCCACGACTATTGATGATCGCTTTGAATCCAAGCGCGGAGAGCCTTCCAGCATCGCGGTGATTTCCGGTGACAAGGTAGAAAAAACGCATGCTGAGAATATCAAACAGGTTCTTGATGGAATTCCCGGCGTTACTGCTGAACTGCAGAGTCAGGACTCTCTGAAAATTCATATTCGTGGTGTTGAGAATCAGCGCTTTATGGGCGAAAAACCCGGCGTAGCCATAGTGATTGATGGCGTACCTGTATTTGAGCGTACCGGTCGTGTGAATATCAATATGGATGATATTGAATCGATCAAGGTGATTAAGGGTGGTGCCTCCTACCTGTTTGGTGATGATGCGCTGGCCGGTGCCGTTATTATCACCACCAAGCGTGGTGCTAAAATGGCAGGAGGACACCTGGCTGCTGAGGCAGGAAGCTTCGATTATAAACGTGGGATGGCTCGAGCAGGATTTGCGACTGAGAAGATGTCGGGCCATGTGCAGTTCAGCCGTCGTGATGCCGACAGTTACTATTTCCAAGGCAAATACAAGGCAGACTATCTAAACGGTAAGCTTCAGTACTATACATCTGATTCCAGTGACCTGACCTTTGGCTGGGAAGTGGCTCAGCGATTTAAAGATAGCCATGGTACGGTAGAAGGTATTTCGCAGGCAGCTACTGATCCAACCAGTGTTAATGGCCGCGATTATGCCCGAAATTACAATGTAGACCTTGGCAAATTCTACTTTACTTATGCCAACGATATCTCTGAAACCAGCAATCTGATGCTCAATATCTATCAGTTTGGTGATCATACGAAATTCTGGAGCGCACCAATCCGCTACGGTCTGGCACCGTTTCCACCGTATCCTGCAGTCACTGATGTAAATGCTTATCAGAATAGTAATGATTACAAGCAGATCCAGAGGGGTATTAAAGGTGAATGGCGTAGTGCCGGTGAATCATTGGCTTGGATGGGCGCAATAGATGTGCGCGATAACAGTTATGGCAATAAAGTTACGATTTTGCAGGACCATCGCACTAGCCCATTTGGTGGAGCAGTGGTCACAGCAGGCACAGTAATTTCTGATAATAGAACGAAAGAGCGCATGTACGCTGCATACGGTGAATTGAAATATCGTCTGACAGATGCTCTAACAGCCACCATTAATGGCCGTTTCGATCACATTAAACTGAGCTATGACGACTATCTTCCGGCAGCTCCGGCCTCGAGCCTCTCCAAGAGTTTCAATGTTGGCTCATGGCGTGGCGGTCTGAACTATGACTTTAGCGATTCCGTATCGCTCTACTCCAACATTTCAACCGGCTTCCGTGCACCGACCATTAACCAGCTGTTTGCCGGAACTATCTCGCTGACTGGAAATGTGGCGGCCAATCCGAATCTAAAGCCAGAACAGGCATATAACTATGAAATCGGTCTGCGTGGTCGATTGGATGTTGCTGGTGGTCTGGAGTGGGATATTTCGGCATTCCAGATTGATCGGAATGACTTTATTCTCAATGTTGCTGGGCAATATGCACTGAGCGGTACTACGGACCAATATCAGAATATTGGTGGTATGCGTAACCGCGGTGTCGAGCTGGCAGTAAAGAGCAATCAGGACCAGCTCTTCTCGATGGATGTTGCATACACTTTTCTGGATGCGAAGTTCACCCAGTATGACAATTTCAACCTGTTGCTAGGCAATCGCTATAGCCCTGCACACACGCTTACGGCTTTTAATAACAGTGGTAATGTGGTGCCACGCGCACCGAAGCATAAGCTCTTTTTGGCTGCGCGCGTGAAGCCTGTTGCCGGCCTGACGCTAACCACTGAGATGAATGCGCAGTCATCCTACTTTGCTGATGAAATCAATCAGGAGCAGATCGGTGGCCATGCCATATTTGATTTGATTGCCAACTACGACTTTTCAACCGAATCAAACAATGCGATTGAGTGGTCGCTCTTCGGACGAATCGACAACGTGCTGGATCGCACTTACTACAACACTGCCCGTGGTTATTACGACAGTAATGCTGATAACACATACAACGCCGAAGACCTCTCAATCGTTGTCAATCCAGGCCGCAGATACACAACTGGTATCAGCGCAACGTTTTAAATCAAAACAAGGGAGAATATGATGAATAAAACTGTTAAATATCTGATAAGTGCTGCTGTTGCAGCGGCAGTGTTTGTAGCACCTGCAATGGCATGTGGAGGCAAGCCTTGCAGTTCAGCAAACTGTGATTTTAAATCGGAAAACTGCCCAACTTCAAAGAATAAATCCTCATATAAAAAGGGGCATCGCAATATTCCAGGCAAGAGCCCTGCATATGTTCGGAAGATTCTTAAAAAGGGCGACCAGGTCGGCTTGAATGATTCGCAGAAAAAAGAGGTGGGTAAACTTCTGATTGCAGCAGAGACAGGTGCGGCAAAGGCACATGCCGAGGCGCAAATTGTAGTGGCTGATTTCCGTAGCAAACTGCACAGCAAAGGTGGTGTGAGCGATAGCGATATAAAAGCATATATAAAGCGTATGGGCGAACTTCGTTCAGACAAGCTTATGTCCAACCTGATGGCATCTGTCAGAGCTTCCCGTCTGCTCTCCGATGAGCAGAAGTCCAAGCTCTATGCGGGCAAGAAATATCAGGACGGTAAAAAGTGAGAGGTGGAGTATTGATGGGAGCCACGATTTTCGTGGCTCTCTTCAGTTTAACTGCGCATGCCGAAATGTACTGGTCTCCTGCCCCTGCGAAGCATGGGCACGGGGGTCATGATCGCCATGCTACCAAAGGGTTTGTCCTGAATGAGGGTGAAGGGGCTAAGTTTGAGTTGCTTAACCCTCAGCTAAGTTCAGTAGCTGTTGAGCTTGAGCACGGCCATGTAATGGTCAAGTCAACCGGGATGGACAACTACCATGCTCTGGTGGCGACCCGCGGTGACGGCAAGTTGCAGGAGTCTGCAATCCGTTATGTCTATATGTTTGGCAAGCCGTCGGGTGAATCCCCATCTCGTATCATGGGCTTTGAAAAGGCAGCACTGGAGATAGAACCCGCCCCTTATACAAGAGAGCACTGGCGATATCTCTCGGCAACACAGGCACGTTTTTTGTTGCGTTATCGAGGTGCCGCATTGCCAAATGTCAGCGTCATGTTGAAGACAAGTAACGGCAGCAACAGTGGGTTAAAAACCGATGCAGATGGCATGTTGACGGTTGAGCTTCCTGAAGACTTTTCCAACATCAAACCGGGGCAGATGGCAAACCGTCCCGGTGAGTTCATTTTGACTGCTCGCCATAGCGATAGTGGGAATGATTACATCACAACCTTTTCATCAAACTACCATGTAAACCCTGAACATTGGCAATCCACAGACATGGGTGCTGCGGTAGTTGTAGCGGGGATGCTGATTGGTGGCGTGGTGCTGGTAAGCAGACGCAGGAAGGAGAAATAGTTATGCCGATCTGGAAAAATCTATCTGTCATTCGAAAGGTTGTGCAGTTACTGGCATTTCTGTTTCTGGTTTATGGCTCGGTGTTTGTCGGGTTCTATTCAGCTGACAAGATTTCCGGCGCATTTCCTGTACTGGCATGCGCCTATGATGCCAAGACCGCCGATTACTGCGTTCTGATTCCGCTACAACATCAGTTTGGACATCTGCTCGGCCCTGCAATTAGTGCAGGTGTATTTGGGCTAAGTGTGATCATGCCGATTATCACAACACTGGTAACATTTGTGCTGCTTTTTGTTCTGCTCAACAAGGCCTTTTGCGGGTGGTTGTGTCCGCTCGGCTTCTTCCAGGAGGTGCTTGGAATGATCGGCCAGAAATTGCGGCTGAATCGTACCGAATCACTGGATTCGAAACTGGTGGAACGAATTCGCCCTGTTAAATGGCTCATGTTGGGGCTGCTTGTGATCCTGTTTCCGTTGGCATCAGGGCTCGGGTTTGTAGGCCATGAACTTGGTGACCCATTCTGCAAAATTTGCCCCAGTCGCATTCTAACCTCGCTTGCAGCAGGACAACTGAATCAGCTCTACATCGACACCTCTTCAATTGGTTTCATGATTCTCTCCATCATTGCGGACACGATGTTTGGTCTGATTCTGCTGCTCTCGCTGACTATGAGACAGCCCTTCTGCCGTATCTGCCCAATGCTGGCTATGCATGCGATGTTCAGAAAGGTGGGTTTGGTCAGGTTGGTAAAAAATTACACATCGCGCTGTGATAAGTGTGGTCTGTGTGCCAAGGCGTGCCCGATGGATATTAAGGAGATTCATACTTCCAAGGAGAAGGATATTCTATTTCCGGACTGCACACTTTGCGGACGTTGTGTGGAGTTCTGCCCCGACAAAGGGGTAATGGCGATGAAGTATGTAGTGATTCCGATCAAAGTCTCTAATCCACAATACTTCAAAGCACGTAACCAGGCCCAAAAAGTCTGGGAGGGTAAAAAGAAACCTTCCCGAAAACCGGCCAAGGTCTGATTGTGGAGCTTCTTCTCTCCTCCATGCTGGCGACATTCATCATCGGTCTCTCATTCGGGGCAGGTGCATGCATGTTCACCTGCATCCCGACGCTGGGTGTGATGCTTCTGAGTCAGGATATCGATGCAAAAGAGATATCCAAGCAGACATGGCGCTTTAATGCTGGTCGCATGAGCGCCTACAGCACTCTTACATCAGTTTCAGGGTTCGTTGGCGCATCACTGGTCGGCCTGTTGAATGTCTCTCACGCCAACCTGATATTTGCTGCCATGCTGTTGTTCAGCGCGGTGCTGCTCTGGAGAAAGGGAAAGGTGGCGGGTTGCCCAAGCGGCCAAAAGAAGAAGCTCAGAGCCGGCTTATTTGGTATGGGTTTTGCCATGGGCCTCCGTCCCTGCGCACCTTTGGCCGGAGTTATGGCTGCATCTGCTGCAACGGGGTCATTGTCATATGGGCTGCTGTTAGGGCTATCGTTTGGAGCGGGAGCAATCATTGTTCCGCAGCTGGTGTTTGGCGTTGGGCTGGGAAGGGCTGGAAGTGAAATACGTTCTCAATTCGTGGGGCGGCAGCAGCAATTGGCGCGAGTTGGTGCATCGGTGTTGGGCTGTGTTGGCATTGGTGTTGGTATGGGTTGGGTCTCTTTATAAAGTTTTTCGAATGACCGCTTTTGGCCGAAAACAGTCATTCGCTCCGCTTCAACCCGGTGAGTTCCCACAGTTCGAAAACCTCTCTCTTCAGTTCATCTATCTCCTGCTCCAGTTTGGCGATTCGATCGGATTGATCCGATTCGGCAGCGGCCTTGCTGCCACCACTTGTACCACCAATACCTTTGGCAAGCGCCTCGATATCCGGCGCTCCACAGAGCAGATGCACATAACGCTCTTCCCGTTGGCCAGAAGCCTTCGGCAGCTTCACCATCAAAGACTCCTCTCGCTCCATCAGCCCCTGAATCAACCCTTGCAGTTCATCGCCTTCATCAAAACTCACCATTCGGCCCGTATTGATGCGGATTTCATTCAGGGTTAGTGCACCACGTAGCAGCAACACGCAGATAATGGCCCGCTCTTTGCTGGAAAGACTCAGCTTTCTTGAAAAGTGCTGCTCAAACTTGTCTGCCCGGCCATCCATACGCGCTGTCACCAGCCCTCGGCTCCGCAGCGTGCTCACAACACCCCCTACCTGACTCGGGCTCAGGCTCATCACCGGCAGGCGGCTGCTCTTCTGGTTACAGGCCGTAACCAATGAGTTCAGCGTGAGCGGATAATAATCCGGTGTTGTCATCTGTTTTTCCATCAGACATCCCAGCACCCGCGCTTCATGGGCGGTTAACATCGCATTGCTGTCATCGCTTGCACTCATAACATCACCTGTTTCTATTTTTTACTCTTCTTCGGCTTTCTTTTCTTTGAACCGGATTTGTTGAGCCATTCATCATGCTCGGCCACCAGTGCACGCAGGCTGTCCTTATCTTTTTCCGGGGCCTCAACGAGCTGCGCATAAGCATTCTTGCCGACCTTCATCACCTCAATCGGTTTGCTCAAAAACGCCTCGATCTCCTCAAGCAACTCACGCTCTTCACTGCTGCAGAATGAGATGGCCGTGCCCCGTTTCACACCTCGTCCGGTTCGGCCAACACGATGTACATAATTTTCGTGCTTTTCAGGCAGATCATAATTGATCACAAAATTCACATCCGGCACATCAATACCGCGTGCGCTAACATCGGTAGCAATCAGAATGTTACATGCGCCATCTCTGAACTGCTGCATCGCTTCAGAGCGCTGTTGCTGATCTTTCTCACCATGAATGGCCAGTGTATTGATCCCTGCCCGCCCCATCGCTTTGGCAACTCGCTCTGCCCGCACCCTTGTCCGCACAAAAACAATAATTTTGTTTTCAGGATTCTCTTTGATGAAATTTTCCAGAAAGAAGCGTTTATCATCCATCTCCACATAGCTCACAAAGTGTGAAACATTTTTGGAAACCGGATCTTTGGGAGATATCTGAATACGAATGGCAACACTTTTCACCTGCGAATAGGCAAGCTTCCTGATCTCATCGTTGAATGTGGCTGAAAAGAAGAGCGTCTGGTGACGTTGTGTCAGCATCTTTTTGATATACTTAATATCCTCGATAAAGCCGAGATCAAGCATGTGGTCGGCCTCGTCCAGCACCAGCGTACTTACAGCGCCGAGCCTGATTGCTTGCTGATTGATCAGATCAAACATACGCCCAGGGGTGGCAATCAGCACATCGATGCCGTCCTGAAGCTTGGCAATCTGGCTATCCTGCTCAACACCGCCATGCAATGTGAAAGTTTTCACCTTGGTATGTTTGGAGAGGCCCTTAAACACCTCGCCGATCTGTAGTGCCAGCTCGCGGGTGGGAACCATGACAATACATTTGATGCCGTAAGAGCGTTTGCTGCTCTTCATACGATGGATTTTATCGATCACGGGAATCGCAAATGCCGCTGTTTTGCCCGTGCCCGTCTGGGCAATGGCAAGCACATCCTCATCATTCAGAATCGAAGGGATCGCCTTGAACTGGATATCCGTAGGCCGCTTAAAGCCGAGCTGTGCGAGATTCTTTTTGATCTCTGCAGAAATATAGTAACGATCGAACTTCATAACACCTCGCCTCTCTTAACCAGCCCGACTGGACCACGGCGCACTCTCTGCCATGGAAGGCAGATCTGCATCACACAATTTTATCCATGCGCTGACCATCACCCTGCAAAAGGCATGTGCAGCAGGAAGGTAATCCGGACTCTGTGACCTGATCGCTGCGATACCGGCATCTCCCAGTTCGCTACGTTCACTCTCTCCTGCCTCAACCCATGCTTCGATGATCACATCGTCCACTTCGATATGAAACTGCAGCCCATACTGCGATGAACCAATTCTGAACGCCTGATGCGGCACGTCCGGGTGGGTAGCAACCAGGGTTGCCGCATCGGGAAGTGTGAATGTTTCACCATGCCACTGAAAAACCATCAGGCCACGCTCATCCAGAGCCCGGAAGATTGGATCATCCGCTGAGTCCCAGGTTCTCTGCAGCGGGTACCACCCCAGCTCACGCACTGGTGAGGTAACAATCTCGGCATCTGCAGCTCTGGCCAGCAACTGCGCACCAAGACAGACCCCCAACACTGGAAAATCAGCCGCTACTGCCTGTTTCAACAGTGCGATCTCATCACGGATATAGGAGAGATGGCTATCATTGGCAGAGGCCGGGCCGCCCATGACAATCATGCCATCATAGCCTGCCAGCGTTGGCGGAACCGCATCACCCCGCTCCATAAGAACCACCTGGAGACTGTGCCCGGCTCCGGCAATGGCCTCCCCGATCAGGGCTGCCGGCTCAATTTCCAGATGCTGCAACAGGAGAAAATTCATTCCGGCAAGCTAACCTGACTTGGTCGTGATATGAATGATGGTTAGGTAAGCAGTGGTCGTTGAACTATGCTTAAGTTACTGTCTGTCCTGATGGACAGGGACAATAGATGAACTCGGGAGCATGCAGATGAAAAGGGTGGTGATACCATTTACAGAGGGTGTTGAGGAGATCGAGTTTGTTGCCGTGGTTGATATTTTAAAACGTGCAGGAGTCGAAGTCGTGATGGCAAGCCTTGCCGGCAGTGCAGTGAAGGGTCGATCCGGCATTATCATTACCGCCGATGCGAAGCTTGCTGATGTTGTCGATGAAAACTGGGATATGGTGGTGCTTCCCGGCGGACTCCCCAATGCCTACCTGCTGCGTGATGATGCCAATGTTAAGTCAGTGGTGGAACGGCTTCGAAGCCAGCGAAAAACAGTTGCTGCGATCTGTGCAGCGCCTACGGCACTGGCCGCCTACGGCATCACTGATGGCAGGAACATCACCTCCTACCCGGGCATAAAAGAGGAGATTCAGAAACTCTCTCCATCTGCCATCTATAGTGATGATGCAGTGGTCGAAGATGATTTTCTCATTACCAGCCGTG
>Ga0316192_10004417_pt1 | contig 10218 bp, 9 predicted proteins | sample MerIslwburrow_MG_FD_204931 | JGI IMG/M metagenome (GOLD analysis project Ga0316192, IMG submission 204931) | Coastal sediment microbial communities from Maine, United States - Merrow Island worm burrow | ecosystem: Environmental > Aquatic > Marine > Coastal > Sediment | place: USA: Maine...
TTGGCCGAATAAATTCGGCCCTACAACGGTAAGTGATTAACTGAATAGTTAAGAATTTAACTGGGAAAATGATGAATACAAGCAGCCAGGCGGTCACTGATAATTCCATGGAATATGCCATCCACACGGAGAAGCTGAATCTCTGGTATGGAACGTTTCAGGCCCTGTTCGATATCGACCTCGACATCAAGCAAGGCATCATCACGTCACTGATCGGACCTTCCGGCTGCGGCAAGTCAACCTTCCTGCGCAGCGTCAACCGCATCAACGAGCGGCTCGGCTATGTTCGTATCGATGGCAGTATCAATGTCTACGGTAACAACATTTATGACCCGGCCGTGGAACTCGTTCAGGTCAGAAAACAAATCGGCATGGTTTTCCAGCGACCGAACCCCCTGCCGATTTCCATCCGTGACAATGTACTGTTTGGCTATAATCTGCACACCGGGGGCAAACGCGCCTCGCGCAGTGAGCAGGATGATATCGCCGAGAGCGCCTTGCGACAGGTATTGTTATGGGACAAGGTCAAGGACCGGCTGGACAGCAAGGGCACTGAACTCTCGCTGGAGGAACAGCAGAAGCTGTGTATTGCCCGTCTGCTGCCGGTCAAGCCGGGCTTGCTGCTGATGGACGAACCCTGCTCCGCGCTTGATCCCAAGGGTACCGAGGCCGTGGAAGAACTGATCTGGGAACTGCGTGGCCAGTACACCATCCTGATCGTGACCCACAACATGGCGCAGGCACGGCGTGCCAGTGAAGAGTGCATCTTCATGCTGATGGGCAAGGTCGTGGAGCATACAGCCACCGACGACATGTTCGTTGCACCGGAAAAGAAGGAAACCGCCGACTATATTGAAGGTCGTTACGGCTAGGATTGCAGCTTTCCTGTTGTACATTACGGGTTAACTCACTCCACATAAATAGGCCGTATGGTGCTTGCAAAAGCTGAGCCCCCAATGAAAACATACAATTAGCCACGGAAGCACACGGAAAGACACGGAAGAAAAAGCTGCCTCACCGGAAATATTTCCGTGTTTTCCGTGTGCTTCCGTGGCAGAGTTCTTGACTAAGTGTCATCTTACAGCCCACGTTGATTTGCTGTCCTTCTGCCCTATGCTTGCTTACCATGTCCTGCATCCTGGTTGTTGATGATGATCCTGCCATCCGCGAAATGGTCGGCATGGCGCTGACCCGCGAGGGTTACACATGGCTCGGGGCCGGCAATGTGCTGGAAGCACGGCAACTGATCTCATCCCGGAAGCCTGACCTGATACTCCTCGACTGGATGCTGCCCGGACAATCCGGTTTTGAATTTGCCCGCCAGCTGCAAAAGAATAAATCCGGCCGTACCGCTCCCATCATCATGCTGACAGCGCGTGACCAGGAGGAAGACAAGATTGCCGCGCTGGAAGCCGCAGCCGATGATTACATTTCCAAGCCCTTCTCTGTCAATGAATTGCTGGCACGGATCAAGGCAGTACTGCGCCGTAGCGCAGCGCACGACGACAAGGAACGGCTGGAGGCCGACGGCCTGTTGCTTGACCCGGGGACATGTCGCGTAACCGCTGCTGAAACCCCTGTGGAGCTGTCACCACTGGAATATCGCCTGCTGCATTTTTTCATGCGCCACCGGGAACGTGTCTACAGTCGTCAACAACTGATCGAGCAGGTCTGGGACACGGCCTTCGTGGAAGAGCGTACTGTCGATGTACATATACGCCGCCTGCGCAAGCTACTCGAACCTTCCGGACACGACCGCCTTATCCAGACGGTGCGCAGTGCCGGTTACCGCTTTTCCAGCCGCGACTGAGTAAGCGGCCGCTGCAGCGCACGGCCCCGGTTTGCGCACCCTGACGCGGCTAATCGCGCTTCCGTAGTATGATGTTCAGCATGCCCAACCACTGGCAAGAAGAACTCCGGCTGTTCCTTGGGACCGTGCTCATGGCAGGCCTGGCCGGCGCACTAACGGGACAACTGCTGCCGTACCTGTTACTCGGCCTGCTGGTGTATCTCGGCTGGCATGTCTATCAACTGGCACAGCTAACGCACCTGCTCGGGCAAGACGGACAACAGGGGCCGCGGCCTTATGGTCTATGGCGCGGCGTCATCCGTGAGATTCAGGAACTGCACGCCAGACATGACACACGCAAGCGCGAGCTCTCCTATCAACTTGAGAGTTTTCGGGACACGGTCAACACCCTGCCCGATGCCGTGGTCATCCTGGATCCGTCAGGCCTGATCGACTGGTCCAACCCCGCCGCCGGCAACTTGCTGGGTATCGCATGGCCGGAGGCACAGGGCCGCTTGTTGACCGCCCTGGCACCGGACCCGCTACTCGGTGAATATCTGGCAGGCACTGATTTTTCCACGCCAGTGGTCATTACCTCACCGGCAAACCGGGCGAAGATCCTGTCGGTTTTTATTGCTCCCCTGACACATGGAGCCAAACGGCTATTGCTCGTGGCACGAGACATCACCCGCCAGTATTACCTCGATACGGCACGGCGTGATTTCGTGGCCAATGTGTCACATGAACTGCGTACCCCCCTGACCGTCATATCCGGTCTTGCTGAACAGCTGAACACGGATAAACCTGATCTGGCCACACTGCCGCGATCAACCGAGCTGATGCATCAACAGGCACGCCGCATGAATGAACTGGTGTCCGACCTGCTGACATTGTCACGCCTTGAAATGCAGCCGCAACCCGCAGCAGACGAGCAGGTTCCGGTAGCAGCGATGCTGACAGCGATTGTCGAGGAGGCGCGCGCCCTGAGTGGGCCGGCACAGCATGTCCTGCAACTGGACATTTGTTCGCCCGCCGGCTTGCGTGGCAACGCAAAGGAACTTCGTACCGCCTTTTCAAACCTGGTTACCAATGCCATCAAACACACCCCGAACCAGGCAGAAGTCAGGATCCAGTGGCTAGTGGATCCTGCGGGCGCTCATCTCAGTGTTACTGATAGCGGCGGCGGTATTGCACCCCGCCACATCCCGCGACTGACCGAACGCCTGTATCGAGTCGATGCCAGTCATTCACGCGACACCGGGGGCACAGGTCTCGGGCTGGCCATTGTCAAGCACGCCCTCGAACGCCACGAGGCAGAACTGGAAATTATCAGCAAGCTGGGGGGTGGCAGTACCTTCACCTGTCACTTCCCGCCAGGGCGCGTCGTGTCATGATAAAAAACTGCCGCTGGCGATCGCGGATGCGATCCTTTCCTGCAGGTGCGTCTGATTCGGTCCTGGAGTGCTAGCAGAGGCTTTGGGCAACGCCAGTCACTCAAATTGTTGCCGGCAGTTTCCTGATGACCTGCCTTAAACTGTCATTGCTGATCCGTTTCAGCGCTTTCTTCAGCGACACCCACTCGCGATCCCGGTCGATTTCCGGCCAGCGCTTGTAGATACGAGTGACGCGCATCGGATAGACCTTTACGGTACAGGTCTTGCCCAGTTTCCTGTGCCGATAGATACCCAGCAGTTTACCGTGCACACCACCCTTGACGCCCGCCTCTTCCAGCGCCTCCTTGGCGGCCGAGCTACGCGCATTGTAGTCGCGCTCAATGATACCCTTGGGAATAATCCAGTTGCGTTCTTTACGTGAAGTAATCAGGAGAATTTCAAGATTCCCCTTGCGCACCCGGTAGGGAATAACTCCGGACTGTCGACAAAAGTAACCGGGTTTTACGGCCATAGGCTTCATCTCTTGCTGCAGGTTAAAGAAACACAACACGTCAGGATTCAAACTGCCGAGAGTGTAACAATGCATGGCACCCAATTACCACCGCTTCCGCTGACAACATTTTCATTGCAAAACACTGCATGCAACTATCATGCTGACCATCTGCTACACTACACGCATTGTTGTTTAAATTCAGATGCAATCATTGCGGGAAACCGGTTCATTCCAGCATGACAAAAAAATCAATCTGGCAAAATATTCGCGGTTATTTTCAGCCTCCGCCAGAAACCGTTATTCCCGATCATTCCCAAAGACTGCGGCTCTCGGGCAAGGAAATGCGCATCCCCCTCAGCGGCTACCAGGAATACCGGATCGAGATGGGCAAGCAGACACTCATGCTCGCTCCCGACCCCGGCATCCTTGCCTGCGACAACCAGTCACCCTGCGATTTCATACTGTTCGACCCGGAACGCTACACAACCGGCGTCAGCCACTTTCTACGGTTGTCGCCCGGAAGTACGCTTGTGGTAGACCACAAGTTTGCTGACCAGGAACATGTATTCAGTTCGCCACGTGATGCCTTCCGACGTAAGCTTTCCATTCGCCACAACGGTGACAGCCTGGTCTTCAGGGACCCGATATCGGAACTCGGCACCTATCTTTCGCTGGCCGGCGACACACAGGAAATTCCCGACGCTACAGTGCGGCGCAGGGCTGCCCTGAAGCGGGTCATGGACATCTTCGGAGGACCGCTTCAGCCCCTGCCTGCGACGGAGGCAAGTGCAACCCTGAAACAGGTGAATGCCCTCCTTGGGGATGAGATCGGCCATTGCAGCGATAGCCTCGGCAACCCCGGCGGTATCCTCGAGTTGCCGGACAATGTTACGCCAATACTCGTCGGCGACCTGCATGCCCGGGTGGATAATCTGCTCACCATCCTCAGTGAAAATGCTGTCCTTGACAGCCTGGAGAACGGCAGCGCTACGCTGGTGGTTCTCGGTGATGCCGTGCACTCGGAAGAACCAGACAGACTCGAGGACATGGAAAGCTCGCTGTTGATAATGGACCTGATTTTCAAATTAAAACTGCGGTTTCCCGAGCGGGTTTTCTTTATCGTTGGCAACCATGACAGTTTTATTCATGAGTTGATGAAGCAAGGCGTCCCCCAGGGCCTGCTCTGGGAAAAACACGTGATAGCATCACGTGGCGAAGCCTACAAGATGGAACTGGAACTGTTTTATCAACAGTCGCCGCTACTGGTGCTCGCAAAAGATTTTATAGCCTGCCATGCGGGGCCTGCGCGCAGAAAAATCTCGCGGCAAGTGCTGATCGATGCCCACCAGTTTCCCGATATCGTTCATGACATGACCTGGAGCAGGATCAGGACACCGGGCTTCCCCGCCGGCTATACTCGTAGAGACGTTCGCCAGTTTCGCAAGGGTCTGGAAATCGACAGTGACCTCCCGTTTATTGTTGGCCACTACCCCTGCTCCAGTGACGGAACAGTGTGGCTGAATGTCGGTCAGGTTAATCAACACCACGTCGTCGTCAGCTCACGACCGGACCGTGTCGGGGTGTTTCTTTGCATTGATGGCAAGATGGTGCCACATATCTACCCTGTTGAAGAGCTGAGCGCGTGGCTGAATGAACAGGCTGCTGTGACAGCAGCCTGAAACTGATAATGGCAGATCCAGTATCAAATCAAATCGAGTACCCGCTATTGCATTTAATAGCCACGGAATCCACGGAAGAACACGGAATGATTTCTTGTAAAGTATTTATTTTTTCGTGTTCTTCCGTGGATTCCGTGGCCATAATCTCGATCTTTCTCAGGTTGAAGGATTACGGGGAATCTTCTGCATCAATAATCGTCCGCGGTGTGCCTTCAAAATCGGTACGCACAATGACCTGCATACCGCAGCGGTGAAAGTGTCGCGCCAGTAACTGATAAACTGCGCATTGTTGCTCGATATCGGCTTTTGTGAATATCCGGTCAACCGGGTGACTCTGAATCGCAGCGCGGGCCTTGCGTATGGTGTAGATACGATCCGCTGGCGAGAGCTGAAAATCGAAGACAAAGCGCGTCTTCCAGTCGGTCTGAAAAAACCACAGTTTTCCCGGCGGGATATGTATCCGCGCGTAGTCCACCGCGGTCGGCGCATCCAGCCAGGCCCGGTCAAACACGGTATGACTGTCACGAAAGCCTTTGAACGGTATTCTGAAGTGCACTTCACGCGGCCTGAATGCCAGGATCCGGTTACGCCACCATTGATCCACCGCGAGATCGATACAGCCCTCTTCCGGCCAGCCACCCAGCTTCTGAATCAGGCTGGACTTGCCGCTGCCGGGTGGTCCGGTGACGATAATCTGGCGAAAGCGCACATCACGTGGATAGGCCACACCCTTGATCCAGTCAAGGGCGTCAATTTCAACGCTATTCAATGAACACGCAAACGTTAACCAAACATGCCCTTCAGGGTGAAGAAGAACACTGCGGCCAGTGCGGCGCCAACCGGCAATGTCACAACCCATGAGATCACGATATTGCCGATGACACGCAGATCGATTGCCCCGATACCACGTGCGAGACCGACACCGATCACAGCACCCACGGCGATATGGGTAGTGGAAACCGGCAGACCGGTACGCGATGCCAGTACCACGGTTGTGGCAGCCGCCAGCGTAGCGCAATAGCCGCGGCTCGGCGTGAGCTGGGTAATACCGCTGCCGATGGTTTTCATCACGCGGTACCCCATGGTTGCCAGACCGATGACGATACCGGTGCCACCCAGAAGCAGTATCCACAAGGGTAAAGCCGCCTTTTGCGCCACTTCACCACCGGATTGCACAATACTGATAACGGCGGCAAGCGGGGCAATGCCGTTGGCGACATCGTTCGAGCCATGCGCGAAGGCCATGGCACAGGCGGTAAAAATCATCATGGGGGTGAAAACCTTCTCCACACTGGCAAAGTGGAAGTCACGGTCAGCACCCGGGTCAATCTGAATGCGGTTGATCAGGTACCAGCCAATGCCGGCCAGCGCCAACCCGAAAGCCACCGCCACCACAAAACTCATACCGGCTGACAGTTCGATGTTGAGGTGTTTCAGGCCCTTGAACAGGGTGACCAGGGATATGATGAAGCCAACCAGGAATATGTAGCCGGGCCCCCAGCGCTTGGCGCTCTGGAACGGGTTTTCCGTGTTCAGGATCAGTCGACGAATACTCATCATCAACAGGAAGGCAATGGTCCCGCCCAGTAGCGGCGACACTACCCAGCTGGCTGCAATCTGGCCAACCTTGCCCCATTGCACGGCATCGACCCCGATACCCACAACAGCAAATCCGATGACGGCACCGACAATGGAGTGCGTCGTCGAGACCGGCCACCCCTTGGATGAGGCGATCATTAACCAGATGGCTGCCGCCAGCAGGGCCGCGAGCATGCCATATACCAGGATCTCCGGCTGGTTGACGATGGAGGAAGGGTCAATGATGCCTTTGCGAATCGTCTGTGTAACATTGCCGCCGGCAATAAACGCACCGGCGAATTCGAAGATGGCGGCAATAATAATGGCCTGTTTGACTGTGATAGCACCCGACCCTACCGACGTCCCCATGGCGTTGGCCACATCATTGGCACCAATACCCCAGGTCATGTACAGACCGAAGACAACGGCCATGGCCATAAAGATGAAACCGTATGTTGCGATTATTTCCATTGGATTATTCCCGGATCAGTTTCTGTTAAGGACATATCACTGTAGCGGCGACCTTTTCTGGCCCCGGCCAGCTTCATTCTCGTACTTTTTATCTGGCAATCAGCAGACGCAGCCGGTCGCCAACCTTCTCGGCATAATCGGCCAGGTCCCCGACCCACTCGATCAGCTGATACCACATCATGACGGAGACCGGCTTGATCTCGTCTTCATGCTCAAACAGGTGCCGCGCCAGTTCAATACCGAGTTCATCCGTGTCATCTTCAATCAGGTTCAGCTTTTCGACCATGTCCTCGACCTGGGTTGCCTCGCGCCCGCGAAACCCCATGGCCACCAGTTCGTCCAGTTCCTCGATAATTTTTGCCGACTGCTCACAGGCGTCAACACTGCGACGTGCAAGCGCCAGCATCGGATCCTTCATGAATTCCGGTATTTCCATGCGGCGCTCGACCAGCAAGCCGGCAATATCCTGGGCCGTATCAGCGATTGAGTCCTGCATCTGCAGGACGTCCAGCAGGTCACGCCGGTCCACGGGCATGAACAGGCTTTTTGGCAGGGCGCCGCGCAGGTCATTCTTGATTTTGTCAGCCTCGGCTTCCCGTTCGAAGATCTTGTTTTTTACGGTTACCACGGCCTCCTGGTCGCCAGCAGCCAGGGCATCAAACAAGGTTGGAATTTCATGGGCGCATTCAAGCACGACGCGCATATGAACCTGCAAGGCCTTGAAGGGTGACTTGCCAAAGAGGTTAGCAAACGGGTTTGTTGATGACATGGTTATTCTCTCCTGTGACCTTCGCTGCAAAGAAATTACAGGCTGGCTTCCTGATTGTGGATACTAAAGTCTGCAATGCTGATTTTTTATGATGTAGATCAAGTAGAGGCGTAATAATTGAGCGCCGAGCGTCCGCACACATTACGTAAATATTCCCCGGGGACGACCACCGGCTGCTACTGACATCCACGCAGTGCTGCACGACGGCACAGTGAACAACTATTTTTTATCAAGCATGGCTTCGAGCCGGTCGCAGAAGGTACTGATTACCTTGATGCGCGAGAAGCGCTTGTCGTTACCCTCTACCAGCACCCAGGGTGCAGTGTGCGTGCTGGTATGTTCGACGATATCGTTGACTGCCCTGTCGTAGTCGTCCCAGCGCTCGCGGTTGCGCCAGTCTTCCTCGGTGAGCTTCCAGCGCTTATGGGGCGTCTGCTCGCGTGCCTTGAATCGTTCCAGCTGCTCGTCCTTGCTGATATGCACCCAGTATTTCAGCAACAGGATGCCGTGCTCCGTCAACTGCTCCTCGAATTCATTGATCTCGGCGAAGGCCCGCTTCCATTCATTCTCGGCGGCAAATCCCTCAACGCGTTCCACCAGCACACGCCCGTACCAGCTGCGGTCAAAAATGTTAATGCGCCCGGCGCGGGACAGGTGACGCCAGAAGCGCCACAGGTAGTGATGGGCGCTTTCCTCATCCGTGGGAGCGGCAATCGGGAGTACCTGGTAGTGGCGTGCATCCAGAGCAGAGGTGATGCGACGAATCGCCCCCCCCTTGCCGGCGGCATCAGGCCCCTCGAACAGCAGGATGGTGGATATCTTTTTCTTCAGCGCCTTGCGGTGCAGCTGGTTGAGCCGTGCCTGGCATTTCTGTAACTGTTTCTTGTAGTCCGGTTTTGGCAGTTGCAGCGACATGTCCAGACTCGAGAGTATCGTTGCCCCCGTCAGGGGTCCGAGCGCCACGGCGCTATCATCCGCCTCCCCTGCAGCGCTTTCTGTGTCTGCTTGCGGCACTTCCAGCCGGGTTGCCGCAAGCTGCAGATTCAGCTCTTCACGCATTAGTTTTTTCTTGCTGACCACCTCAAGATGCCGGGTGATCTCGTCATGCACGATATTCCCGACCGTCAGACTGCGGTAGTACGGGTCCAGGCCCTCGACAATCGTCCACGGCGCCGTGCCGGTACTGGTGCGCATGATGGTCCGTTCAGCCGCCGCTTCGAAACGGTCATGAATGTGCCAGTGGTCCCAATCCTGCTGGGTGACACGCCAGCTCGTCAGCGGGTCTTTTTCGAGTTTCTTCAGGCGTCGCTTCTGTGCATCATGGCTGAGGTGCATCCAGAACTTCAGGATCAGCGCATCATCATCGGCAAGTGCCTTCTCGAACGCCAGGATGCGATCAAGCCGATCATCAAATACTGCTTCGTTATCCGTCTCATACACGCGACGCAGTATTGGCTGTGAATACCAGGAGCTCAGGAACAGCCCGATGCGGCCTTTTGGCGGCAAATCGCGCCAGAAACGCCAGTAATCCGGCCGGTCACGTTCTTCATCGGAAGGATCGTCGTAGGCCCTTGTGACCAGCCAGCGCGGATCCATCCACTCATTGAGGATATTGACGGTATCCCCCTTGCCGCCCCCATCCACGCCGGCGAACAGAATGATGACCGGAAAATCGCTGCTGGCCATGAGGCTGGCCTGTACCTCGAGCAATGCCTGCCGAAGCAACGGCTCCCGCTGATTGAATTCGCTTTTCGGAACCTTCTGTCCAAGCTCGGCTGTTCTGAACATGACTTCCCTCCTGATATTCGACCTGATCCGGTTGTAATAACTTAACCGGAATCCGAAAAACCGTTATTATCTTTTAATGTATGCTGGCGTACGACAGTAACAGTACGCTAGCAGGGAGGACCGCAGATGGCAAAGATTTTAGTTGAGGACCGGGAAGATAACACACGCGTTCCGTTCCTGCGCGGCATCCTGATTCGCTCCCTGCAGGATGCCGGTACGCCCTTCGATGCGGCCTATGAACTGGCAACGGAAATCCG
>Ga0316192_10004418_pt1 | contig 10216 bp, 9 predicted proteins | sample MerIslwburrow_MG_FD_204931 | JGI IMG/M metagenome (GOLD analysis project Ga0316192, IMG submission 204931) | Coastal sediment microbial communities from Maine, United States - Merrow Island worm burrow | ecosystem: Environmental > Aquatic > Marine > Coastal > Sediment | place: USA: Maine...
AGCGAATCAGTGAGAATGTCACGTCGATTAGCCACCTGAAGAAGAAGACCGATGATGAGCATGCACTTGATAGTGCTGGCTCACACTACATCGAGATTTTCGGTGCTCGTTATGGTACTGGCGGTAACAATACTCATCACATCAATTTCAATACTGACTTGAGTCATGGTTGGTTCTCTGAGATTGGACGTAGCTCGATCAATTTCAATACTGAGCGTCAACGTAGGTTGGACGAGTGGAAGGCCGATAAGGCAAAAGAAAAGGAGAAGAAGGACGATGCGTCTGACTCCTGAAAAGAAGAAGAACCTGAAGAACCACGCTAACCGTAACATTGGTTATATTCTAGACAAGCTGAATGTACGATATACGGATAGCGGCGGATTGATTCAGTCTGCCTGTTCATGTAAGCAGCATGGTGGCGATGGTGACAACGAAACGGCGTGGTCGTGGCGTATGGATCTTGGTAAGTGGGTGTGCTGGACTCATCACTGTGAGGAAGATCGTGGCAACGATGTCTTCGGACTTGTTAGTAGCGTTTTAGGAACGAACTTTCATGAGACTGCGAAGTGGCTTCTTGATCGTCTTGCGGAACGCAGTGTAGACATCACTGACGAAGCCCCGCCGCCGATCTATGAGGTACGTGGTACCAGCCTTCACACTCACGAGCCGCTATCTGAAGACAATCTTGCGTTCTTGGAGCCTGAGCCAGAGTACCTACTCGGTCGTGGTTTTGACAAGACGGTATTGAACAATTATCGTGTGGGATATTGGAAGAAGCCTGGAACGTTCATGCACGACCGAGTAGTGTTTCCTGTGCGGGATCACGAAGGATACTTGGTTGGATACACTGGACGCACAGTGCGTCCCAAGGAGTATTTCGAGGAGAAGGGAATCAAGTATGCCAAGTGGGTACATGGCAGACACTATCACAAATGGCCTCAGCGTGGAGAACTTTTTACTAGCTCTATTCTGTTCAACTTGCACAGAGCCAAGAAGTTCCTCAGTCTAAAGAAGGAGCTTATTCTTGTAGAGGGGCCGCTGGATGGCATGAAGTTAGAGGAGGCTGGCATTCACAATTGGGTTGCTACGCTGGGCACTAGCTTTTGTGCGACACACAGGACTCTATTGGTACAGCACGGTATCAATGACTTGTATGTTGCGTATGACGCTGACGATCCTTCAAAATATAAGGATAAGGAATCTCCCGGCGAGAAGGGATGGGTCCGCATGCAGCGTGTCGTTGGTGATATTTTCAATCTTCATCGTGTAGAATTACCGATGGAAAGAGACTGTGGTGACATGTCAGTGGAAGAACTACACGAGACATTCTTGGGACTATACAATGCTTAAACTATCAAACATTTCTGCCAGTAGAATCAAAACTTTTGATACGTGCAAATATCAGTATTGGCTGAAGTATGTTGAGCATGCTACGATGCGTTCCAATTGGGGTGCTGCTCATGGCTCTCTTTTGCATGACGTGTTAGAGTTCTACTCTAATGAAGAAGATACAGACTGGATGAAGCGTCTGTACAAGGGGTACGCGGGCGAGCTAGAGACGCTTGATCGTCATGGTGAAATGGCTATGATGGAGTCACCCTTGGTCTGGGCCAAGGTCAAAGAGTATCACGAGAAGCCGAAGCTGTGTGACGTATGTCCTCATGCTGAGACTGATGAGAATCGGTGTGGCATCTCACACGAACAATTGGATGCACTCACTGGATGCCCGAAGCCTCTATTTGATGAGTCCATCACTATGCTGGAGAAGGTGATGGCACGTTACCAGGAGATCTGGCCCAAGCTCTTGAAAGATGAGAAGGGTGCCATTGCTGGTGCAGAATATCGATTCCAGATTCCTCTTGCGGGGCGTCCCGATGTGCCCATTCTAGGCTTCATGGATTTGGTGGTTGAAGAGAACGAAGATACCATTCACGTTATTGACTATAAGGCTGGCAAGAAGACCCAGGATTTTATGGAGTGCAAGGATGATATCCAGGTAAGGATGTATTCCCTCGCGTGCCGCAAGGAGTTTATTGAGGACGTGAACAACAAGGGATACAAGTATAAGAACGTGATCCTAACGTTTGATTACTTCCGCAATAAGCCTATCACTCTGGCACTCTCAGCAGAAGAGGATGCCGCGACTGAGAAATTTGTGGTGGATAAAATTCACGAGATTGAGCAGACCGAATGGATCGATAGAATCGTTCGGAACGATGAGGAGCTAGAGACGAAAACGAGATTTGGTCAGGTGGCCTTTACGTGCAAGTACTTGTGCGACAGTAATGTGTGTAAGGATACTTGGAAGGGTCGTTTCAAAGTGGAAGACGGACAATGACAAAGATTACTAAAGACTGGATTGAAGCTTATTTTGAATACGGGGTGGATATTGCTAATCGTTATATCTTCTTGACGGGTGACGTTGATCCAGATAGCATTGGCACCATCATCAAGGGTATGTACTTGATGGAGAACGAAAATAAGAGTTACGACAAGATTGAGCTACGTATTTGTTCGTATGGTGGACACGTCTATGATATGTTCGCTTTGCACGATGTCACGAGAACGCTGAAGTGCCCTGTCCATACTATGGGTGTTGGCAAGGTTATGTCTTCTGCTGTTTTGCTGGTGGCGTGCGGCACGAGGGGCGAACGTTGGGCGGGTGCCAATACTACATTCATGGTTCATGCCCTTAGTTCTGATTGCGACAGTGACATGACAATGCATCAGACTGCGATTGAACTCAAAGAAATGAAACGTCTATGGGATATCTGGTATGATCTCATGGGTAAGTATACGAATAAGGACGCTGCGTTTTGGCGTAAGATTTGTAACCGCAAAGAAGACGTGTACTTTAGTGCCGAACAAGCACAGGAGTGGGGTGTGATCGATCACCTCTGGGATGAAAAGGACGAGGAAGCAGATGCCCAATAGAGTTGAGATTGGATGCTGGAAGCACGGACACATTAGCGAGCTATTCCTGACTCGTAAGGGTGAGGAAAAGTTGGTACGTCAGATCCCTAAGCTCAAGGCGGTATGCCCTAAGTGCAGAGAGCTTGAGAATGTCAACGAGCCGATTGTGATTTTGGACGGAGAGACACGTTTTGGTACGTGCAAGCCGTACAGATGTCATCGTGGCCATCTAAGCGTTATCAGCGTGCTGGGAGAAATGCTGCACGTACGCTTTAGTAGATCAGACTTCGTGAATGTTGATGGTAGCATCGAAGAGTTGCCGGAACTCATTGACAGCAAGGACATTTCGTGCAATCATGTAGGTGAGAATGGTAAACTCTGCAACTGTAAACTCAAAGCGGCGAACAAGGCAGTGCTCACCAAGAACACGGTACATAGCATTAGGACTAAAACTCGGATCGGTGACCTCTGGGACAAGGCTGGCATTGAGCCTGTTACGTCTAGTCGCCTGAATAAGAGCACTGGAGAGTTTGAAGACAGCAGGACTGACAAGGCGAACAGAGAGCGTTTGAAGAGGCTGCAAAGAAGAAACAAGCGTAACGTAGACGAAAGCCGTCAGCCTGGCGAACGGATCGAGAAGCCGACAGATAGGGACTATGGCCGCAAGGGCAAGGGACAAGTAAACCCCGATAGATTGACACAATGACATTTGTACACCTGAACGTTCACTCGAAAGCTTCTATGCTTTACGGGTCTGCTGACATCAATGAACTGGTCAGTAAGGCAAAAGAACTTGGACAGCCCGCTATCGCCTTGACGGACTATTCCAACGTATTTAATGCGATCAAATTCTACACTGCCTGTAAGGATGCTGGCGTGAAGCCCATCCTTGGTGTGGACGTTCTGTTCTGTGATGACGTTTCTGAAAGCAAGTCGCACAAGATTCGTCAGGCGTATCATTTGACTCTTCTCGCTGAGAATGAGGCGGGCTGGAGAAATATCGCACGCATTGTGTCTGAGGCACAGGACCCTGATCACTTTTACTATCGTGCGAGGGTAGATTTTGACACTCTTGAAAAGTACAATGAGGGTGTGATCTGTTTGTCGGGCAGTAGTCTGGACGGTGCCGTGTCGTACTACCTATACGATAAGCTTGATAACGAGGGATTTGTGCGAGAGGCCGCTGGCCGCTTCCGTGCCGAGGCTATGGTGAGGCGTTTTGTCGCCCTGTACGGTACCGAGAACTTTTTCCTAGAGACTCAGGACACTGGACACGAGTCGCAGCCCATCATCAATGAGCGTCTTCGTGGTATCGCTACGAAGTATGGTTTGCAGACCGTAGCCACTGGCAACGTTCACTACGTCAAGCAGTCTGATGCCGAGGCACATAAGACGCTGCTTGCTATGGACAAAAACAAGTATAACAAAGCTTCGGGCTCCGTCTTTGATGAAGAAGAGTTCTATCTCAAGAGCGAAGAGGAGTTGCTCGAAACCGATTTGACACAAGAGGAGCTGGACGCTGCCGCGACCATTGCCGAACGCTGCAACGTTGACATTGATGTCAAGAAGCGTCGTTTGCCCAAGTACAAGTTTATTCCCGATGGCAAGACTGCCATGGAGTACTTGCGTGAGCTATCGGCTGAAGGTATGGTCACGCTGGGATTTGACCCTTCTGAGGGCGACGGTCACGAAACGTACCAAGAGAGACTTGATCGTGAATTGTCAGACATTGACGACATGGGGTTCGCTGACTATTTCTTGATCGTTCACGACGTGATTAGTTGGGTGCGTAGCAAGAATATCATTCTTGGGCCTGGACGCGGCAGTGCGGGGGGAAGTCTTGTCTCTTGTGTCCTAGGTATTACTGAGATCGATCCCCTCAAGTACGGTCTGATCTGGGAGCGTTTCTTGAACAAGGGTCGTGGTGGACTGCCCGATATCGATACTGACGTGCCGCGTTCTAAAAGACAGGCCGTTCTGACGTATGTGCGTGAACGTTTTGGAACAGGTAATGTTGCTCAACTCGTTACATTCAACGGACTACAGGCCCGTGCCGTACTCAAGGACGTGTTCCATGTATTTGATATGCCCTTTGATGAGGCCAACCGTATCACGGCGTTGGTGCCCACGAAAGGTGAAGACCACACTCAGATCACGTTGGCTGCCGCGATTGAAAAGGTGCCAGAGCTACAGGAGTATGAGAAGAAGTACGGGCCGTGGTTCAAGATTGCCCGTGCTCTAGAGGGATGCTACAAGTCAACGGGCCTGCATGCTGCCGCCGTCGTGATTTCCGATGAACCGTTTGAAGATAGTGCCTACCCGCTGACCCGCTCTCGTGATGGTAGCATGATCTTCGGCTGGGACATGGGGACCGTTGATAGTCTTAGTTTGCTGAAGCTAGATATTCTTGGATTGACAACACTAGATGACATCCAGGTTACCAGAGAGCTTGTAGAGAAGCGTCATGGAATTACCCTTACACGCAAGTCTATGCCGCTTGATGACCTGAAGACATACTATATGCTAGGACAAGGATTTACTACCGGCATTTTTCAGATTGAGAAACAGCTTGGACGGACATGGAGTAAAAATCTAGAGCCCAAAACTATTCTAGAACTGAGTGACCTTGTATCTCTGATTCGACCTGGACCGATGGAGAGTGGTATGCACAATCAATATAGGAGCGTGAAGATGAAGGGCGAGGAGCCTGGATACATTCACGACATGTTGATCCCCATTCTCAAGAACACATACTCCGGTCTGTTATATCAGGAGCAAGTTATTGAGATCTGCAAGCAGATTGCTGGCATGTCTCTGATCGACTCTGACAAGGTGCGTAAGGCCATGGGCAAGAAGAAGCCTGAGGAAATGCGTAAATGGAAGAGTATGTTCGTCAAGGGAGCGATGAAGAGTGGCGTAGATAAAGAGACGGCTGGCGACATCTGGAACTACATTGAGGTGTTCGCTGGTTACGGATTCAACAAGTCTCACGGCGTCGGCTATGCCTTGCTCGCATACGAGACCGCATACCTAAAGGCCAACTACACGACAGAGTTTCTATGTGCCAAACTGCGTCACTCAGAAGGCGACTATGACAAACTCAGTGCCCTGGTGTATGACGCTAAGCTTTTCGACGTTGAAGTAACGCCGCCTCGCGTGAGTGCCGGTAATAAAGACTTCGATATCACCGACGACAGAAGTATCGCCTTTGGACTCAGTGCCCTCAAGGGCGTGGGACGAACTGCTGTCGATGACCTTGTGCGGCACTCTAAGAAGTGTGGTACGGTCGATGACGTACTATGGTTGCTGGCAACGAACAAGACAAAAGTCAACAGTGCCGTGATTACCGCACTGATTCGCGGCGGTGCGTTTGACAACTGGCAAGAGCACCGTATTCGTTCGATGGCACGCTATCGTTTGATCGACGGGCTGACGCCTCTCGAAGTCGAAGCCATCAATACGCTACGCGAAGAACTTCCTGAGATCGTAGACTGGACACGGTTTATGCGATCTCTGTCCGACGAGACCAAGGCTCCCCAAATCAAAGAGAAGTATGGTGTCAAAATTCCTAACGTGCGTCGTCGCGAACGCATCCGTGACCTCCTCCAAGACTACGAAGCGGAAGAGATTTTTGACAACAAGGCTCAACGTATTGCGTGGGAAAAGCACTACCTTGGTATTTCGCTGAGTGGCAGCGAGTCGGACATTTACAAATCGCAACACAAGTGCGTGGATCTCATCAAGTCTGGTGAGACCGATATGGCATTCGAGATTGCGGTATGCATTGATTCCGTCAAAGAAATTCTTACTAAAAAGGGTGACCCCATGGCATTCTTGACGGTTCATGACGACACCTATGCCATGGACAATGTTGTTGTTTTCCCTCGTCAGTTTGAGAAGGCTAAAAGGCTGCTAGAGAGTGGCAATGTCATCAGAATTCGCGGCAAGCAAGACGACGGAGGGTCGTTACTCGCCAATACAATTACGAGATTAACATGAAATATGAATACAAGTATGTGACTCTGGATCTGAACGAAGAACAAATGCAGATGGTTCAGATGGGGCTAGCCAAGATCGAATTGGTAAATGATATGGTCCTAGAGACAATCAACGAAGAGGCCAAAGACGGTTGGGAGCCTCTGTACCCATTCTCCGTTCCTAGTGTCTGGCTCAAGAAACAGATCAAAACACCTGTGAAAAAAAGAGCAACAAACTCTTGACACTATACGTAGCTAGAACATAATGATGGTAGAAACACCGGAAGAAGAAGTAGTTCGTCTACTTAGCGATTATGGAAACCTCATCCGAGGGGTAGCCAGATCTGCCGTAAAGTCTTCGTCAGTTATTGGCGAAGACGATCTATTTCAAGTAGGTGCCATGGCAGCCTTGAATGCTATTCGTGTATATGATCCCTCGTGTGGCACAAACATCAAAGCATACGTAGGACAAGCCGCTCGTCGAGCTATCTACAATGAGGCGGCGTGCTTCCTAGGTGTATTTACGGTCGATAGGCGGGTGACTGAGGTCGCCGCACGAGTAAACCGTATGGTAGCTAGGGGCAAGACGGACGCAGAGATCGCGGTCGAGCTAACCGAGTCACTGAAGAGACGATTTGACGAGAATCACGTACGAGATTTGCGACTGGCCTATGCTGGCCGCAACATGTCAATGGACGCGGAAAACGCGGACCTGATGGACACAGAAATGCGTTCCATCGAGGCTCTACTAGAGGATATTCCTACCAATCGGATGGAGAAGACAATCTTGCACGAGAAGATTTTGGGCGGCATGAACGCTCAGGCCGTCGCGACCCTTCTCGACATTTCAAGAAGAAAAGTCTATGAGGTCGAACGAGATCTTACGGCTAGGATCGAGCACAAGATCAAGGAAGAGAGTTGATGAGTAAGAAACGCATTCTATTCTGTGGTGAAGCCAGCTTTTTGAGCACGGGCTTCTCTACTTACTACCGAGAACTACTTCAGCGTCTTGCCGCCACTGGCAAGTACGAGATTGCTGAGCTAGGCAGCTATGCTAAGGGCGATGACCCTCGCATTCAGTCGTTCATCAAGGGGCGTTGGAAGTTCTATGCCGTAATGCCTGGGAACGAAGCTGAAGCACAGGCGTTCCAACAGCCGTGTCCTCACCCGAGGGCACGGGGCCAGAACACCAACCAGTTTGGTGAGTATAAATTCAACTCTGCCGTGGTGGATTTCAAGCCTGATATCGTAGTTGACATTCGTGACTGGTGGATGCTAGAGCACCAGGAACGTAGCGTGTTTCGTCCGTGGTTCAAGTGGATGGTAATGCCTACTGTAGACGCCGAGCCGCAACTAGAAGAATGGATCAGTACGTATGAGAGTGCTAACTTGGTCCTGGCCTATTCAGACTATGGCATCCACACACTGCGTAATCAAACCGTAACGCTTCCCGGTGGTCGCCGTAAGATGAAAATTTGGCCCCACCCTATGCGTCCTGGCGTTGATCTCAAAACCTTCTTCCCTATGGATAAGGCTGAGGTACGTGACGAATGGAATATCAATAAGAAGCTGCCGATTATCGGCACGGTGATGCGTAATCAAAGTCGTAAATTGTATCCCGACTTGATCGATGGATTCGCTCTAATGAAGTCTAAGTACGCTGGGTTCCCCGGCGTAGATGAAGCTGTCTTGGTGCTTCACTCGTCTTGGCCTGACAATGCACACTCGTTTGACTACCCTCGACACATCAAGCGACTGGAGAGCATGCCAAACATGCCTTATCACCACAAGGATATTCGCGGGAGCATTTTACAGTCATTGCACTGTCAAACCTGCAACGAACCGTCCTGGGGATATGCAATGAACCTACATGGACGCCCGATTGAGGATGGTCGCATCAAGCTGCCGTGCTCTCTGTGCGGTGCCGTTGACGCCTCGCCGCCCGCAACGGCAGGCGGATTTGATCGTGAGCAGTTGGCTAAGTTCTACAACCTCATGGACATCTACGTGCAGTGCTCGATCTGTGAGGGCGATGGCATGCCGATTCAGGAAGCCAAAGCCTGTGGTGTACCCACGCTAGTTACAGACTACACGGCCATGCGTGAGAAGGGTCGATTCCCTGACTACTCGCACTTTGAGGAACTAGGTATCACGGAGAAGAACTACACTTGCCCTGACGGTGGCGAAGTGATTGATGTTGAGCGTTACTATCATGAGCCCGAAACGTCTTGTCTACGTGCCCACCCGAGTCGCGAGGACTTGGCACTCAAGCTGAAGGATATGCTTGCTGATCGCGAGCGACTCGGTGAACTATCTAAGATTGCACGCAAGTGTGCCGAAGATAACTACGACTGGGATAAGCTTGTGGACAACTGGGAGACTGTACTTGACGGCATGAAGCCGCTTGATAGGTCGAAGACCTGGGACAGCCCGATTGAAATTCATGACGCCATCAAGCCCCTGCCAGCCCCCGAAGGACTGGATAACAGTCAGTATGTCGAATGGCTATACATCAACGTCTTGAAGTATCCTGCGGTGGATACCGCAGGAGCGAAGGTCTGGGTTGAGCACCTGGAGCGTGGAGTAACGCGAGAGGCACTTATGGGGCAGTTTGTTTCGATTGGAAACCAACAGTCTGACGGCAGTAAGGTACGTGAACAGATTCGAGCTGAGTATGCTCGTCATAATGGTGGCAAGGTTGCCGAGCAACATACGCAGGAGTTCGTTTAGTGCCTGACAAAGAAATTACAACGGTGGGCGAGCTTATCGCGGCACTAAAGGAGCATCCAGAAGACGCACGCTTGGTCGTCTCTTGCATGGATGGGGCTGATATCGTGTACTTGACGTACGAAAAACAATTCAACTATGTAATGGTGGCAGGATGAAATTACTATTCACGGGTCCCTTGTTGGACTTCAGCGGGTTCGCCCACGCTTCGCGTGGGTTTGCCCAGATGCTAACTCAGATTGAAGACATGGATGTCGTGGCACGTCCGTTGCGATACGATTCATTGGATGCTGGTCAAGTGTTTGAGACACCTGAGTGGCTACAGTCCCTACTTCAGAAAGACCTTTCTGGAGTAGAAATGGCCATCCAAATGACTACGTGTAACATTGAGGCTAGCCCGGTTCCTGGTGTATGCAACGCACTGTATACGTTTCTTGAAACTGATAGAATTCAGGGCACCTGGGTAGCTAAGGCCAACGAGTTTGACTTTCTGATTGTTCCGTGCAAGGCAAACGCGACAGCGATGATGCGGTCTGGTGTAGTCAAGCCGATCATGGTGTGTGCCCCGCCTTGCGATGCTGATGTGTATGAGAAAGACG
>Ga0316192_10004420_pt1 | contig 10212 bp, 8 predicted proteins | sample MerIslwburrow_MG_FD_204931 | JGI IMG/M metagenome (GOLD analysis project Ga0316192, IMG submission 204931) | Coastal sediment microbial communities from Maine, United States - Merrow Island worm burrow | ecosystem: Environmental > Aquatic > Marine > Coastal > Sediment | place: USA: Maine...
CACGAGCTGACTGCATCTTCTCCTCCAAGTTGGACCCTCATTGGTTGTCCACACCTTTCTCCACATCCGGTGTGCTTGTGGTAGTCGGTGCTGTTGAGGGCGGCGCAGTCGTTGACGGGGCCTGGGTGGTAGCCGTGGTGATGGTCGTGGTGTCCGGGGACGTCGCTGGGGCCTGAGTGGTCGGCGCAGCCGTCGTGGGCGGCGCCGTCGGGGCCACTGTGGCCGGTGCAGCCGTTGCCGGGGTTGCCGGGGCCTGAGTTGCCGGGGCCGCCGTGGTGACCGTTGTGGGCGCCACAGCGAGCGGCTCGGTCACTGGCACTGTCAGACTCGGCGGTGGAGTGGGGTTGACTCCGGCCGTTGGCTGAATCGGCACCGTGACCGGTGGGAGGAGATCACCACTCGATCCGGCCGCGGCCCGCTGGGGTGCCACCGTAGTCACCGTGGTGGCTTGATCCGGCTGGCTCAGGATCGTCACTCCTTCAAGCACTGGTTCCCTTGACAGCGGAGCGGTGGCGTCGAGACCGACCCAGACCGCCGCGACCGCAAGAACCAACATGGATCCTACCATAATCAGCCTCTTTGCCGATCTGTCGATCTCGATGGGGGTTACCCCATGGCTGTGGCTGGTTCGTGCTGCCCAGTCAACGGTCGACTCTTCTGGGTAGTGAGCTGGGAGCTCAAGGAGCTCAACCGTCGGTTCGGCATCCGGCTCAGAGAAGGGGAAGTTGAATCTCGGTTGATCCCAGATCGGCTCAGGACCTGACCAGTCTGTTTTGGAACCAAAGAACGACTCACCGTCGACTGAAGAGGTTCGTGGGGGCTTCATAACTTGGGACATGTGTTCTTTCTATTCTTTTGTGGACTTGGGGGACCCTGGACGGGACTTGCGTGGTCGACCGTTGGACTTTCGGTTGTAGGCCAAGAATCGAATCTCTTCTTTGATCCTGAGACTGAGCGCAGTTGTCTCTACTTGGCCTACATCTTTGTCCTGGCCAGCGACGAATATCTTGTATATGTAATCGACCAGCCCTTCCACCATGGTGACTTTGGCAACCAAGAGGGCGCTGCAGTAGTCGTTTAGGATCTTCTTGCGACTTGGTGACAGGCGATAGACGGTATTGATGGTGCGAGGCGGAAGAGTTCGATCTCTCCTGGATCGACGTGCGCTCAGCTCGGTGACTCCAGCGATGAAGTTAAACCGGCCAGGCGTCACCGGATTGGTCAGGAGTCCGGCCAAAGTTGGTAGCTCGGCGATCAATGCCTCCATCATGAAGGTGTAATTGCCGCCATGAACCTTGATCAGCTCGTCCAGCTGATCTCGGGTTTCCTGGCTGATGGTGACTCGGAAGTGGACGACTGGCGTCACTCCCCGGTTGGCCCATTTGCTGTTGTCGTGTGTCGTTTCCATTGACCCAACGATACATGTTGGGTGAACAAACATGAACCTGGTTCGATGGTGATATCACCCAACCGTTCCATGCTGAAGAGCTGTCAGCGGATCCATGGCCCTTAGCTGAGTCAATGGGCCGTCAGTTCGGTAGAAGAAGCTCTGGTTGCCAGTCTTCTGGTTGACCCCAAGGGGCATTCTCAAGAGGTTGCCATAACCACCCTTGCCTATGCTTTCTTGCTTGGGATAGACTTCGATCTCAATCGGCAGATCAAGCATCCTATGGCGATAGAAGTTCTTGCCCCTCAGCGGCTCAAAGCACCCGAAAGAGTTCAAGATGTTTATCGAGATTCTTCTGGATAGTCCTGCGTCGACCGGCTCGGGGAAAGTGCCGTATACGTGGATGCCTTTACTGCCGCTGAAGAGCGTCATGACGTTCAGTTCAGGATGAAGTCGCTTCAATTTCCAGGCGAGACCGTCAGCAAGACCTCTTACGGTCTTGTTTAACCATCCGCGGTTGGCGCCATCGGTGTTGAAGATCTGCCTGGGCAGGATCGGATCGTCCTGCCAAGGCACTTCAATCTCGGAGATGAAGTCCAAGTCGAATGCAAGCACTCGCGTCATGCCTTCTGGATCGACCAGGTAGTGCCCGTAAGTCATCTTGCCTTCAAGGTGCAAGCCCATGTCGTTGTAGGTGATTTGAGACTTGATCGGACTGTAGGCTCCATCTTGATGCTGTTTCGCCTTGACGTCTCGCCGCTGGATGAACTGCTTCACTATCTCCCGAGCTATGGGTCTAAGAGGGGAATCTGAGTCCATTGATGCCTTTCTGAAGTATTCTTAGTATGGTGAGGGGATGAATCTTGAAGTAGAGGGCCACCGACTGGTCTGGGCCAGAATGCCGTTGACGTATCACCGCGAGCTCGCCGCTGCAGGCCACACGAGAATCCTCTGGCCTCGGGGCACGCTAGTGAAGAAAGCCACAACGCCAACGCTACATGCAGAGCAAACGATCGCGAAGAACGTGCCCTACGTGACGGCTGCAATTGGCGGCCAAGGCATGGCGGTCATGGACAATACGCATACGCTCATGAACCCTGCCCAGGTGTGGCCAGTGTGGGATTATACCCAGCACGATTGGGTATACCTCGAATGGCTGCTCAGTGATAACAGGGCACAGACTTTGAACCGGTTGAGCCTCAATGCGCGGGCGGCGCCAGACGCTACGCCGCTTGCCGATCAAGAGCACATGGTGGGAGTTATCAGGCTGCCCAAGGCCGACTCCCGTCAGGGATCTGCGGCCCTCAAGCGAATCGCTGAGATGGAGTCTGAGCTTCCTGGAGACGTCCACCTGTACGGCTTCTGGGGGGCACGAATCATCATCGCGAGCGGCATTCGATCCTTCGACTTTGACTTCAGCGATGCTGCTCGCGGCAAGAGGATGTTCCTGCCGAACGGGAAGAGCATTCTGGCTGAGGAGCGCCATCAGTACGGCCGGTGGATGGAAATGCTGGGCTTCAGCCCCCACGACATCAAGAGCCACAGCGATCTCTGCCGATTCAACATCGCCGCCATCAGGTGGGCCGTCCGCAACTGGGATGAAGAAAATGCCAGCTTGATCGCCAGTGACACCGGTCTGACGCTCGATCAGACCGGTGATTTACTGAGGAGTGTCAGACCGGTGAAGTTCAAGCAGCGCTACCGAAAGAGGAAGGCATATGGGCCGAGCCCGCTGGACGAGCTACTATGCGAAGGGTGCTCCTATCGCGATAGCTGCATGTCCTACCAAGAGGGAAGTGTGTGCGTAGTGGATCTTTCAGAGGGCAAGAAGTTGAAGGAGTGCTTCGGGACAAGGGACTCCGATGAGATAATCGCTGGCCTGCAGGTTCTGATGGCCAATTCGGTGGACCGCCTGGTGGAAGCCGAGGAGGACATCCCTGTGACCGGCCTTGACCAGAAGGTCACTTCGCTGGTGTCCAACCTGTTCCGTCAGGCCGTGACCCTGGCCAAACTGGTGGATCCCGCCCTCCGAACGGCTGGGGTCAACGTCAACGTCAACACCAATGGCGGCGCGGCCTCGATCACTGGCGGGCCAGAGGGCGCCACTATGGTGGCGCAGGCTTCGCAGGTCGTTGGCATCCTGGAGGCTAGTGGCATCCATCGGCGCGAAATCACTGACGCCATGGTGGCGCGCTGTCTGAATGCTGGCACCGAAGCTGACCTGCTGGCGACCGTCAAGGAGATCTCGATGCAGCACGCTCGCGGGCTCCCGATTTCGACGACACAAGCGAGTGGCTCTATCCCGATCTAGGATCACAAGCATGAGGAACCAACCGAAGGTACCAGCACCAACTCCACCTTCGGTCGCACCAACCCCACCGCCGAAGGCGAAGAGAGCATCCCCAGGAACGGTGTCTGCTCGGCCAGTGGCCAAACCCACACCTCCGCCTGCCGTTCAGCCTCCGGCCACTGCTCCGGCCCAGCCACAGCCCACGCAGCCACAGCCACAGCCACTCCAGCTGCCTTCGTCAAACCGACAACAGTCGGCAGCCACCGGCAAGTTCGTGCCGGTACTGACTCCTGCCGCAAAGACTGAACTGGAGTGGCTCAAGAAGAATCCCGAGTTCCGTGAGCGTCCGGCGACGCTTGAGGAGTTCCTTGGCAAGGACTACCTGGACATCAGCGATTCGGTCCGGCCCAGCATCGTCAAGGTGCTGAGGGAAATCATGGGATCCGAGGTCACGCCGGATCGGCCAACACTGGTAGAGGAGGCGATCTTCACTGGCGGCATCGGCATCGGCAAGACCACTGTGGCCTCGATCGTGCTCCTCTACCTGGTCCACTGGGTGTTGTGCTTGAAGGATCCCCAGGGGTTCTTCAACCTGATGGCCGGCTCGCGCATCGCCTTCATGATGATGTCCACCAAGGCGTCTCAGGCCCGAGAGGTTCTGTTCGGCGACGTCAAGGCTCGTGTCAGCCTGTCACCGTGGTTCAAGAACCATCCGATTGATACCAGCCGCAAGAATCAGATCCGGTTCGATGGCGACATCTGGATTGTACCGGGCGACTCCCAGGAGACGACTTTCGAGGGCTACAACATCCTTGGTGGTGTCATTGATGAAGCGGACTCCCACAAGATCACCGAGCACAAAGACTACGCCGAGGTCGGCTTCCGGACGATCCAGAACCGCATCTCGTCAAGGTTCGGCAATCGTGGCTTCCTGATCATCATCGGCCAGATGAAGTCAGCTTCTGGCTTCGCTGCTCGCAAGTTCAAGGAGTACAACGAGCGCGACGACGCTTACGCAGCAAGGCTCTCCATCTGGGAGTCGCTTGGTACTGACCACTACAGGGACAAGAAGACCGGCAAGGTCACATACTTCTACTACGACATCGCCAGGCGCAAGATAGTCGACGACGACCTGTTGCAGTTCATGGATCTCAAGTCCATGGAGACGATGAAGATTCCGGACCTGTATCGGAAGGCGTTCACCAACGATCCAGAGGAAGCACTCAAGGATCTCGCCGGTATTCCGCCGATGGTTAGCAATCCCTTCATTCTGCTCACGGACAGGATCACCGAGGCGCAGAACCTGTGGGAGAACAGCTTTCAGGGACCTGGTGAGAAGTATTCACCCATCAGCCCAGAAGGCAAGATGCACCGCAGGTTGCGAGCTCGGGACACGCTGCCGAGGGTGGCCCACGTCGACATCGCTACGTCTGGCGAGTACGGAAACTCCCTTGGTCTGGCGATGGGCCACATCTCCAGAATGGTCGAGATCGAGGGCGAGCTGAAGCCCTTCATTACGATCGATATGCTGTTCCGGCTGAAGGCCGTCCCTGGCTCTGAGGTCATGATCTCGGACATCCGGCAGTTCATCTACGGGTTAGAAGAGGAGAGGGGCTACCGCATCACGACGGTGACCTACGACGGCCACCAGAGCACGGAGTCCCTGCAGCAGCTACGCAAGCGTGGCTACAACGCCTTCCAGGTCTCGGTTGACAAGGAGAAGCTGCCGTACCACGAGCTGAAGGATGCTATCTATGAGCACCGCATCGAGGTGCCGCGGTACCCGGTCCGGCTACGACCGGCAGACACAAAGCTGGTGGACATCGTCTTCAAGGAACTGTCCGAGCTCAAGGACATGGGCCGAAAGATCGATCACCCTCCAGCTGGATCCAAGGACGTAGCCGACGCCATGGCCGCCGTAGTGTCGACCCTGATGATCAGCAAAGCAAGCCGTCGGGCAGTCTCCACCAGGACCATGAACGACTTCGTGCAAGACTGGGTGCCATCTTCGAGGGAGCGCGTCATCACTGGCGTGAATGTTCCCAGCCGAACAAAGCAGCAAGGCTCGCAGCATCCTGCCTACAGGGGATAGTGTGCCTGCATGAACCACCCCCAAGGCGGACAGCTTTTAAACCACCACGGTCTGCCTCTGGCGTCGGCCAACTTTCGCAAGAGCAGGCCGCCAATCATCGGCGAGAAGCAGGCCCCAGGATGGGGCCAGGATGGGGCCATCCAGAGGATTCTCCCTGGTGGCGGCCTGCTCAACTTCGATCTGAGCGCTCTGACCCTGCAGGACTTCAGGTCCATGCGCGATCACTATCAGATCAACATCTCGCTACGTCTGCTGACCTTCATGGTCCATCAGGTCAACTGGCGCATCGAGGGCAGTGACGAGAAGATTAGGAAGTTCATCGAGGAGAACATAGAGAAGAACTGGTCAAGAATAGTCAGGGCTCTTTCTCCAGCATACTGGGCAGGCTACGCACCGATTGTGGTCCAGTATCAGAACGATGCAAACAGGGTTGTTCTCGACAAGCTCAAGGACGTTACACCTGAAGATGCCTCCATCAACTGGAAAGACGTCCCTGGGAAACCCTCCACCACCGGAGGCATGGCCCCCAAGATAAGGATCTTCGACGGGATCAGGGTTCCAGGACAGAACGATCCGGTCCCGGCCGAGAACACCATGTGGTACTCGCTTCTGACCGAGGCTGGCAACATGATGGGCTCCAAGCTCTTGAAGCCAGCATTCCCCGCCTGGTTCTTCTCGCAGATGATCCACGCCTACGCCAACAACTACTTTGAGCGGTTCGGCGAGCCAATCCCCATCGGTCGTGCGCCGTTCGATGCCTCAGTGCCTGACGGCAAGGGCAACTCACTGAGTGGCCAGGAAGTGATCATCGAGGTCATGCAGAACCTCCGCAACCGCAGCGTTGTTGCCCTGCCGTCGGATCGATCAATGAACGGCCAGGGGCAGGAGGGTGACTTTGAGTACGACGTCAAGTATTTGGAGAGCCAGATGCGTGGCGCTGATTTCGAGCGCTATCTGACCCGCCTGGACGAAGAGATGTCGCTTGGCATCTTCACTCCGGTTCTGCTCTATCGGACTGCTGACGTGGGCTCATACAACCTGGGCGAAGCGCACATGCAGGTCTTCCTGATCATGAACAACGCCCTGGTGGCTGACATCGCCGAGGTGTTGAACAGGTACCTGATCCGCAGGTTGATCGATTTCAACTTCGGGCCGAACGCTGGCAAGGACATAGTTTTCGCTCCCAAGAAGATGGGCGAGGCCACGCAGGCCACCCTCCGACAGATCGCCACAGCCGTGATTCAGGGCGGCACTATCAAGCCAGACACCGACGATCTGGCCCTGGCTTTGGGCATGAAGCTGGAGGAGGTGGAGATCGTAACCGAGCCAGATGGTGGCCCTGGTGCTCCGGCTCCAGCTCCGGACTCAGGTGACCCAGCAGACAAGCCGGGGCCAGCCACCGACGGGTCCTGATGTCTCATCGGCGAAGTGAGGTCAGGTGCCATTGTTCGAAGAACATACTGCTAGCTGTGCTTGATGCCGACAAGAACATGGTCTGGCAAATGACGGTGAAGCACATGAAACGCGGCGAACTCATCTCCAGAGTTGTGGTCGAAGGCGGGATAGTCCGGCTATTCTGTCGACACTGTAAGCGATCCACGCGTGTTCGTATGCCTTGACGGCAGAGAAATTCTGGCCAGCGTTGGATTCCACCAAGCGAGATAGGCCAAGGTCTACATAGATGCCTACACAGAGTGCGCTGCAAACTGAAGAGCGATACACCTTTCAGCTCGATCAGCGCGTCACTGCCCATGGCCGGTTCGGCAAGTTCACTCGAAACAAGGACGGCACCGGACTGCTGTCCGACTGGCCAATCCTTCGCACCGGCACCTTCACTGACAAATTCGGCTTCGTTTTCACCTACGGCGTCAACGAACTGGTCACGATGGCCGCCAATTTCCAGTCGCTGTCCCTGGCCTTCCCTCGGGTCCCGCTGCGGGTTGACCACTCTCGATCGGTTGATCGGGTCATCGGCTGGCTGCAGTCGCTGAGGGTTGAAGGCGATACCTTGCTCGCCGATTACGAGGTCCTTGATCCCGATGCGGTTGAAAAGATCGTATCGGGTTTGTACGCTTCACGCAGCGCCGAAGTTGGCGAGTACACCACGAACGAAGGAATTATCTACTCCCCAGTCATTCTTGGAGTGGCCTTCGTAGACATCCCTGCCGTTGAAGGTCTCTTCGCTCAGGGCAGTCCAGAAACCACGAGAAACTTCACGGAGAGTATCCCTATGACCGTCCCTTCCCTTGTTCCGGCAGGCTTTGTTCCGCCCGCACCTGTGGCACCGACTCCGGCTCCTGTGGCCCCGGCTCCAGGTTTGGTGGGCGTTGCTCCGGTGGTTCCCCTTGGCGCTCCCCCTGTCGCCCCGGCGATGGTGCAGCCGCAGTATCTTGGCGCTCCCGTAGCTCCTGCCCCCGCCCCTGCCCCTGCCCCGCCCCCCGCCCCGGTGGCCGGTCCGGCTACCGGGGCGACGGGAGTGCAGCCCCAGTACCTTGGTGCCCCGGCCGCCCCGGCTCCTGCCCCGGCCGCCCCGGCTCCTGCCCCGGCCGCCCCGGTGGCCGCCCCGGCTCCTGCCGCTCCGGCCCCGGCTCCTGCCGCTCCGGCGCAGGCGGATGGGTCCTTCGCTATCGGTAACGAGATGCTGACGACCCAGGAGATGGTCCTTCGCATCCAGGCCAGCCAGGAAGCAGAGCGCGAGCAGGCTGGCGTTCACCGTCGTGAGTACGTGGCCAACCTGGCCTCCAGCAGTCGCATCCTGGCCTCGGCCGCTCCCGCGTTCGAAGCCTTCACCATGACGCTCGATTCGGCTCAGTACTCGGCCTTCCAGGCGCTGTACGACACCGCTCCGGTGCATCAAGCTCTCGGCCAGTACGCCGACGCTCTGACCGCCAGCCAGACTGCTGCCGGGGGCCTGCCGGTCACGCAGGGCGCTCCGGATCAGCAGACGATGGACCAAGCCATCCTTCGCCAGCACCGCCTCTCTGGTTTGCCGGTGGGGCGGATCCAGCAGACCGATTCCTTCAAGCGTCTCGTGGCCGCAGGCCTTGAGACTGCTCCGCTCCAGTAGAAAGGGCCACACACATGCCTGGTTTCATCGGGGGTCCTGCCTACGCGACCCCATTTGGCAAGAGAATCTACCTACGCTCGACTCGTGGTCTTCTGACGAGGTCGAAGACGGTGGATATGAACACCGTTCCCATCGTCGACGTCGACGGCACGCCTACTCGCGTGCTGCAGCCCGGCGTCCTCATGGCTGAGATCACCGTCGGCAACGCTGAGCAGATCGGCAAGATTGGTCCCTACCAGCCTGCCGGTACCGACGAGGTCCAGTCGATCACCGAGCTGGCGGCCATCTCTGCTGGTGTTTTCACAGTCACAGTCCTGGGTGAGACCACAGCGGACATCGCCTTCGACGCCACGGCGTCTGAGGTTCAGGCTGCGCTCCGGTTGGCGGCCAGTGGTAGTGCGACTCAGGCTCTCGCCGAGCTTGGCGCTCGCATCACCGTCACTGGTGGTCCAGTTGGCACTGCGGCTCTGATCGTGACTTACGACGGCTCAACTGGTGTCGATGTGACTGAGCTGACGGTCGACGTCACCGGCTTGACCGGTACCGTCACCGTGGCCACCGATACCCCTGGTGTCGCTGGTTCGTCCGATGGCCGTGGCTTGGCCGCGAACATTCTGGGCTTCAATGACACCTTCCTGCCTGATCAGTTGCTGTACCGCGACGTCGAAGTCTCTGTCGTCTATGGTGGCTCGATCGATCAGTCGGAAGCCCAGGAGCTGACCGCTGCCGGTGCTTGGCAGGCACTGTCGGATACCACCCGCGACCTGACTGTTGGCACAGCCGCCATGCAGCTGGTCTACCAGTAAGATTCGGAGAACGCATGACTACACTTGACCAGAATCGGCTGGTAACCAAGGTCGATTCGCTTGGCCAAATTAGGCAGTTGGTGGAGGATGACTCCTTCATCGGCATCCGAAACTTGGCCCCCTTTAGGGAGGTCTCGTCTGACGACGTGATCTTCCAGTATGTGATGCCTGAGGTCTCGGGCCTCGCACCTGCTCGGGCTGAGGACGCCGAAGCCGAGATGACCAAGTACGACGACTCGATCGGCCATGGCCGGGCGAGCTTGATCGACTGGTCGCTCAAGGACCGCTACGCGGCCAGCGACGTGACTCGCTACCGCGAGTTCCTACGCATGGCCCTACAGGCCGGCAGTGGCACCTTCAGCCTGAGCGCCACCAGCATGACCGAGGATTTCCAGGCGAAGCTCGCCGGGGATGCTCGGCGCCGCAAGGAGATGCTGGACAACCGGCTGGAATGGCTGGCCGTCACTGGCGCCTTCACCAACGCCATCAGCTACAACGATGGCAATATCGTCTTCTCCACTTCCTTCGGGCGTCCAGCGGCTCAGACCGCTGCTGCTCCTCCGGGTGGTA
>Ga0316192_10004422_pt1 | contig 10208 bp, 9 predicted proteins | sample MerIslwburrow_MG_FD_204931 | JGI IMG/M metagenome (GOLD analysis project Ga0316192, IMG submission 204931) | Coastal sediment microbial communities from Maine, United States - Merrow Island worm burrow | ecosystem: Environmental > Aquatic > Marine > Coastal > Sediment | place: USA: Maine...
AAACGGTTTTGAAGTTTGAAAATCGTGAACGGTACCTTACCGTACCTGTCATCTTAAAAAAGTATCCTCACCCCGAGGGGCATCGGTATCTCCTCTCGCTTCTTGACGAAATCGTTTTAAAGAAAGGTGAACTCAAACCTTTATTCGGTATGGACTTTCAGGGTTCTTTCAACTGGATGTTCGATATCCTGCTTGCTTTTGATAAGCCGGAATATCTTTTTGCAACCAGAAGAAGAATAGATAGGTTTTATGAAGAAAAGAGACTTGACGAGGCACTCTATGTGTCTGCTTCTAAAAGGCTCAATTCCTTAATTGGCAATGAATCTCCTCTTTATGCGGCACTGCGGAAGCAAAAAGAAGAGCAGGAAAGGGAGAGAAAGAGACAGCGTGCCATACAGGAGAGAGAAGCCTACAGAGCACCATATGAGGAGCAAATAGCAAAGAACCTCTCTGCAGAAGGAATCAAGAAAAACGTTAAGCAGCTTTCCTCCGGGGGATCTGCGGCAAAGAGGGCGGCAACTTGGCTCGTCCTTGCCGGGCCTGATGCTCTTCCCTACTTGCATGCTGCGCTGCTTGATTCGTCATCGACTGCAAGATCTAAGTTAAAGATAATTTCTATACTTCGTGTGATCGGTGATGAGAGCTCTGTACAGCCCATTCTCAAAACAATGCTGGCAGACCCGAACTTTGTCCATAAGGATGTCTTTCTTTCACTGAGTCATATGCCCGTGACGGATGAGGTGTTTTCTTTTGTTGAGCAGCAGTTGATTAAAAACAATTCGAATAAGGTGAAACAGAGCGCCCTGGTTTATTTTGCACAGGAAAAGGAATCTCGGGCCAAGAAATGGATCGACTACTACAGTGATGCAACAGATCCCGAGCTTCGTCTAGCCGCCCTGTATCTTGCCGCGAGGCTTCACGATGAGAGAGCTAAAGATTCAATCATAGCACTGCTGATGAATAGTCCAGACAGATCAGTTCAAGGATTGCTGTTACGGTCACTCGCAGAGCTCGCTCCTCCCGATGAGTTTGAGGAAACTCTAAAGAAGTCTGGAATCAGTCGAACGGGTGAAGAATATTATCAAGCACTGTGGCTTTCAGAATACAGAAACGCAACCAGTGCTGAAAAGGCAGTGGCCGCCCAGAGACTGCTTCAATCAGAATATCTCTGGGACCGAAGGGAAGCGGTCCGCTATCTCATCGAACAGAATCGCGTTGATATCCTCCAACCTTTCCTTCTTGTCGATGCGAGGGTGGAGTTGCCCTATATGATTGAGGTTCAGGGATCCCATGTGGGACAGCTCATCGTCCTCGAAGCAAAGAAAATGGGATACCTGATAGAGGACACTGACGAGAGTATTAGCTTATCAAAAGAATAGTTTTTTCTTGGAGTCCTTTCAACGTGCCCTAGCTGAGAAACTAAAGAAAATTCAGTAGGATAGCATTGTTATACAGCGGTGAACCGGTCCTCAAGCGCTGAGGCTCCCTGCTTCAGGTATGCGGACACTCGTAGGGGATGCTGTCAATAATACTGTAAATTAAGGGCACGATCACAAGGGTGAGAAAGGTGAAGGTGAGCAGTCCACCGAAAACTGTTATGGCAATGGGCGAAAATAGCTCAGATCCCTCACCAAGGCTAACCGCCATGGGAATGATGCCAAAGCAGGTTGTCATGGTCGTCATCAGGATCGGCCGCAGACGTGTTCTGTCGTCCTCTACTATGGCGGCGCTTTTTTCCATCCCCGAAGCCCGCAGCTGACTTACATAATCGATGTAGACGATCCCGTTGTTCACCACAATGCCGATCAGCATCATGATACCGATGTAGGACACAACCGAAAGCGACTGGCCGGTCATGAGAAGGGCAAAAGGGACACCTACAAACGCCGACGGCGCGGCTACCATGATGGCAAGGGGCTGGAAAAGTGACTCAAACTGGGCTGCCATAACCATGTTGATAAGCAGAACGATAAACAGCATGACCCAGAGCATGGTGGTGGCCATCTCCCCATATCCTTGATGGAACCGCCTAACCGGTAATAATACCCTTCGGGCAGAGGGTTATCGCGGTAGTAAACGACAATCCTGTCCCGAACCGTTCTCAGGTCAAGTCTATCTGGGATGTAGTTCCCGCTGACCGCTGTAATTCGCTCCTGGTTTTCGCGCTTAATTTCAACAGGGCCCTTGCCTATCCTAATCAACGGCGCCAGATAGCCAAGTATTTTGTATACGGATGTATATGCTTTTGACTTGAAGTCTATTGACTTGCCTCTGCCACCGCCGCAAGAGAATACTCAATGACCAGGTCCCGTATTCACTGTTTATAGTCGTTAATCTTCATGGCGTTCGCTCAAACACTCTGCTATAGACGTGAACTCCTGGAAGTATCCAAAAACTTTCCATACGCATATCATATCTGAACTTTTATGAAAGTTCACATCTTGGCAAGAGATCTAAACTCTGCTTCGCCTTCGATTTACAACAACATCTTGACGTCTCTTCGTTCCCAGCCGCGAACTCTTTGGAAGATTCAAGGATTGCCAGCATCCACAAAAGTAATGGGGCAGTGTGAAAAAATGTGAGTATCGTGGGTTGCCTAGGCATACTAGATCGTATACGATTACTAAGTAAGAATAAATCGACAAAAGGAGTTAACAACCTATGTCCTCGCATGACGGCCAGGAGCAGGTATTCCAGGAGAGAGTTCAGGAACTCAAAGATAAGTGCAGAGAGGCTGGACTCAAGCTTACCCATCAGCGATTGGAGATCTTTCGCGAATTGGCAATGGCGACTGATCACCCGTCAGTAGAGGCCATCCACAAGCGGGTTCAGACTCGAATACCAACGATCTCTTTGGACACTACCTATAGAACTCTTTCAACTTTTGAGCATTACGGCTTGGTCTCAAAAGTAGGTGTCGTCGAAGATAAAGCCAGGTTCTGTGTTGATTCATTGCCTCACCATCATTTATTTTGCACAAGGTGCAAGTCTATTGTTGATTTTCCTTGGGACTCTTTTGATGAAGTAGAACTCCCTGCAGAAACAGAGCAGTGGGGCCGCGTCAATATAAAGCGAGTAACAGTGGAGGGTACCTGCAAACAGTGTTTGAGAGAGAGATGAGCGGTCTGGTTCCGCGATGAAAACACTTTAGTTCCGGGCATTTTTTTTTGCGGATATAGTAAGAATAATTCCTATCTAGTAACAATTAAGTGAGATAGACCACATTTAAAGAAAGGGCATGCTCAGGAGTTGTAATTTGACTTTGAAAAGACATCCGCCAAATGATGGCATTACATGGGAGTTTAGAACTTATGAATATGGAAAATACAGTATTGTTTGGTGTTGATGATTCCGACTTTGCCCGGCAGAGCATTGCCGCGATAGGCCATCTGCTGAAAGATAATGAAAATTGTAAGATAACAATATTCTACTGCGCCCCAGATCCAGACCTCACGTTTTTAAGAAGATTACTGCACAAGTATCCTGAGGCTCTTGAAGAATACGAGAAAATATGCAGGTTGGAAGAGCACAATATTGTCGATCGAGCAAGGGATGCTTTGGCAGAATCCGGAGTAACTGAAGATAGGCTGGCATTAGTTTGCGAGGGTAAATGTAGGGATCCTTCTGCTGCTCTGTTAGAGTTGGCTTCAAAGGAAGGCTGTGAGACTCTCGCAGTGGGTCGCCGTGGACCCGATCGAGTGGAGCGCAAGTTTATCGGTACACTTGCATACCAGCTTGTGCACATGGCCGAAAACCGACCCCTCTGGGTGATCGATCCGCGCGTTTCTTCTCATGACGTGCTAATAGCTGTGGTCGGCGCACCTATCAGCCGACGGGTTGTAGAGCATACGGTGAAGTATTTTGGGCATCTCAGCGAGAGAAGGTTTACGTTTTTTCACGTGCTCCCGCCTCTCCCACCTCAGTACTGGGACGATACACGAATCTTAAACGAGAAGGAGCGCAAGGATCGGGAGAAGACAATAAAACAGTGGATGAACGGTTATGTGGAAGAAGTTGAAAAAATAGCGAACGAAGGCAAAGAAAAGCTTATCAAGGTTGGGATACCAGAAGAAAACATAACCTTCAAGGTTCAAGCTCAAGACAAAGGCATCGCCAGAGATATTCTCGCAGAGTTGGAAGGGGGTGGTTACGGTATCCTAGTGCTTGGGCGAAAGGGGTTCAAGAGTATCAACCAGTTCGAGCTCGGCAGCAAGGCTAATAAACTGCTTCTTAGTGCCCATGCACTGGCTGTTTGTTTAGTCAATTGAGGAGTCCAGGACAGGTCAATGTTCGATAGTTTCGACTCCAAAGTTTGCCATCAGGTCCATTTTCCCGCCGAGAGGAGAGTCGTACGTGGGAAGATAGCAATGAATATCAGTCGAATCAAAACTTGAAAAGGCTCCTTGCATATTTTTGATAGAACGAATTAGCAGGGAAGAGTTCCCTTTCACACATATCATTGTGGTGAGGGGAGGTCAGACCATGTTCACATTGGAAGAACTGATTCAAAAGCCAGATATGCTTAGTCAGATTGATTGGGATCTAAACCCACAGGCAGCCTTTGAAATGTATCAAGTAAAATCCATAAATTCTTGGAAATATCGTCATCTCCCTGAGGTCTTACATCTTTACATTGATGTTTGGAAAGACATAGCCAAAGTTTTCCTTATGCGTCGGAGTTTGAAAAGTGCAGAGGACATCGCCTTAATTCCCGTGCCCAGCGATCTGATAGATGCATGCCTGAGGAAACGGGTGGGTGCGCCGGTGCCAAGTGGTCAGTATCCTATTGACGACCCGATCAGGGACTGGATTCGTTCAGAACTAGGTATGTAACAAGATTCGCGTCAGCCGTTCAACCGGGAAGGGAGCAGAGATGACTCAAATTAGGTTTACAGAAGGTTGATATGCTTCACTAAATGGAGGCCATTGTGAAAAAGGATGAGCTCCAACAGTATAGTGGGAAAGAAGGAAAACCGATTTATATATCATATAAAGGCAAAATATATGATGTGAGCAAAAGTAAATTATGGAAAGATGGCGTACATATGAATATCCATAGGGCTGGTGAAGATTTGACAAATGATCTATCTGAGGCACCTCACGGAGAGGAGATCCTGGACAAATTCGAGCAGGTTGGAATACTGGAAAATGAAAGCGAGTACCTGTACATAGATAACAAGGAAAGTCTTAGAGATCTTTACAGAAAATTTCATCCTCACCCAACTCTTGTCCATTTTCCTATAGCGGCACTATTTTTAGGAGCTTTGTTGCAATTTCTTTTTTTGATTACAAAAACCAGTTCATTTGAATCTGCTGCTTTTTACTCGATTCTCTTTGCAACTGTTTTTCAAATTCCCGCAGTTATATCAGGTATATTTAGTTGGTGGGTTAATTATGATTCAACATTAACTTCTATTTTTAAAAACAAATTGAGATATTCTGCAATTCTACTGTGCATGACTTTTTTTGTTGTTATCATAAGATTTTTAATTAGTGATATTTCATTCCGAGATGATATACTTTCATTGACATACAATATAGTTATATTTTTTAATGTTCCTGTAGTCTTTATTCTTGGCTTTTATGGAGGAAAGATAACTTGGCATTAATGAAAGATATCTCTGTCAAAAGAAGTCTTAATTAGTTTGTTAAAAAAGAGCGGTACACCGAGGAGCAATCTATGAAGGGAGAAAGAAAAAAAAAGATTAAAGAATTAGAAGAAATGATTGAAGTTGTTCTCTTGTCAATACCAAGAGAGATTGCTTCGCAGAAATTCTATCAAACTGCCTTTGAAAAAGCTACAACTGATATCTCTCGTAAATTCTTTCAATCTCTCGTTAAGGAAGAAAAACATCATGAGGCTAAATTGCGAAAGGTTTTAAATAAGTTGCAGAATGAATTGAAGAAAGTAAAAGAGCTTAAATAAAGACTTTTCAACATATATCCGGTAGAATTTCGTTATTGTCCGGTCATATGGTACAAGAATTAAATGATAAGTCATTCTGATTTTGCAAAATAAGGTTTGTTGGCTCTGGGTTTGAACAGGTCTCATAGATCTCTTAGGCTAAAATGATTCAACTGAAGTACATTGTAGAAAGTCCTAGTTTGAAGAAAAACCGAGAAAAGGGAGTAAGGATATGTACTTGTTAGTTAGTGTCTTGGAACAGACTGAACACCTGCCCACTATTTTAGAGCGCTTTGCCAAAATCGGAGTGACGGGAACGACGATCTTCGATAGTAGTGGTATGGGAAGAGTTTTAATGAAAAGCGGAGCCGAGTTGCCGGCGAAGGAGAAAGCCAAGAAGGTATTAATAGAGGGACAATCTTCCAACAAGACGCTCTTTACCGTTATCAAAGAGAAAGAGACTCTTCAAGAAGCGATCAACGTCATCAGGTCCTTCTGTGGTGATTTAAATGAGCCGGGTAAAGGCATTCTATTTGCGTTTCCTCTTGAGTATGTCGAAGGTTTGAAAGAAGGAGATTGAACCACTTACCTACCCCACGCGCTAAGCGGACGCAGCAAATGGCTTCGGTTTGCATCAGAGTTCAGCCTTAGTGTTAATACCTAAGGCCTGCAATGGTCTGCTGAAACTTCACGTTACATACTTTAATCTAAACTTTCTCGTTTGAGATCCTGCTGGTTCATATAGTAGTTATCTAACTAAAGCAAGCTAGTAACCGCAAGAGCGAGTTGCCCTCATCCGAATGGGGAGTTATGCTTATGATCCATATATCACGGCGATAGGAGGTGAAGTGCATGCTAAAATGTGAAATCCCAAAAGGAGATATGTTACCCAATCCAGTCTATGTTTTACTTGACAAGACAGGACTTGACTTCAAGCGTGCTCAGGATGCTGCCAGCAACCTAGCCAAGAAGCTTTACTGGGAGCCAATGCTGTTGAGTTGGTTCGACAAAAAGGCAGGAAAGTACTCTCCTAAAGATGTAACCTGCTGCACGGAGGACAAGCCAGGCTGGGTCGAATACGCAAGATCACGGGGTGGTAATTTCACTGTTGACATAAATTACGAAGAATATGTTTTCATTTTTTGGGGGGGAGAGGAAAAGCCCTAGATCACTGCTGGAGGTCGAACTAGTCACCTTTTCTATTCTGTAAGTTCAAATTGACCCACCTTAAGATCCAGCTACCATGTGTAGGGTCAGGTTGAAGTGTTGACCTCTTAACGCCCACTGGCGATTGAAAAATCCGCAATCTTCAATCCGAAATTCCAAATCAGCAATGACCTGCCTCCAACCTCAAGCCGATAACCGGATCAAACCCATTGATGTATCGGTGGTGCGATCTTATAGTCTAAGAGAACTTGCGCAGGCAAGGCTGGTCCCCAGCTGCTTCGCTTTCTAGGGAGCGGGTGGTTAGGCTTTCTTTCAATTTTTAGAACCAGGAGATTGTGCCGATGAAAAATACCCTTTCATTGCCGATGTTGTTGGCCGTGGTTGTTGTTTTGGTAGTCATGCCAGCCGCTTTGGCCGCGGATAAAACGTCCGCCAGTGACCAAAAGGCGTCACCAACCATTTCGATTTCAGAAGAGATGGGCGACGCCATGGTTCAGAAGGCAATGAGTGTCAAAGATCAACTCGAACAGCGTACTAAGTCACTTTTCCAGCGGTCGCCCCTGGGTTGGAATTGGGAAACGATCGGCTATCTTTACCAGTGGCTGTTAAAGTTACCGCTGCGGGTTCCTGACTTGCTGCGACACGTGGTGGAGCAAAGCCGATTGCTTGGCGTGGTGGGCTCATTTATCATTTTGCTTTTTCTGGCAGCCATCATCTACAGCCTGACCGGCCAGAAACGGGTGCTGCGGCTTATTGAATCGCATCTTACACCGTTCCAGGACAAAATCCCGGCAGCTGTCTTTCCATTCGTAATTTCCGCCTCCCGCGTGATGATTGCCGCTCTTTTTCCTTTGCTGTTGCTAGGCACTTTCGCTCTGATTAATGCCATGATCCAGTACCGCGCTACATGGTTCACCTTTATCGGACGTTTGCTGGTGCTGTGGGCGGTAGCTGCTCTGTCCATCGGATTTCTGCGTGAGTGGCTAACGCGCGATCTGTTCACCGTTACCCAAGAGCACGGGAAAACCATTTTTCGTCTGGCACGCCTGGTTCTTCTTTACATGATCGGTGGCATTGCGCTGGTCTGGGGGGCGGATGCATTTCAAATTCGCCCCGATGTATTGGCCCTGCTGCATTTTGTCATCTCGATTTCCATCGTGCTGGTCTTGTTCTTACTGCATTTAAAGAAAAAAGCCTTGATGTCGCTGCTGCCCGAGCTGCCCTATCGATCTTACCAGGGCTTTGTCCGTTTGCTGGAGAGGTATTATTTTCCGTTTATCTTTTTCTCTTTGGGCATCGCTTTGTTGTGGTGCCTGGGTTACAGGCAACTGGGACGTGTTGTTTTGGTCAAAATATGGACTTCCGGGGTAGCCTATTTAGCCATTATGGTGGCCTACCATCTTTTAGGCGCCCAACTGTCCAAATGGGCCGCCCAAACCGATCCAGCGGACGAAGCCGCCCAGTCTCTTTTCCAGTCATTCAAATCTGTACTTCTTTATACCATGGTGGTTTCAACCGTACTGATTCTTTTGAATCTGTTGGGATTGTTGTGGATTTTAGAGCAGTTGATGTCTTTTCCCTTGGTCCAACTCGGACAGACCAAGGTGACTCTCTGGATCATCATCAAGGCCGTATTGATTCTGCTAGCCTTTGTGTATGCTTCGCGTCTGCTGCAAGCCTATTTGGACTATAAAATCTATCCTAAGGTCGGAGTGGAGCCCGGCTTGGGATACGCACTGAACACGTTTTTTAAATACTTTATCTTTGCCATCGGCTTTCTGATTTCATTGAAGGTTGTCGGGTTAGACCTGCGATTCTTATATGTGTTTGCAGGCGCCATCGGTATCGGCATCGGTTTGGGGTTGCAAGGTATGGCCGCTAATATGATTAGCGGATTCGCTCTAATTTTCGGCGGCAAAATCCGCAAAGGCGACTGGATCGAAGTCAGCGGCACAATTGGCACGGTCACCGATATATACCTTCGGGCAACCAACGTGCGTACCCGGGACAATATAGAATATTTAATTCCCAATTCGGATTTTGTTTCCGGTACCGTTGTAAACTACTCGCTTTCTTCGCCGATGATCCGTATTGATCTGCCGGTGGGGGTGTCATACGGAGCAGATCCCAGCGAAGTGGAAAAGATCCTTTTAACGGTCGCTGAGCAGGAACCTTTGGTTTCCAAACAAACGCCGCCGGCGGTCAGATTTGTGGAATATGGTGACAATTCAATCAATTTTGAACTGCTGATCTGGATCGATGTGAGCAAAACCGCGCGTCGCCTTGTCCGCAGTGCGCTGTACTTTGCAATATTCGAAGAATTACGCAAGGCTGACATCGAGATTCCCTTTCCCCAACGCGATATTCATATTCGCAGCACGGTGGCAAGGCATGATGTATTGACACCGGTACAGGAGAAAAATCACACAGAGGAGGAGGCAAGCAACTGAACTCGATTTCCGTGACACAGTCCGGATTGTACAGGGCGATTGAATGCTATCGGATGGATGAACATGGGCAGATGCGTAAGGGCGAAATGAACAAGTACACTCTGCCCAAGTCAGCGTCAGGAAGGCCATGCTTAAGAAATACAGCAACGTCTGCTTTGGCTGGAACGCCGTGGCGTTTGAGTTCGAGGAGTAGTCGCCCACCTTTCTGTACCAAGTGAACCTTAAATACTCCACACTCTATCGCTCCAGATACTGGCACCAAATATAGTAGTGATCTCACTAAAGCCAGATATAAATCTCTCTGCTATCTATGTGAAGTCTTGGATGTCTCCCAAAATTTAAGATATGCAAATCATACCTAGACCTTTATGAAAGTTCACATCTTGGCAAGATATGTTTAGTCCCTACCTGGAGGGTTTTACCCCAGCATTTCGTGGCGAGTCCTGAGAAGCCGAAAGTGTGAATTAAGGGATGTAATTTACACTTTCGAACTGAGTTGCTGGGAGTTCCTCTGTCTCATAAATTCTGCTCTATGTAACCAAACTTGCAATGCCCCTCAAATCCCCTTAAACTAGCCACCAGTTTCAAGTCGGGTAAGCGAATAAAACCCTCTCATACTCCTGGGGTCATCCAATATGAAAAAGGAAAAGAAGACAAAAGATCAACTCATCAGTGAATTGGCCAAA
>Ga0316192_10004423_pt1 | contig 10208 bp, 11 predicted proteins | sample MerIslwburrow_MG_FD_204931 | JGI IMG/M metagenome (GOLD analysis project Ga0316192, IMG submission 204931) | Coastal sediment microbial communities from Maine, United States - Merrow Island worm burrow | ecosystem: Environmental > Aquatic > Marine > Coastal > Sediment | place: USA: Maine...
ATTCTGAATCAGACGATATAACAGATGATGAATTTGAATCTCTACTAGATGATTTGAATTCTCAGAAAAAAGAAAGTGTTAAAGATGATTCACCAGCAAAAGTCGATAACAAGGTAGAAACAAGTGCGAAAGATAAATCAGATGAAGCGGAAAGTGAAGAAATTGACGAAGCTGAATTTGACCAAATTTTAGACAAATTACACGGAAAAGTTGAAGGCTCAAAATCAACTACGTCCAAAGTAGACGCTGCGGCAAACGTAAAGTCTGGCATATCAACACAAAAGCAAACAGCGTCGCGGCCACCAGCGACAAAAGCTAGAGATGCCGCACCACAAGCAGAATCAACGGTGCGTGTAGATACCAAGCGTTTAGACGACATAATGAATATGGTTGGCGAACTGGTGTTGGTCAGAAATAGAATGGCTACATTAGAAGCCGCTATTAACGATGAGGAAATTTCTAAAGTTGTTGCTAACTTGGATGTGGTGACTGCGGATTTACAGACATCCGTCATGAAGACCCGCATGCAACCCATTAAAAAGGTATTTGGACGTTTCCCTCGGGTAGTTAGAGACTTAGCCAGAAATTTAAATAAAGAGGTCAATCTTGAGTTGCAAGGAGAAGACACAGATTTAGATAAGAATCTTGTCGAAGCATTGGCCGATCCACTTGTGCATTTAGTTCGAAACGCAGTGGACCATGGTATTGAGACACCTGATGAACGTGAGGCTAAAAGCAAAAGTCGGACAGGTACCGTGATATTAACAGCGGAACAGGAAGGAGATCATATTTTACTCACCATTGAAGATGATGGTAAGGGGATGGATGCCGATCAACTGCGTAAAGCGGCCGTGAAAAAAGGATTAATGGACGAAGAAAGTGCTGCTCGTCTTGATCCCAAAGAATGTTATAACCTTATTTTTGCTCCCGGATTTTCAACAAAAACAGAAATATCCGATGTTTCCGGTCGTGGTGTTGGCATGGATGTAGTAAAAACACGGATCGTACAACTAAATGGTAGCGTAGAGATTGATTCAAAGTTAGATCGTGGCAGTGTAATTATTATTAAGGTGCCGCTCACCTTGGCAATAATGCCAACCTTGATGGTTATGCTTGAAAAACAGATATTTGCTTTACCTTTAGCGAGTGTCAACGAAATCTTTCACCTAGATTTAACTCACACGAATATTGTCGACGGTCAATTGGTAGTAATGGTACGCGATAAAGCCTTACCGTTATACTATCTCCGACATTGGTTGGTTAAGGGCCACCAAGATGATGCACTACCCGATTCAGGTCACGTGGTAGTGGTCAGCATGGGTGCACAAAAAATCGGATTTGTTGTAGATAGCTTAATAGGTCAGGAAGAGGTAGTGATAAAGCCACTAGGGGCATTGTTACATGGAATGCGCGGCCTAGCTGGCGCAACTATTACGGGTGACGGGCGAATATCTTTGATTCTCGATATTCCTGGTCTAATGCACAATTACGCACGGCGTATGTAAGGGGTTTTTTAATGTCAGTGCGGGTATTGGTGGTGGATGACTCCCGTTTCTTTCGTCGCCGTGTGCAAGAGATGCTGGAGTCCGATTCACGGATTAAGGTGATAGGTAGTGCGGAAAATGGACTGGAAGCCATACAAAAATCCAGTCGTTTGAAGCCTGATGTAATAACTATGGATGTAGAAATGCCTGTTATGGACGGCATTACTGCAACCAAAAGAATACTTGCGACTCAAAATCTTCCGATATTAATCTTTTCTTCATTAACAACAGAAGGCGCGAAAACCACCTTCGATGCGTTGGATGCAGGTGCTGTTGATTATCTTCCCAAACGGTTTGAAGATATATCAAAAGATAAGATAGTAGCTAGGCGTACCCTATGTGAACGCGTATTGGCCGTTGCTTCTCAAGCTAAAAATCAAGCTCGTTCTCCGTTAAGTCGACCTACCACATCTACAAACAAAGGAGATACAGGTTTACCAAAGCGAGCAGCAGGTGAATCCTTCAATATTTCCCAGAGAAATACCAGTTCTGCAGCTACAAGTATACCGCCTAGAGCATCCAGCACACGTCGCAGAGGACAATATAAACTGGTTGTTATAGGAACATCAACTGGCGGCCCTGTTGCACTGCAAAAAGTGTTAACCGGTTTACCAGAAAATTTTAATCTGCCTATATTGTTAGTTCAACATATGCCAGCTAGTTTTACTAACGCGTTTGCACAGAGAATGGATAGTCTGTGTAAGATAAAAGTTGAAGAAGCGAGCGACGGAAGTATTTTAAAGCCTGGTACGGCTTATCTTGCTCCAGGTGGGAAACAAATGACATTGGCTAAACGCGGTATCAGTATGGTTATAAAAATTAAAGATAGTGAACCAAATCAAAATTACAAACCCAGCGTGGACACAACACTGTTATCTGTCGCCGATTTTGAGCCTAATAATACCCTTGTAATCATTATGACAGGAATGGGGGCTGACGGATGTAAAGGAGCACAGGAACTAAAGAAGAGTGGTTCAACTATTTGGGCACAAGATGAAGCAAGCTGTGTGGTATACGGAATGCCCGCTGCGGTGACAGAAGCCGGTATAGTAGATAATATACTTTCCTTAGACGACATCCGTAAAAACCTAGTTGAACGGATATAGCCGGCATGATTCACAAAGGTGGATGACGAGGATTGAAATATATATGAATAATACGGGCATGTAATGGATTTACTCAGTATTGTAGGAATTTTATTAGGCCTGGGAGCGATCCTGGGTGGCCAGGCTTTGGAAGGCGGGCATATTGCGTCATTGTTAAATGGTCCGGCGATACTGATTGTATTTGGGGGCACATTAGGTGGGGTAATGCTACAGGTTCCCTTTGTTGTTTTCATGCGATCTATGAAAATGCTAGCTTGGGTAATAATACCACCGAAACTTGGCAGCGATCTAATGATCGAAAAAATTATGGAGTGGAGTAATATTGCTCGTAAAGAAGGACTATTAGGTCTTGAATCCTTAGCAGAAACTGAGACTGATCCCTTTGCCAGGAAAGGTTTACAATTATTAGTTGATGGCAGCGAACCGGAGGTTATTCGTCGCGTTATGGAAGTCGAGATGGATGCCAAAGAACATTTGGATGTTCAAAGTGCAAAAGTATATGAAGCAATGGGTGGTTATGCTCCAACAATAGGCATTATTGGCGCTGTAATGGGTTTGATACATGTAATGGAGAACTTGGCCGATCCAAGCAAATTGGGCGGTGGTATTGCGACAGCTTTTGTTGCCACCATATACGGTGTTGGTCTTGCTAACCTAATTTTCTTACCTGTTGCAAACAAATTAAAAAGCCGTGTTCACGCCAACATGCAAATACAGGAAATGATGGTGGAAGGAGTTATTTCTATCGCTGAGGGGGAAAATCCACGAAATATTGAAACAAAATTGCAGGGATTTGTTAGTTAGTGGTCCTTGTGGTTGAATTGCTTGTGTATATACTATGGCGCGAAAACGAAAACAAGAAGAGCATGAGAACCATGAAAGGTGGTTGGTATCCTATGCCGACTTCATAACCTTATTGTTTGCATTTTTTGTTGTAATGTATTCCATATCTTCTGTTAACGAAGGTAAATACAGGGTACTGTCGAGTTCACTATTTAGCGCATTTAACGATCCCGCGAAAACAGTAGATCCAATACAATACGGTACGCCTCTGCGTGCGCCGATAATACAACATAAATCAATGGTTGATGATGATGCTGTCTCTAGAGTGGGCGTGGATCATCAAATTGTACCTAGTCGAAAACAATTAACAGAAATGCAAAAGATTGCTGATGAATTAGAGCACAATCTAAAAGAATTAGTCGATCAGGAACTAATCAAAATTAATAAGACTAACCTAGGCGTTGAGATTGAAATAAAATCCAGTATATTGTTTAGTAGTGGCAGTGCCAATTTAGAAAAAAAAGCAAATCCAGCATTGCTAAAAATAGCAGGCATACTGAGTAAAGTTGAAAGTAATATTAACGTTGAAGGATTTACAGACAATATACCCATTCATACGTTAATTTATCCTTCAAACTGGGAGCTATCTGCTGCGCGAGCCTCTAGTGTCGTGCGTTTATTTGCCAAGTCTAATATTAATCCAGTTCGACTAAAAGCTATTGGATTCGGTGAATTTCGTCCTGTCGCAGACAACAGAACAAACGAAGGTCGAAATAAAAACAGACGTGTAACCATATTTGTGCTCAATTCCCCAGAGCCTGAGCGAGTAAAAATGCTAGAGAAAAAGGCAAAAAATGTTAGCAAGGCTCAAAACAAAGAATTAACACCAATTAATGAGAAAAACCGGAAAAGCTTAAACGGGACGAGTGCGATTACTACTATTCCGCAACAAATCCAAAAATTACCAACTAAGATTGGTGACACTAATCTTATACCCAATGAAAAAAAATCAAAGCCAATTCGGCTACCTCCTCCAAAACTAATCACCATTGGTAAAGAGGCTCAATAAATGCGGGTATGGGCTGTTGCTAATCAAAAAGGAGGAGTTGGTAAAACGACTACCGTCGTCAGTTTGGCTGGACATTTGTCTATGCAAGGTTATAAGACACTTATTTTGGATATGGATCCACATGGTTCCATGTCATCATATTTTGGGCTAGATCCAGATACTATTAAGCAAAGCCTGTATCAAATATTTCAAGCTAAAAAAAACGTATTAGCATTATCCGTAGCTTCGCTTATTTGTGGAACGAATTTTAAAAATCTCAGTTTATTACCGGCCTCTACAGCACTAGCGACACTGGATCGTCAATTAGGGACTATCGATGGAATGGGGCTAATAGTTCGTAATTCTCTTGTTAATATCCAGTCAAGATTTGATTTTGTAATAATTGATTGTCCACCGCAGTTAGGCGTATTAATGGTAAATGCATTGGCAGCATGCGATCATTTAATCATTCCAGTGCAAACCGAATTTTTGGCATTAAAAGGCCTGGAAAGAATGACGCATACGTTGCAAATGATAAACAAAGTGAAAAATATAGATCAATGTTTACAATTCACGATTTTACCAACAATGTATGATTGTAGAACCAGAGCCTCAATTTATACACTAAAGGAGTTAAATGATAAGTATAAGGAAAATATTTGGGATTCAGTAATTCCTGTTGATACTCAATTTAGGGAAGCCAGTAAAGCAGGTAAACCACTTCCAGTCATGTCACCTAAAGACAGAGGTTCAGTAGCATACAAAGAATTTCTTGATTATCTCGTTAAATCCGATATTCCACAATCGAAAGTATCGTAATGCCAAAGCTATTGTCTAGCAATGATCAATTGATAGAGCAAGAGGATGCTGTTGGCATGTATTTGAGTGCGCTTTTAATTGATGAGGTGCAAGAAAATACCAGTTATGTGATTGATAATTATACAGACATAATACAGCAGCAAGATATAGTTGAAACCAAGGATGAAATACAAGATGAAACTTTAACTATTGTTGATAAAGAACTGACAGTAACTGATGACACAAGTAAAGACCAAACTAAACACGTTATTCCAGAATTTTTAAATAGTGGATTTCAAGCATTAAGTTTTAGAGTGTCAAACATCAAACTGTGTGTTCCTTTACAGCAATTAAACGGGATCATTGAATGGAATGGAGGAATTACTCGGTTACCTGGCCAGGCAAGTTGGTGCGTTGGGATTATGCGCACACGCGGACGAAATGTAAGTGTAGTTGATTTATCTGGGATCCTGCACAATACCTCAAGCAATGGGTTGGTAAGTGGTGAACCCGGAAAAAAGTCTGTGCAATATGTGTTGCTTGTTGGAAATGGTAAATGGGGTTTATCGTGTGATTCAGTAAATAATATTTCCACGCTCTATGCTGATGATATTAATTGGCGCACATGTGGCGCAGATAAACTCATTATGGGCACAGTGGTAGAACATATGAATCTTGTACTCAATGTAGATGAATTTGTACGGCGACTCGAGAACTCTTCATTTTCGCTTGAATAGTTGTTGGATCAGTTTTGGAATAAAATATGCACTAATATTTTTGTCAGCTTTGATGCTTGAGATTGAAGGTTTCATCTGAAAAACTAATGTAATTATCAGCTATTTGTGATTTGCAAGTGGTACTATTTTGTTGTATCGCCAAATAATTGTCACAAAAGTAATAAAGGGTAATTGTACACCAAACCTTGGGATAACACACCTATGGAAAATACTGCTAAACTTAACGAAAATAATCCTATATTACGTTGGGTTACATTTAAGCTCGATAAGGAAAAATATGGGATAAACGTAATGCAAGTACAAGAGGTATTACGTGTCACAGAAATAGCACCGGTCCCAGGTGCACCGAACTATGTTTTAGGGATTATTAATTTGCGCGGTAATGTAGTAACTGTTATCGATACACGAACACGGTTTGGGCTTCCCACCAAGGAAATGGACGATTCCACTAGAATTGTGATAATTGAAGCTGAGGAACAGGTGGTTGGTATATTAGTGGATAGTGTTGCAGAAGTTGTTGATCTTAGAATGAATGAGTTGGATTCGGCCCCTAATGTCGGTACAGATGAAAGCGCAAAATTTATTCAAGGTGTTGCTAGTTTGGACGGTGAATTACTTATAATTGTTGATCTAAATAAGTTACTCAGTGATGATCAATGGGCTGAGATGTCGTCCCTGTAAAACATAAGGTTAGGGAATGTAAGAGCATGGCTGGAGTAGATAAAATTCGAATCGCAAACACTGGCTGGCGCTCATATCCACAACATGGCCAACATCGTGATGGAAAAATGAAACATCCAGCAGACAAGAACAAGCAAGCCCAATCAAAGCAGTCTGAAGACAATGATAATCAGGATGAAGATCAGATTCATATCGACGAATACGTTTAACTACTGAGTAAATGTTATGAGTACTACATTAACTTCGTTAGATCCTAGCACGACTGCCTTAATCTTAATTATATTGAGTACTGTGTGCTTATGCACCTTGTTCGCACTGACGTACATCACTGTTCGTTTTCAGAAAATGTTCAATAAACAAGATGAAGTTTTACAAATTATTCAGGAAGATCTTAGCGCTGTATGTAATGGTGCTCTCGGTGTTGGGCAGCATTTAGCAAAATTGGAACAAAAATCCAAACTCATGACACAGCAAATAGATAAAATTGAAATGCAAGAAGCACCAGAACGGAGTTACAAACAAGCAATTAAAATGGTTCGAAATGGCGCAGATGTCGACCAAATAATGATGGACTGCGGCTTGGCTCAGGGTGAAGCGGAACTGGTTTTGTTAAGTGAAAATATCGATAAGGCGAATTAGTTTTTGTCTTTAAACAATTGAGCCAAATAAGCAATGACTCTACCTAGATTTTTGCTGTAATCCTTTCCCCGCCTTAACTTACTATGCCTTAGTAGCTTCCCCCTCCTTGCTAACACTTGAGTGTTTTCATGCCAGAGACACATAACTCTTTGATTGTTCAGGCGGTAAGTCTTTTTTTGTGACAGATAATGCTTAAAGAATCCTAGCCCACGCCGATGTATATATAGGGAATGCTGTGGAACTCGTACCCAAACCTCACTTCAGACTGGTAATTCGGATGCTATGAAAAAACATAAAACACATCTGTGGTATACAAGACGCGGGAAAGAAATACGTGGACCGTTTCCTGTTGGAATGATTACACGTTATATATTGCTTGGTCGGATACTGGATACTGATGAACTGAGTCATGACCAAAGAGAGTGGCGTACTGTCGCTGAATTACCAGAGTTAATGCCAGCTGAACTTAAACTCGATCTCAGCATACCTGAGCATATGGAAAAATTGCGTATTGCCAAACTTAGGGAAGATGAACGTCAACCCGATGATCGTCGGGACAAATACGATAATGCGGAACAAATAGAAAACACTGAATATTTATCTCGTTCTGGTACAGAAAGACGGGAATATGAAGCTAAGACAACGCTTCGACGTAGAAAAGCAAAATCGGAATTTTTGCATAAGTTAAAAAACAATAATGAAAATTATGCGCCAAGAATATTGTTAGTTGTTGGGATAGTGGTATTAATAATTTGGGCAAGTGTCACGATGTCGCCGGAAAGTAAGGTAATGATAAATGATTGTGGGCAATCTCCAATGCCATACGTTAATTGGAGTAATTGTTCCAAGGAAGGTATAAATCTGCAAAATATGGATCTAGGTGGAGCAAAATTACTCAATACAAAAATGTCTGGAGCCAAATTGCTTAACGTAAAATTAACTGGCGCAAAACTTTCCTATGTAGACCTTAGTAATTCAAGTATATCCGATTCCGATTTACAAGATGCCATATTAATGGGAGCAAATCTGAGAAATACTCTATTGGTAAATGCAAATATGAAAAATAGTGATTTGAGTTTCGCTATTTTACAAAACGCGGACTTATCAAATGTTAATTTTCAAAATGCTAATCTCCGACATGCCGTCTTAAATGGCGCGAATTTGGTTGGGGTGGATTTAAGTGGCGCCATATTAGATAAAGCAATATGGGTGAATAATACAGTTTGCGGTCCACAATCGATTGGTCGATGTATACCTTCTAAGTCAAATTAAAAACATTCCGTTGTATAACGATACACCTTAAGGGTATCTGACCAATAATTTGCAGGTAAGTTAGCCTTTAGTTTGAGATGTTGTAAGAATTGTTCAGGCGTAGTGAGCGATTCCCAAACTGTAGGTAGAAAAGTGCCTTTTCTTCCTTTGTCTTCTAAAATCAGCCCATCTATATTTGGCCTAAGTTGTTGTAATAAATCTGCTTCTGAAGAAAAGTCTATGGCTTCGGGTTTACTCAACACAGACACTTGGATATGAATGTTCTCAAGTTCAGACAGGGTTAATGGAGTAAACCGCGGGTCTGAAAATGCTGAAGCCTGGGCGTTACTTATTACATCCTCGATCAATGGCCGGTAGGCTTCGAGTGAACCAATACAGCCTCGCAATTCATTATTTATTGTTAGAGTGACGAAGGAAGCTCCATTGGATTGCAAGTCACTTGAATAGTCTCCAATGGCAATCGGAATTGCAGGTTCGGTTTCCTGGCCAAGATAATGTCTTATGGCATTATCGGCCATACTAATTAGGGTATCTTTATCATTATCAGATAAATGCATAGGCACCATATCCTACGACCTGGTCCTTTGAACCAGCTGTGTCTCCAGAATTTCGGCAATCCAAGGTTTTCGCTTTAAGATTTAATTTTTTTGCATAGTGCAACAAACCTCTAATGGGAATATAACCGCAGGCATTTTCGGAGTGAATCGCGTCAATACTATATTCTTCGATTGAAGTGCACGTGTTTTTATCTAATTGTTTGGCTTCATTATAGGGGTGATAGTGACTCAGATCTGAACTGATGACAATGAGAGTCTCTGCATCTCCCCAAATTGCCTCTATACATTGGCTGACTTCCTGTGTCGTCGCATCACCTACAACAATAGGAACAATGCTTATATTATTATCATAAATTTTTTGTAGGAATGGTAAATGTACTTCCAGGCTGTGTTCCAAGGCGTGAGCTTGGTTAAACAAGGTGACAATATTTTGACTTATTAAGTTTTGGATAGTTTCTCTATCCAAAGGGATGTTACCCAAGGGGGTGTTAAAAAAATCGGCATCTGGCACGGCCAGTCCGTAGAAGGCCACTCTATGGGATGGACCTATGATGGCCACTCTTTTTATGGTGTGTGCTGATTTAATAAGTTCAGCGTAAACGCTCGCTGCTACTGGGCCAGAATAAATATAGCCCGCGTGAGGTGCGATTATGGCCTTAGGTGGAATTGGCAAGGTCGGTGTGATTTTACTGAGGAATCCTTCTATCATATCACCAAGTTCAACTGCGTCACCGGGATAAAACATATTTGCTACAGCTGGTTGCCTTATGATATCCATAGTGGTCTTACCGTGTTAAGCTTAACAAATAATAATCTACCTATATAATATTGTAGTGTATTAAATAGCATAAAGATTAATAAAATACACAAACCTCGAATATTTTTAACCTTTAACCTTTAACCTTTAACCTTTAACCTTTATCCTTTATCTTAACCTGTAACCTATTATTTTCATTATGTCAGAATTTTTTGCAGCCGTAGAAAAGTGCTTGTGTGAGCTTGATCCGCAACGTAAGAAGGATCTTACATTTGAGCTTGTGGAG
>Ga0316192_10004425_pt1 | contig 10204 bp, 10 predicted proteins | sample MerIslwburrow_MG_FD_204931 | JGI IMG/M metagenome (GOLD analysis project Ga0316192, IMG submission 204931) | Coastal sediment microbial communities from Maine, United States - Merrow Island worm burrow | ecosystem: Environmental > Aquatic > Marine > Coastal > Sediment | place: USA: Maine...
CTGCCGACCGACCACATCTATTTTTACCCCTGGCGCACCTCGGTGCCGATTGACTACCAGGTTATGCTGGATGTGATTCGCTGCGACGGGCGGCTGGGAGAGGACGCCCGGCTGGTGGCCCGCTGGAGCATCTACGGTGGACCGGAGAAAACGCCGCTCGCAGTCAATCGCTCCAGCATCCGCGAGCCGGTGAGCGGCTCGGATTATGCCGCCCTGGTTGCGGCCCAAAGCCGCGCGCTGGCCAAGCTCAGCCAAGAAATTACCGCTGCGATTCATGCGGCGAGCCGCGGGCAGTAAACCGGGAGATCCTTTTGTCTGAAAAGGGCCTTGCATGGACGCAAAACAGTTCGAATTCACCTAGGCGCATGGCTTAAAGGTTGAATCAAACCTTGGGTGCCGGTAGCCAGACCATCCTTGTCCTTGCCGGTTATTTCAAACCGCATTCCCGTTTAATCTCTGCAATCTTGTTATCCAGCATCTTGTTGTAGGAACCGGCTGCCACCTTTACATTGGTGCCTTCTTGACCCGTGACAGTACCGACGACCAAGCCGACCGGTACGATTGAACTGACGCCGGCTGCCATCTGCTGACTGGTATGGGTTTTTTCGCTTTGCAAGACCCTGATATCAGCCTCGGCAGTAGCGCAGTTCACCGGTTTTTTTGCGTCTGCTTGCCCTTTTTTAATGGTATCTTGGGATGCGCAGGCAATTAAAAGTGTGCTTAAAAAAATTGCCAAGACTGGAGGAAGAACTGGATGCCTTTGCATCAGATATTGCAGAGATCTCTAAAGATCTCTAATAATCAACCGCTTATACCAACGGGGGCTTCATGGGAGTAATATTCGACACAAGCTTTCTGATTCAACCAGAGAGACGGGAATCCGAGATCAGCCAATAAGCTGGGGGTCGGGTAGAAATGCGGCGCGCTCAGCTTTAGGCGGAGAGTTTCCATCATGCACCCTTTCGGTTTGTGCCGTGGGTTCCTAATTCCACCATGGATAACGTTTCCGCAAGCCCCCCTCTCATCCCGGACGGTCGGCTTTTCCGCATCTTATGTGGTCGACCACATAAGATGCGTTATGTTACGAATCCGGTTATGTGGTGAAGTATTCAGGATTGCCCATTTTTATTGAAGGCAACGCTAAGTTTTCACAACATAATTCGATGTCACCGCCGTTTTACAAAGACCCGAGGAAAGACATCAGATCGCTATCTACGTGCCATTTTGGTAAACACTCGGTCAATGGATCCTGCGCGTTGACCGCACACGTCTCCAGCGCCTTGGCCTTCATCTCCAAATCGACCTCGTCATAGCGATTAGTGGTCTCAAGGGAGACGTGTCCCAGCCAGGCACGAATCGTGTTGATGTCCACGCCGGCACGAAGCAAGTGTACTGCCGTGGTGTGACGGATTGTGTGCGGACTTACCCGCTTGTCCAGAAGCGACGGTACACTCCTCGCGGCCTTTACAGCGGTCCGGGCGACAAGTGCGTGGATGCCAAAGCGTGTGATTGGCCGGCCACGAACATTGAGGAAGGCGGGGGACTCGCCATGTCCTTCAATACGCGGGCCGAGCAGACTCCGCAGGATCTTGGTGGTATGCTTCCAGAGAGGGCACATGCGGATTTTACGCCCTTTTCCATAGAAGCGAACGGATGGCGATAATCCAAGGTTGAGGTCTGCAACCGTGAGTTGGGCAACTTCGGTGGCCCGTGCACCGGTATTGTAGAGAAATAATAGTAGTGCGTAATCACGGCAGCCCTGTGGGCGGTGGCGGTCGGGAACACCAAGCAGGGCATCGATCTCGTATTTGTCGAGGTAGGCCATGGTAGGCACAATCGTACGGCGCAGTGGGATCGCTTGGATTTGCGCCGCGTGTTCTATCAAATCTGGAACGAGGCGCCCAATGAACCGGAATAGCGAGTGGAGGGCCGCAAGACGCTGATTTCGGGTGGCGATAGAGTTCCCTCGATCGTTTTCGAGATGGGCGAGGAATGCACGTATCAACGCAGCATCAACCTGCTCAACGGTGGCGCGTGTAGGGTCAGTCGAGTAGCGCTCCGCAACGAAGTTGAAGAGTAGACGGATCGTGTCGCGGTAACTCTTTTGCGTGTTGGGGCTGAGATTGCGATCTGCAACCAGTTCCTCGATCAGGAACCGACGGACGAAAGGCCCCATCAAATGGTGATCAGACATTGCGTTGCTCCTTGACGCCGATGGCGGTGTAGCGCTCGAAGCGCTTCGATGCCTCGGCGAGCAGTTCATGGGTCATGGTCAAATATGTCTGCGTGCCGGAGAGGTTGACGTGGCCCAGATAGGTCGAAAGTAAAGGCAGGCGTGCCTGCACATCCGCGCCTTCGCGATACCAGGCAATCAGCCGGTGCAAGGCAAATGAGTGGCGAAGATCATGAAGCCGCGGTTGCCAGCGAGCGCCCGGCGGGCTTTGTATGCCAGCATGTTGCCGGAGTCGGGCAAACACCTTCTCAAGCTTGCTGAGTGTAATTGGAACGCCCGTATGCGCGGTAAAGAAGGCCGAGTGAGTCCCGGCTGGCATCGGTAGACGTTGGCGTGCTTTGTGGTAGGTAAAGAGCGCCGCGGCCAGCGTTCTGCCGATGGGCACGAGACGAGACTTGAAGAACTTGGTATCCCAGACAGCGAGGACACGCTCGTCAAGATCCACGTCGCAACACCTCAGGCGTAAGCCCTCGCTTGGCCTTAATCCTGCACCGTAGAGGACCAGCAGCAGGATGCGGAAGGTCGTATGCTGCAGGGGCGAATGTTTGTCCTCCAAGATTTTCGTCGCCTCGAGAAGGCGTTGCAACTCGTCGCGAGAATAGATGTGGGGTTTAAAGGAGCGAGGTATACACGGTGCTGGTTCCGGCAGTGGAGAGGCGGATAGGTAGCCACGGGTGACAAGGAAGGTGAAGAAACCACACAGAGTCTGGTGCTTCCGCTCCCACCATCGCGTCGGCGGGCCAGAGCCGCGACAGAATACGTAGATGGCCTGTGGATCGACGGTATCAAGGGGGATGTCGCCCAGAGCGCGAGTGAAAGAGCGTAGGATGCGCGTATCCGTTGAGAATACCGCTCCTAGCGACCGCCTCATGGTAATATAGGCGTTAACGGCCTCGTTGAGTGTCATATCAGACCTCCGAGGTCGTCTAAGGCCACCTTGCGTAGCGACACAAGGTCAACCTTGGCGTAGAAACGAGTTGCGTCGGGACTCCGATGGCCGAGGTGATCGCCAACTTCCTTGAAGCTGCATCCCGACTCTAAAAGATGTCGGGCGCAGGCGTGTCGCAGGCCGTGGGGACCGCGTCCTTTCTTTGGCAATCCGATCTTTGAAAGATGCCGCTCAACAACGCCGTAGAGACCACCTGTGGACAGCGGCCGGTACGGTGCAAGTAGCGTCAGGAAGACGACTCTGCTGTCCGTCTTGGGTCGGCTGTAGCGCAAATATCGTGCAATTGCATTGCCAACCCTGGGTTCAAGGGGGGCGCTCTCTTTGCGTTTGCTCTTAGATCGGATAAAACGGATCCGATCGTGGGGCCAGTCGATGTCGCCGAGGCACAACCGGCGCACTTCGCCCGAGCGGAGGCCGTACACTGACAAAAGCAAGATAATCGCGTGGTCTCTTATCGAAGCGTGGTCGTCGCCGTTAGTCTCGACGAGCATCCGACCGACAGCGTCCCATGTCGGGCCGAGTGGCAGTCCCGCATGGCGGTAGATGCGTGGCAACAGGATTGCTTCGGATAGTCCGGACCGTACCCAGTCTCTTGTCTCGCAGTACCCGAACCAGCTGCGGAGCATCTTGGCAGAGGTGCGGAGTGAGCTCCGGCTCCATCGTTGTGACATGTGTCCGAAGAAAGCATCGACGTCGGTTGGTTCAACTTCCCCGAGGACCACTCCACGGTGATCCAGGTAATCGAGGAATCGCGTGATTTGCCATCTTGCCGACCGACAGGTCGCCTTGGACTGCCAGCGGCTTACCTGCTGTGAGGCGATGAACTCATCAAGTTCGGCCTCATAGTGACCTTTTTCTGGAGTCGGAGTCAGACATAATCGACCGAGGCTTTGTAGGAAGGCCGTTGCTACGAACCGGAAGTGTTCCATAGGCCACCGCGGACTCGATGCACGCCCACAGCTGACGCGCTTTTCGGCCCACGCGGCCGCAATTGCCTCAACCTCGTCCTCATTGTAGCATAGGTCGGGTGGCCACCGCTGAAGCTCGATGGCAACACATAAGCAGTAGGAAGCCCGGCGCAGGATCGTTCCCTGCGCCATGCTTTGAGCCGCCTGTTCGCACAGGTATGCCGCCCGTTCATCGGCGAGTGGACCTTCTTTATGGCGGCGAAGAACAGCAGGGTGTTTGAAAAGGGTCTCGAACATGGTGTGTACCTCCTTAAGAGAGGTCACTACCATGATGACTTAAATTATGTTGTGAAGTTGTAGCCGGCTAGGCCATGATCTCGCAATTTTAGATAGATTTCACCACATAACCGGATTCGTAACATAACGAGTCCGGTTGGCAGCAATGGCATATCCTCTGAGAACCTTCCCATTCAATCCGAAACTTAAGTGCTCACCCACCACAGTTGCTTAACGCAACTGAGCGGCCGGGCCGTTTACACCACGCATAGCCCGGTTGGTTACCTGCCCCGGGATGTGGCATCACTAGGTATCCGACACGAGCAACTGATACGGCGGGACTTTCACCCGCTGGATTGCAGCCTTGTCGGCTGCTCCGACATCCATAAATACATTAATTCTAAACTTGATTTTTTAGAAAAATGTAATTACAATAATTACTGTATAATTTTAATGAAATTTAAGGAGCAATGCCCATGGAAAAACAAATACGTACAAGGGATATTAAGCTGGTCCCTATTGGAAATTCCAAAGGAGTTCGCATACCCAAGACACTCCTTCAAAAATATGGCCTTAACAATTCCCTTTTGCTTGAAGAAACAGACAGGGGACTGCTTCTTCGGAAGAAAGAAGACAGTAAACTTTCTTGGGAAGATACATATAAAGCCATGGCTGATGAAAAGGAAGATTGGGACGATTTTGACACAACGCTTTTTGACGGACTAAAGGATGAAGACTTTGAATATTAAAAGGTACGAAATATACTATGCTGACCTTAACCCCACTATGGGAAGCGAAATAAAAAAAGTACGTCCTGTTGTCATAATCAGTCAAGATGAAATGAATAAATATTTACAAACTGTTGTCGTATGTCCCTTAACCTCAAAGTTGCACCCACAATGGAGAACCCGACTCCAGATTAAATGTGCGAATAAAAAGGCTGAGATAGCCGTTGACCAAATACGCACTATTAGCAAACAAAGATTGAAAAAGAAAATTGATAAATTATCAAAGATCAAAGCCGCCCAATTACGCAAGCTCATAACTGATATGTACGGCGAATAAGTATAACCGTATAATAGGGACATTCTTAAATAACTTAATAATCTTAATTCGACTTAAACCCTTTTTGAGGAGGATGGGGATCTTTGAATTTGTAAATTTGAATATAATTCTCACATAAAGACCCATGGCGAGACCACTGAGAATAGAATATCTCCTGATTAAAACTCCCAGCCAATCCCGAAGAACGGCCCAAAGACGTCGACTTTGAGTGTAACCGGCTGCTTTTCATAATCGATTTTGAGGTACCTGTAGCCGGCAAAGACCCTTGGAAGAGACATTTCCCATCTTGAAACGATAAATTAAATAATTATTGATCTTCTATAGCTTAGTTTGAGAAAAGGGTTCAAGGGTTCGGGTTCAGGCGTTCAATAAAGGGCTATAACCCTATAACTCTGAACGGGGAACGTTGAATCGGGAACCTTCATGGCATCCATCCATCAACTCTGGGAAGTTTGAAATTATGGTCCATAAACACATAAATAACCTATGAGGTTAAATTGTAATTTCTCTCCTTGGCGATTTGCTCTCCGCGGCTGACAGCGCAGCTTACCGCGGGCTGCGTCATCCCAAGTCGCTTGGCTAACCCGGTGGCCGTAAGTCCCAGCTCGCGCATGGCCCAATAACACAGCAGACTTCTTGCGGCCACTTGAATCTTACGGCGCCCTTTGGAATAGATTACATCCCTTTCTAAAAACCGCCCGACGTTCAATCCTGCGAATGATGATATGATGCAAAACACCGGGGGCATTTAATCGAGCTAGTTTCCATCCATAAATGGTCCTTTTCCGCAATTCCCCGCCTGCTTCGGGACAGGTCGGCGTCAATCACGACGTTGGCGTGACAGGTCTGGAATCGCTTGTGCGGCGCACGAGAGTATGCCTCCGCGCAATGCCGCTGATTTCCTATAACTTGCAGAAAATTACCACATTGCTGGATCGGAAACGTATCAGTGCCCTTTATGAAATCGCGGATGGGCACGAGCTAAACGAGGCATAACTCACCAATATCAAGCAACCATAAAAGTGTAAATTTATTTATGGACGTCCATTTATTACGACATCCCTGTATTACTGTATTCCCTTTGTCAAATGAGATCAGGGGGATTTATAAAACGGCCAGGCGGAATGAATTTCTGAAATTCACCATAAATTGAGCGTTTTAAATTTTGGATGGGTTGAACCACCGCCCCGGCCGACACGAATTCACGGCACGGGCCCGAGCATGGCAAAACAAATTTTTATCACCCACTCATTTTTCGTTTGACTGCCTTTCGGAGCCGTCGTTTTCCGGAATCTCTTTAAAGTAGAGCCAAACCATAACTCCGACGAAAGCGAATACAAAAAAATTTAGAACGGTGTCGATTAGATTTTCCATAGTTTCAAACCTTTTCTTTTTTCAGGGCCTTCAACAGGCACACCATCAAGAACAACACGATGAAAACAAAGGGACTGGCGCTCAGAGCGATGATTTGCCGTACCGCTTCGACGCTGTTGGAAAGAATCATCACAAGCCCCAGCGCCCCTAAAATGGCGCCCCAGATGAGCTTGATTCTGACGCTCGGGTTCGAATTACCGCCGGTGGAAAACATCGACAGTACGAAGGCAGCGCTGACCACGCTGGTCACGATAAACAAGAACGCAGCGACGATAGTGGCGGAAACGGTCAGAAACGACAGCGGCAGGGTATCCAGCAGCAGAAAACTGGTCTGATTGATGTTGGTCTGCACGATGGTGGGATCGAGATTGCCGGCCGCTCCCTCGAAAAAGCCGATCCCGCCGAACACTCCGAACCACAGGATTGAAAAAACGGTGGGCACCAGAAGGACCCCCATTAGAAATTCGCGTATGGTGCGGCCGCGGGATATGCGCGCAATGAACACACCGACAAACGGCGCCCAGGCCAACCACCAGACCATGTAATTCAGGGTCCAGTCGCTGAACCGGTTTCGAACGGTTTCGTCGTAAAGAGAGTAAGTCATGAAGCCTTGGGGAATGACTTTGGAGAAATACATACCGATGCCTTCGGTGATGTTGTTCATCAGAAAGGAGGTGGGTCCCACCAACAGCACGTAGATCAGCAGGCCAACCGCCAGAAAGATGGCCGCGTTGGACAAGGTCGCCATCCCCTTGCTCAGATCCATCGTCAGCGGCAGCAGGTAGGCGAGGCAGAGAACAACAAACACTCCCAGAGCGAGCTCGAGCCCCGCGTTTTCGATGTTGAAGAGGATGGCGATTCCATCCTGGACCTGAAAGACCCCCATGGCTACCGAACCGGCCAATCCGATGGCAATGGCATAAATAGACAGCAAGTCCATCAGCCATCCGACCGTCCGGGTCCAGCGGGTCCGGCCGAAAACGCTGATGACCGGCGCGCTGACCATCTGGGGTGTATCCCGGCGAAATCCGAAATAGGCCAACACCAAGGCCGTAAAGCCGTAAATGGCCCAGGCATGCAGACCCCAGTGAAAATAGGTCAGCAGCAGGGCCTCCGTGGCCGCCTGCTCTTTCCCTGTATAATCTACTAAAAACAGGAAGTGAGAAATCGGTTCGGCCGAACCGTAAAACAGCAGGCCGACCCCCATTCCGGCCGCAAACATCATCGTCAACCAGCTGATCGTGGAAAACTCCGGCACTTCGTGTTCGCGGCCCAGCTTGATGTTTCCATATCGGGAAAAGGCCAGCCAAAGACTGGTGAGCAGCAGAGTACTTGCGGTCAACATGACGAACCAACCGCGGCTTCGAAACGCGACCTTTACCTGTGCGGCGGCGAAACCCGCCAGTCCCTGGGTGTCGAAAATTCCCCAGACTGCCACGCCGGCTGTCAGCGACAAGGCGATCAACAGCATTGGGTTGCGAAACATTCTTCCTCCACTAGTGTCTAGTCACACATACCTGTTTGTCATCATTAAAGGGGGATTTCGAAGACATGCAACCCACTGAACATCCGTGCTATCTTCTAAGCCTTCGAATCCCCCTGTATACAAATGAAGGGATACTTGCCGAGTTTCTACGACACCCTTCCGACGGGAGAGGGTGAAGTGCTCCTATCCCCTTATTTTCATCTGGCCCACGAAAAGAATATTTCTATTTCTCAATTCGGGGCCGGATGATTTTTCTTATTTCTTTTTCTTCCCTTTTTTCTTCTTTTTCTTGTCTTTTTCCTTTTTCTCTGCTTTCTTTTTTGCCATGTTAAGCACCTTCTTTCTCAATTTATTTAATATTTAAAAAACGAAACATAACATGATCGGTTATTCGGGTAGTTCAGTGGGTTTCATTGAATACAATAATCGGCAAATAGACCGGTGTCAAAATTTCTCAGGGATAAACCTGAACTGGGCAATCGATTTCTGATCGTCGTACCTGTCCTTCATGTCGCGTTTGCCTAGCTTGACCTTTTCCCGTGGCATCTTTTTGTAGGGGACAAGGCTGAGTAAATGCGAGATGCAATTAAGCCTCGCGCGCCTCTTATTGTCCGCGTGAACGATGTGCCATGGCGCCCAGTCGGTACTTGTGGCGGCAAGCATGTCGTCCCGCGCACGGGAGTAATCATACCAGCGTTTGAAAGACTCCACGTCCATGGGGCTCAGCTTCCAGATCTTTCTTGGATCGTCTATGCGGTCCTGAAAACGGCGTTCCTGCTCCTCCATGCTGATGTCAAACCAGTATTTGATAAGCTGAATTCCCGATTCAACCATCCAGCGTTCAAACACCGGTGTATCCTCCAGGAAGCGCTCGTACTGATCTTTGGTGCAAAACTTCATGACGCGCTCGACACCGGCACGGTTGTACCAGCTGCGGTCAAACAGCACGACCTCCCCGGCCGCAGGAAAACGCCGGATAAAACGCTGCCCGTACATCTGGGTTTTCTCCCGCTCGGTTGGTGTCGGCAGGGCCTCCACCCGGAACACACGCGGACTGACTCTCTCGGTGATCCGTTTGATCACACCACCTTTGCCGGCTGCGTCACGCCCCTCGAAGATGACAACAATCTTGTGCCCCTTCTCTTTGACCCAGTGCTGCAGCTTGACCAGTTCGGCATGCAGCTTATACAGCTTGGCCTCATACTCCTTTCTGGAAAGTTTGGACTTGTGTGCATGATTGGCATTATTAAATTTTTTTTTGGTCTTGGATTTCTTCTTTGCCATGGCGGCTCCTTTTCAATTTTGGTGACCTTGAAACTAAATTTTTCCTTCAGAACGGAGCAGTCGTTTCATGACTCGCCGAACCGAGTCATCATCGTCAACAATATAAACTTGCCGCTCCATTTCGCCTAAATTCTCACTTTTTTTCGAATGAAAAAACGGTTTTCCAGTCTCGCTTCATATCAACGACAGTCCACCCTTTCGCCTTTGCTTCGTCGAGAGCTTTGTCGAGACGTCCAATGCCTGATTTACGATCGTAGGCCCATTTACGCTCTGCGTCCGTATGATGGACGATGAGGCCGAAACGTTCACCTTCTCCGGCGGTGGTCCACTGGAGCATTTGCAGGTCGCCGTCGGAATTACCGAAGGCAGCGATGGGGCGGCGGCCGATAAACTTGTTGATGCCGACCGGCTTTTCGGCCTTGTCGTCGATGAAGTCGATCTCCGGTAACCGCACAAGGACCGGCTTGCCGTCGCGCATCTCGAGCTTGGTCTTGATGGACGAGCCGATAATCTGCTCCGGCGAAATGCCGTACGCCTGCGGCGCCCACGGTCGCATGAAAGCGATGCCGCCACCGGATGTAATGTAGCTCTTGAAGCCGTTGGCGCGCAGATAGGCGAGAACCTCCAGC
>Ga0316192_10004427_pt1 | contig 10200 bp, 8 predicted proteins | sample MerIslwburrow_MG_FD_204931 | JGI IMG/M metagenome (GOLD analysis project Ga0316192, IMG submission 204931) | Coastal sediment microbial communities from Maine, United States - Merrow Island worm burrow | ecosystem: Environmental > Aquatic > Marine > Coastal > Sediment | place: USA: Maine...
CTGGGCCGCATCAGCGCTATCAAGCTGGCACAACCCTCTGACAACCCCGCCCAATGTTCCGGCATTATGAACCTGGCGATGGCAGCCGTGGGCAGCAGTTTACCGTTGTCGGCAACCGGCAACTCCCCGTCCGCCAGGTAGGTCAGCAAGCCTTCCAGACCCGGATTGTGTCCTACCAGCATAACCCGCCTGCTGGAATCAGGGCACTCACCCAGCACTTCCAGCAAGCTGTTCAATTCGGCTTCGTATACCCGTCTCTCCCTGCTTATCTTCCCAGCGTACAGGCCCATGGCTTTACACGCCTTCTGAGCACTCACCAGGGCACGCTCGGCAGGAGAACTGATAACGTGATCCGGAACCAGGCCCTGCTGCGCGAGCCAGACACCGACGCGTTGGGCATCGCGCTTGCCCCCGTCTTTCAAGGGGCGGTGATAATCGTCGCTTCGCACACCCCGATCAGATTTGCCATGGCGAAAAATCAGCAGTTCACGCGTCATGATGATCCTTTATTCCTGTTTTTTGCTCTGAGCGAGTGCTTATGGTGACAGCTTTGCAAACTCAGCCGCTCACCTCATCGAGAAAAATCCTGGTCAGACCGTCAAAGTCGGCCCGCCCGCGAGCCTCGTATATGCTCACCCCGTCCAGGGCATCCAGATAGACCTGCTCGTCAAAGGAGGTATCGTCCTGAAAAAACGAGCCATCGGCATACTGATAGAACGGACCGGGCGATTTCATAATGGCGGCCAGCAGATCGCGCCGGCTGGCCAGGTCCACCGCTGCGAGCCGCAAGGCCGTATCCGCATCTCGTTGCCAGTTGAGGATCAGAAAAGCCGACAGTGGCGCCTCCTGGACGATACGGCCGGCGCCGTAGATTGTTTCCACATCAACGTCGTACTTGTCCTCCAGCTCCCAGAGCTCCTGTGGCGGCAAGGCCAGCAGCGAAGCACGCTGTTGTGGCTCGATCAACTGTTGCAGCCTCGGGTTGTGCACGATAGTTCCGGGATTAATGCGCGGCAGCTTGGGAATACCCACCGCACGGGTTTCGCCGGCGCGTTTCTTTATGAACAAACGGTCGTTGGTAATGTAGGACACGCTGTCATGATCGAGCAGGTTCAGCATCAGGGTGGACTTGCCGCCACCGGAATGGCCTGCAATCGCAAACCCCCGTCCCTGGTAGACCAGCGCGGCAGCGTGACAGATCAGCCAGGAGCGCTGCTGCAGCCAGTTCATGTACTGGGCGTTGATAAAATTTATGACCTGGTTGTCGTATTCCACACAGGGACCGGCGGCAATGCGGTACTTCTCGCTCTGCAGAAACAACATGCCGGTGCGGACCTTGCGAACCAACCTGCCATCAGGGATATCCAGGTAGGCATCCTTGCGCCCGGTTTTACCTGCTTCGCGTTTCCAGTCGATAAAATTCACATCGGTATCGACAACATCGCGTTCCACGGCGATGACATCGATGTCCGGCGACTGCGCCGCCGACACGACGTGGGTAAAATATCCCCGCAGTCCGTCGAGCAGCTGCGCAGAGTTGGAGCGTAAGCGCAGTTTACAGTTGCCGATGCTGAGATACAGTGCATCATCACACAGCAGCGCATTGTTGTGCAGCAGGAGGGCGACAGAGTCCAGATCAGTTTCCATGTTTACTCCAGAATAGGCCTGATTCAGGCGGCGAGTTCTGCCAGCACATGTTCCACGTACAGCTGTGCGGCGTTGATGCCGATGCCTTCCGAGGCGCCACGAAAGCCGCCGAACGCAGACACCTCAAAGACAATGGGTCCGTCGCGCGTTTCAGCGACATCGACGGTGGTGAAGTCCATCTTGAACAGAGACTGTGCACGGGCTGCCAGCTCAATCACCGTCTCCGCCGGTTGACAGGCGGCATAGCGGCCACCACTGTTGATGGTGGTATTCCAGGCATCACCAGCGGACACCCTGGCATAGCTGCCCAGATAGCGCCCGCCGAGAAACACCATGCCCATATCCTGCCCCGGCAAATCGATTTTTTTCTGGATGTACATCACCGGATTGTGCTCCCGAAAGGCACGGATGGCCTGCTCTGCCTGATCGGGATCCTGTTCCGCCTCGATAACGCACATGCCGCGTGCTTTGGTGGAATACAAGGGTTTGAACACGGCGCTGCCGAATGCCTGTAGCGCTGACATGGCAGCATCGATGTCCCCGGTCACACATGTTTCCGGCATGGGGATACCCGCGTTACGCAAGGTCACAGTGCAACTCAGGCGGTCGATTAGACGCAGCATACTCTGCGCGGGACTGAACACCCTGACGCCGGCCTGCTCGGCCACCCGCAACAACTCGAGGCAATCAAGTGTGCTTGGACTGTAAGTGGCGCTGATCTTTTTAACGATCAGTGCATCCAGCTGACACAGATCCTGATCACGGAACAACAAGCGCCCGCCGGCGAGATCGGCGCTCACCTGCCCCATATCGATAATCAGACGCTGGCCGGTACTGGCGGCAACGGCATCTGCCAGTGTTTCCGTGGACCACTTGCCGGCCAGGCCCACCACGCCTATTTTCAGATCAGCCAATGAAAATCTCCTTGATGGGGATGCGAAACGCCTCAGCATTTTTCAGATCGGTCGCCAGCACCCGTTCCAACAGGTAGCGGGCGCGCAGGAACATGGCCCGCGCCAGCGATTTATCCAGAATAAACCGTGTGGAAGTAACAAACGAACGCGCCAGTCCCAGCGCCAGGCGCAGTTCAAACGTGTCATCCCCCGTCTTGCGCGCAAAAACTCTGGCAATGCGGTAAAAATCCTGGATCAGGCCGAGAATCCGTTTGCGCAGCTGTTTATCGAGAACCTGCAACCGGTAGTTGGAAATCATGAACACAGACACATCCTGAACATAGTCCATGTAGCGGGAACGGTGCAGATCGATATAGTTGATTCTCTTCTCCAATGGATCATAGATGATGTTATCGACGTTGAAATCACCGTGTATATAGACCGAAAACGGCGCCCTGACCCCGGATTCATAGTCGCTCGCCCTTGTTAACAGTTCGTCAAAAGAGGCAACAGCATAGCCGCAGATCGTGCTGTTAGCCTGCCTGAATTCCGGGTGAATGGCATACACCTCGTCCAGCCGCCCGGACAGCTGGCGCATGAAATCGGCGGATACCGGTGTATCGCTGCGCGTCTCCTTCCAGATGGAGCCGAGCGTCTTGCCGAGCTGGCTGAGAGTTTCCTTCACCAGCGCCTGGGGTTCATGCAACAGTATCTGTTCGAAGGTCAGACCCGCCAGGTGTTCGATCAGCAGCGAGGCGGACTGCCCACGTTTCTTGTAGGACAGTATCCTCGGCGCCAGTCCCGGAAAGATCTCATGCCAGCTTTCCACACCTGCCCGTTCTTCTTTCAACTTGCGTTTCTCCCCGTCCTTGAAGATCGCCACGTAGCCCTCTTCATCACCATCCTGCACACTGATAGCGGAGATACCGCTGCCGGAACGCGTTTCCGCAATGCGCTTCACCTCGATATCGGAAAAGGCATCGTCATCCGCCAGCTGTTCGACCGAGGCGCGCAGAGAACGGTAACGATCAATATCGATCGCCTGGCCGAGATTGCAGGATATCACCGCCTCACTGATACTCAGCAAGGCATCACCCATCTGCTCGACGTAATGTGCGACGAACAACACCGAAATCAGGTCCTCGGTATTTTTTCGCTGCTTCAGTTCAGCGGTGTAATCCTTCAGCAGTTTTTTATAGGCCTGGTCGAGTTTTTGTTCGACTCTGCCGATCTTAAGGGCCAGGCGGGTATCGTTTTCCCGAGTCGCATCTTCGATAAGTCCGATCGCCTTACTCACCTGCTCGAGCAACGGTACATAAGTCGTGCAGTCGAGGACGCGCCGGTCGCGCAGGTGGCCGAGCTGCTGGATACAGTCCCTGCACAATTCGGCGATACGTTCCAGATCGGTAGCGATGAATTCAGCGGCACGCAGTGAGAGTGTATCGGCTGCATCGGCGCGCGCGATGTGACTGACACAGCTGTTATGAATCCTCATCTTCAGGTTGTTGACGTAGCCACCACGATCGAGGATACGGCGGGCCACCGTCACGGAGAAATTATCCAGAAACGTCTGCAAGTGAGACAGCTGCGAACCGACTTCCGCAATGAGAAAGCGCAGATTATTCCGAACACCCTTGGGGATACGCATGGCTAGTGTACCCCGTCACCGATATTGGCCCGCCCGCAGGGAGCATCCCCACGAGGCCATTGCTGTGTTCCGATCCTTGGAAAGGGCATGCCATTCCCTGCGGTCGCACCTCGCCTAAAGCACCCACTGTTGGTGCACTGACCTCGTGGGGACGCTCTGAATGGGTCAATATCGGTGACGGGGTACACTAGACAATTTCCCCCAGATACACGGCGGCGGCATCTCCGCTTTTTTCACCAAGATACGCGCTCAGCGAACCGGGCAACAGTTTGATTAGCGGCAGATCGTCGACCGGCAGCCAGACCACCTCGACCTGGTGTTTGTCAGGGTGGTATCCATTTCTGGGTGTATAGCCTGAGGGCACCGTGCACTCGAACAGGATCTCCAGAAGGTGCCGCCTGCTGGGAGGGTCGGTATCGCGATGTTTGAAAAAATCGGCAATATGCAGCAGGCGAACGATTTCAACAGCAGTACCTATTTCTTCTTGACATTCCCGATTGAGCGCCTGAGCGAGCGTCTCTCCCAGGTTCTGGGCACCACCCGGCAAAGCAAACCGTTCACCCTGCCCTCCGCCCTGCTTTCGCAGAAGCAGAACCTGGCCATCGCGCACGATAACGGCTCTCGCCGCATTACGAATTCCTGGAATCAGATTATTCATACCTAATATGCTAAGGTGACTATGAGATGTAAACTCGGATTCCTTAATCTGCAGTGCGGAACCGTTAAACAGAGCAAACGCTTAACCGATCTGTCATCTATGAACTCGATACGTATTACCCGAACCGCGAAGCTGCCGGACCCGCTCCGCATCAGCCGTTACCGCAAAGCACCGGAACTCGGCCCCGCAATTCTGTTTTTAAGTGGCGGCTCGGCACTAAACAATGTAAGCCGCATTCTCAAAAACCATACATACAACTCGACGCATTTAATCACTCCGTTCGATTCAGGCGGGAGCTCGGCGAAACTGCGTCAGGCATTTAATATGCCTGCCATCGGCGATTTACGCAGTCGCATGATTGCGCTGGCGGACGAATCCGTGACCGGTCACCCTGAAGTCTACCAGTTATTTACCTATCGTCTAGCCAATGCTGAACGCAACAGTGTACTGTCGAAACAACTCGACCAGATGATACAGGGAAAATACCCGATGGTTGAGTCGATTTCGAACCCCATGCGACGGCTGATCCGCAACCAGCTCGGCTATTTCCGCGATTCCATGCCCGGCAATTTCGACCTCAGGGGAGCCAGCATCGGCAATTTAATCCTCACTGGCGGCTACCTGAATAACCACCGGCACCTGGACCCGATTGTTTTCTTGTTTTCAAAACTGGTGGGTGTGCGCGGCACTGTACGACCGATTGTCAATGATAATCTTCATCTGGCCGCCGATCTGGAAGACGGCAGCCGAATTATCGGCCAGCATCGCATAACAGGAAAAGAGAGGGCACCACTGCAGTCGCCCATCAAACGCCTGCGTCTGTCAGGACACCCTGACAAACTGGTACCGGCAAAATCGGAACTACGTAAAAAAACCCGCAAGCTGATCAGCAAGGCAGACCTTATCTGTTATCCCCCCGGTAGTTACTATTCCAGTTTGATCGCCAATCTGCTCCCTGAAGGCGTGTCTTCTGCCATCGCCGCTGATGATTGCCCGAAAGTCTATGTCCCGAACCTGGGACGGGACCCGGAGCAGTTTGGTATGACACTGGAACAGTGTGTCATCAAGCTGCTCGGGTACCTGCGCTGCGGCACTGCCGAAGACTGCAGGGATGAAAACCTGCTGAATTTCATTCTTCTCGACAGTAACAATGGAGACTATCGGTCATCCTTCCCACTTAGTAAAATAGAGAAGCTCGGAATAACGGTGATCGACACCAGGCTCGTCACAAAGCGAAGTGCACCATATTATGACCCGGAGCGGCTGGCGCACGCACTGCTGTCCCTGACCTGAAACTGGAGCCATGAACCCTGATGGGCATCAGGATGCTGAGAATCGTGTATACGCGGGTTAGGACCTCACACATTTGGGATCAACGTGCCAACAGAAACTGAATTAAAACTGGCGCTTGAGGGCGTCACAGCCAAACAGTTGCAAGCCCAGCCCGAGATCAGGGCCCATGCTGTGGGAACGGCTCGAGAACGGCAGCTGGACAATATTTATTTCGATACAGCCAAGCTGTTGTTAAGTGGGCGGGATGTTGCATTGCGCCTGCGTCGGGACGGCGATCGCTGGCTGCAGACGGTCAAAACCAGTGGCAGCGCTTCAGCCGGTTTGCACCAGCGCGGGGAATGGGAAACACCCGTCGCCGGGGAATCCCTGGAGCTGGATCGTTTCGACCACCCGCAACTCAAAAAAATGTTCGGGAAACCAGGCTTACGGGAAGCGCTCATGCCAGTATTCAGAACCGACTTCCAGCGCACCACCTGGGATCTGGAATATCCGCACGGTGTCCGTATCGAAATGGCTCTCGATCTGGGGCAGATTCAGGCCGGAGAACACACCGAAGCGATCAGTGAAGTGGAACTGGAACTGATTGAGGGAAAACTCGAAGACCTGTTGAAAACAGGCCGTGCACTGGCGCAAACCCTGCCGGTGAGACTGCTTAATACATCGAAAGCGGAGCGGGGCTACCGACTGGGTGCGTATACGCCGCCAGCTGGTGCCACCAAGCCGGGCCCATTAGGACTGCACAAAAAGGCCAGCGCTGAACAAGCCTTCATCGCCATCCTCCGGCAGGGCATGTTCCGGTTACAGGCTAATGAACCGCTGGTGCTGGCTAAGCCCCGGGACATCGAGGGCGTACACCAGATGCGGGTCGCTACCCGGCGCATGCGATCCTGTCTGCAACTTTACCGGCCGCTGATCCCGAAGGCAGTCAGCGTGGATATAGGCAACGGCATCCGGCGTGTGACCGACGCGCTGGGCCCGGCACGGGACTGGGACGTCTTCATCGAGGAAACCCTGCAACCGCTCGGGCAGGAGTTCCCGCGCCATCAGTCGCTGCAGGCACTGGCGCAGGCAGCGCGGGATCAGCGCGAGACGGTCTATCAGGGAGCGGCCAGCACCATTCAATCCCGCGATTATGCCGTGCTCCTGTTGGACCTGAGCCTGTGGATCGAACAGCGTGCCTGGCGCAAGTCGCTCAGCCGGGTGCAGATTGATGCCCTGGATCAGCGCGCGCGGCGTTTTGCCCGAGAGGTCCTGGGTCGCTATCACAAAAAGGTGATCCGGCAAGGCCGGCATTTCGAAACGCTCGATGCGGTGCAACGCCACCAACTGCGCATACGCTTCAAGCGCCTGCGTTATGCCGCAGAGTTCTTTGCCGACCTGTTTGGCAACAAAAGCTCGCAAGCCTACATTTCAAGCCTGGCTACCATCCAGGATGTTCTCGGCGTGCTCAACGACGGCCGGATGGTTGAGCACCTCATTGCGCAGATCCCGTCACAAGGCGAAACGGCCGCCACGGACCTGGTGCGTGGCTGGACAGCCGCCAACGTTCGCGCTCACCTGAACCAGTTCGCTGTGGCCTGGGAAGACTTCGCTAGTCTTGGCCCATACTGGAATCAAACAACATGAGTATGAATGCATCTTTAGTCTACGTAGACGATAGTACTATCCATGGTAAGGGGCTTTTTGCCAGGCATCACATAAAGGCCGGTGTAATCATTGGTGTCATCGATGGTATCCCCTCCTCGACCAACGGCGAGCACGTTCTCTGGCTGGACGAGAAAAATGGAATCCACGTTCAATGCGAGCTTCGATTTATCAATCATAGTGACACACCCAATGCAGTTTATTACGACACCCTGGAAGTGTGCGCATTGAGGGATATCAAGCCAGGAGAGGAAATCACCCATAACTATATGGGGGTGTAAGGGCCGCGGCCCTAATGCTGACAAGTCAGAAAAAGCTGAAATGGACCAGATCCGGATTCTGATTGGAAACAGGTTGCCCCAGACTGAGCACACCACTGCAGCTCGTGGTCCACTCATCATGATGAAGAAACAGCTCCAGATTATCTGAGGACCGTTTCCCCGACATGGTTTTTATAAATGTCCCATTGGTGCTTCTGTCGGTGAGGATCAGCCTGCCTCCGTCGCATTTTAGTATTGCATGAATCCTTGAGGCCGTTTCCGAGTTTATTCTAAGCTCGCATTGTTCCCCACGCCCAAGCAATAGCTCTGATCCTTCCGCAAGCATGGTCTTTTCCTCTCTGTAACGCAGCGACAAACGGTTAACCGGGTGACGACGCTCGACAGGTTTGGCAACGTTGCACTCGACCATCAGCGTGTGGTCATCCAGATCCCAGAGCGCCTGATGGATGGCAAAAGGCGTGCGTTTGCCCTTGATAAAGACGTCCCTGAAAAAGCGAGTGCGCAATTTGCCGGCCGCCGACAAGCTGCGATAGACTTGATCCGTTAACATTATCTGACCAGCCTTGGCCAGCGCAACCACACGCGCAGCGACATTCACCGTGTCCCCGAAGGGATGGCCATCAGCCACACTGGTGACGCCGCTGTGGATCCCGACTCTCACGTCCAAACCCCACTTCCGATCTCTTTGCAGACTTTCCTGGATTTCACAGGCCGCGCTCAGGGCGCAGTCCGGATCGGTGAACGCACACATGATTTCATCGCCGATCGTTTCAACCACGCGGCCCTGATGGCGTTCAATACAGACGGACATGGATTTCAGGTAAGGCACAATACGCTCATGCGCCTGAACGTCGCCCAGCGCTGAGTACAACTCTACACTGCCCGCGACATCGGCAAACAGGACCGTCATTTCCCTGGAAGTGTTTTTAGCCATTGGCATTTAATTTACGAAAACAATCTTAGCAAGCACCCGAATAGCAGAAAGCTGACCGCCTCGCCTACCGCAGACACCCCTTCTTTGGTGATGATTATTTGTTTCCGCGCTCCTAAGCTGTTCTCTTTCCCTCAACACAGCCTTAATATAGCCTATTATTCGACGGATCAGCGCAAAAATCGCTTCTGACAGGTATGGAGAAACGGCAATTGGGTCCGGCAAGCAGGTACGGCGAATTCAAGCGTCGCGGAATTTCAAGTTGCAGTGACTGGACCGCGGGGTAAGCAGGTGCGAATCGGCAAGCAGCACTGGCAGAAAGTCGTCAGCCTGCTGAAAAAGTATGCCACACCGCGATCCAGGGAACTGGAAAGCCAGCTGTCTGCTGCACGTCGCGACTACCGGGAACTGGGCCTGCGTGCCAGTAAGCTGGCCAGCGAGGGTAATACGGCACGCAAAACTCTGGAAAAGGCGAAACAGCAGATCGACAGCGTCCACGGTGAACTGGGTGCCGCATACCAGTCGCGGGACCAACTGGCTGTTGAGCTTCAAAAGCAGCTTGAATCGCTGAAAACCGGGATACAGGGGGTGCAAGCCGGGCACCGTGAGCTGGTAAAGGGATTCGCCGAGCGTGACCGACAGTTCGAGACACTGGCGGCAAACGTTGAGGCGCACCAGTCCGGTACAGAGGAACTGCAGGGTGTCATCAAAAATCTGCAGCAGCGGATAACCTCTGCTGCACTGGATTACACCGCCGTCACAGAAAAAAGCCACACTCTTTCGAGCCACCTCGATGAAGTTCGCAATGAGCTCGACAGCATCAGAAACAGTCACTTGGGGCTACTTCCTGACATTAAAAGTCTCGAGCAGCGAACCAGTGAGGCTGAACGAAATGACCTCGCCGCCAAGGATCAGAACCACGCACTGGCGGTTGAGTTAGCCGGTATTCAGCAGCAAGTCAAAGCACTGGAAGGGAAGCTGGAGGGGGAACACGAACGACAGCAGGCAAACCTGAACACAATCGAGGAAAGGCTGACCCGGGTTCAGATCGAACAGGAGAGTCTAATCAACATCCAGTCGGGGTTGACTGACTCATTGCGGAAGAACCGGCGTTGGGCGGCGGTAGCTGTCGGCATTGCCTTCCTGATGGGTGCTCTGACGGGTATTTCGAAAATCCGGGATATTCAGGAGGATGTCCCTGAACA
>Ga0316192_10004429_pt1 | contig 10196 bp, 9 predicted proteins | sample MerIslwburrow_MG_FD_204931 | JGI IMG/M metagenome (GOLD analysis project Ga0316192, IMG submission 204931) | Coastal sediment microbial communities from Maine, United States - Merrow Island worm burrow | ecosystem: Environmental > Aquatic > Marine > Coastal > Sediment | place: USA: Maine...
AAGCGTATCAACGAAGTTGACGAGCAGATCCAGGCACTAATTAGCGAGCGTGCACGCCACGCTCAGCAGGTTGGCGTCGTAAAAGGTGAGCTTGGCTCGGCGGTCGACTATTACCGTCCCGAACGCGAGGCGGAAGTACTGCGTGCAGTCGTAGACCGCAACGAAGGTCCGCTGCGCAACGAGGAGATGTTGCGTCTCTTTCGCGAGATCATGTCGGCCTGCCTTGCACAGCAGGAGCCGCTGAAAATCGGTTTCCTCGGACCCGAGGGAACATTCACGCAGACGGCCGTCTTCAAACACTTTGGACATTCAGTCCGCGCACTCCCGTTTCATACGATTGATGAGGTATTTCAGGAGGTCGAAAGCGGTGTCGCTGATTTTGGCGTCGTTCCGATTGAAAATTCCACCGAAGGCTCGGTGAACAACACGCTGGACATGTTCCTGACGTCACCACTAAAGATCGCCGGTGAAATTGAGTTGCGGATAGAGCAGCACCTGTTGGGCAAAATGAAAGGCCTCGAGAATATTGATCGTATCTGCGCTCATGAGCAGTCTTTGGCGCAGTGTCGTGGATGGCTTCGAGAATATCTGCCGCATGTTGAGCTTATCGGGATGTCGAGCAATGCGGCCGGCGCACGCCGTGCGCGCGATGAAGACGGCACAGCGGCGATCGGGCCTGAGGTGGCTGCTGCTGTATATGATCTGAATATCATGGTTAACGGTATTGAGGATCGTTCGGACAATTCCACCCGGTTCCTGGTCGTGGGCCGTGAGCTGCTCGCTGCCAGCGGCAATGACAAGACGACCTTGTTGGTTTCCACGAGTGACACGGCGGGTGGGGCCGGGGTGCTTCACAACTTGCTGCAGCCTCTCTCGGAGCACAATGTGGTCATGACGTTTATTGAATCACGTCCGTCGAGACGCAAGAACTGGGACTACGTTTTCTTTATCGACATCGAAGGCCACGCGGCTGAGTCGCCCGTGTCTGATGCGCTCGCGGTACTCGAGAAGCAGAGTTCCTTGTTTCGGGTGCTCGGTGCTTACCCGAAAGCCATCGGCTGACACGCTGTCCCTCCCCAACAGACCAATGCACTTCACCGTAAATCCTTCTAACGTCCGTGACGCGGCGGTTACTGTGCCCGGCGATAAGTCGATCTCGCACCGCGCCCTGATGCTGGGGAGTGTTGCGAACGGCAGTACCGATATTAGTGGTTTTCTTGCCGGTGAAGATTGTCTTGCGACGCTCTCTGCGATGAGAGCGATGGGAGTACAAATTGAGCAAACCGGCCCGACCGATATTGTGGTGCATGGGCGTGGTTTGCATGGTCTTGGTCGACCGGAGAGCGCGCTGGATCTGGGCAACTCCGGTACAGCGATGCGCCTGATGGCCGGTTTGTTGAGTGGTCAGGATTTCGACTCGCGGCTGGTTGGCGATGAGTCGCTGAGCAGTCGACCCATGGGGCGAGTGATCACGCCGCTTTTGGCGATGGGCGCAGATATTGGCAGCGAAGATGGGCGGCCTCCATTGACGGTTCGCGGGAACCGGGCACTGACGGCCATCGAGTATGAGTTGCCGGTTGCCAGTGCACAGGTAAAGTCTGCTGTATTACTGGCCGGTATGTATGCCGACGGGGTGACAAGCGTCGTCGAGCCCGCCGTTACGAGAGATCACACCGAACGAATGCTGGGCGCTATGGGTGTAGAAGTGCAGACATCCGGGCATCGCATATCTGTTCAAGGCGGGCAGGCATTGAAGTCTTGCTCGATACGGGTCCCTGGGGACCTGTCGTCTGCCGCCTTTGTCATCCTCGCGGCGCTACTCAGTGAGAATGCAGAAATTGTCATCGAGTCCGTTGGTGTGAACCCGACAAGAACCGGGGTCATCGATATTCTGCAGGCGATGGGCGCTGATATCAGCCTGGAAAACCCGCGCCTGCTATCGCAAGAGCCTGTGGCTGACATTCGCGTTCGCTCATCCGCGATGCAGGGTGGGGTGGTGGATCCTGGATTGGTGTCGCTGGCGATAGACGAGTTCCCGGTGCTGTTTGTCGCGGCGGCCGCGGCCAGGGGCACTACACGATTCTCGGGCATAGGCGAACTCAGGGTGAAAGAGAGTGATCGCATTGCCGCCATGTCAGCAGGGCTTCGCGCGCTGGGTATTGAGGTCGATGAGTCCGACGACGGGGCCGTGGTGTACGGCGGGAAGTTCACAGGTGGTGATGTAGAGAGTTTTGGCGATCATCGTATTGCGATGTCTCTTGCAGTGGCTGCAGGTTCGTCCAGTGGGCCTGTCGTGGTGCGGGATACCGCAGCTGTAGAGACCTCATTTCCGGGGTTCGCGACGTTGATGGCATCTTTAGGTCTTAATATCGAGTCAAACACGGCATGACGCAGGATTTGAACGCTCCAGTTATCACGATCGATGGCCCGGTGGGTTCTGGCAAGGGCACGATAGCGCGCAGCGTAGCCGATGCGCTGGGCTGGCACCTGCTGGACAGCGGTGCCCTGTACCGACTTGTATCGCTTGCGGCGCTTAACCGGGGCGTAGCGCTGGACGATGTCGATGGCCTGTCGAAGCTGGCAGCAGGGCTCGATGCTCGATTTGGCAGTGACGCTGACGGCGACGAGCAGATCTGGCTGGAGGGAGTGGACGTCACGCGTTCCATCCGTACCGAAGATTGTGGCGCGGGGGCATCTACCGTGGCTGTACTGCAACCCGTTCGGGATGCACTGCTGGGCCTGCAGAAGGGGTTTCGGCAGCCGCCTGGACTCGTGGCCGATGGGCGCGACATGGGAACTCACGTATTCACGGAAGCGGGTCTCAAGGTGTTCCTTACGGCGAGCCCGGAAGAGCGCGCGAAAAGGCGCCATAAGCAGTTGAATGACAAGGGTATTGATGTTAGTCTCGCGGCCCTTTCGCGGGACATAGAAGAGCGCGACAGGCGTGATTCCGAGCGATCGGTAGCGCCGCTAAGGCCTGCAGAGGACGCCAGGTTACTGGATTCTTCAGGCAAGTCGATCGAGGAGGTCGTCAGGACCGTCCTGGATTGGGCCGCCGAGCTCTAGATTTTCCCGCAAAAAGGAATGGTATGGATCGGACATGGAGTCCGATTCTTTTTTGGGTTAACCGTCAACCGCTGGAAGGGGTTTGACGTAATGGGTGAGAACCTCGCGGTTCTCTTGGTTAATAACAATGTCTGAAAGTTTTGCTGAATTATTTGAAGAAAGTTTTGCCAGTCAACAAATAAAGCCGGGTTCCATCATCACCGGTATCGTTGTCGCGGTAAACGACGATGTCGTAATCGTCAGTGCAGGCCTCAAGTCAGAGGCTGTAATCCCACTCGAGCAGTTTAAGAACGACAAGGCCGCCGAAGGCGGCGTGGCGGTCGGCGATGAAATCGAAGTTGCGCTGGACGCCGTTGAAGACGGCTTCGGTGAAACCAAGTTGTCGCGCGAGAAGGCGATACGTGCCCGCACCTGGATTGATCTCGAGAAAGCGTTCGAAGAGTCACAGGTAGTAGAAGGCGTGATCAATGGTCGCGTCAAGGGCGGCTTTACGGTCGAAATCGACAACGTTCGCGCATTCCTGCCGGGCTCTCTCGTCGATGTGCGGCCGGTGCGCGATCCGGGATACCTCGAAGGCAAGACCCTCGAGTTCAAGGTTATTAAGCTCGACCAGCGCCGTAATAACGTCGTTGTGTCGCGCCGTGCTGTTGTAGAGCAGGAATACTCGGCCGAACGCGAAGCGTTGCTCGAGGATCTGCAGGAAGGAAACACTGTCAAGGGAATCGTAAAGAACCTGACAGACTACGGCGCCTTCGTAGACCTGGGCGGAATAGACGGCTTGCTGCACATCACCGACATGGCATGGAAACGCGTCAAACATCCGTCCGAGGTTGTTGAGGTCGGGCAGGAAATCGACGTCAAGATTCTGAAGTTCGATCGCGAACGTCAGCGCGTATCGCTGGGCATGAAGCAACTTGGCGATGATCCGTGGAAGGATCTCGCTCGTCGCTATCCGCCGCAGACGCGTATGTTCGGCAAGATCACAAATATTGCTGACTATGGCTGCTTCGTTGAAATCGAGGACGGCGTTGAAGGCCTTGTCCACGTCTCGGAAATGGACTGGACGAATAAAAACGTCAATCCTGCGCGGGTCGTTTCGGTAGGCGACGAAGTCGAAGTCATGGTTATCGAGATCGATGAGGAACGTCGTCGTATTTCGCTCGGTATCAAGCAGTGCAAATCGAACCCATGGGCTGAATTTGCTGTTACGTTCAATCGTAATGACAAAGTATCGGGCCAGATCAAGTCGATCACAGATTTCGGTATTTTCATTGGTCTCGACGGTGGTATCGACGGTCTTGTACATCTTTCCGATATTTCCTGGGAAGTGCCGGGTGAAGAAGCGGTCCACAATTACAAGAAAGGCCAGGAGATCGAAGCCGCAGTTCTTGCAATTGATTCAGAGCGCGAAAGGATTTCACTGGGTATCAAGCAGCTTGAGAAAGATCCGTTCTCAGCCTGGCTCGCAGAGCACCCGAAGAACACGATCGTCACAGGCAAGGTCACCGAAGTTGATGCTCGCGGCGCGACGATTGATCTTGGTGATGGTGTCGAAGGCTCACTGCGTTCCTCAGAGATGGCACGCGGCCGGGTAGAGGACGCGCGTACGATGATCAAGGTTGGTGAGGAAGTTGAAGCCAAGTTCACAAATGTTGATCGTAAGAACCGTACGATTGCCCTGTCGATCAAGGCCAAGGAAGTTCACGACGAGCAGGAAGCGCTCAGCAGCTACAAGACTGAGGCCGGCGCAGCCCCGGTTGGCACCACGCTGGGAGAGCTTCTCAAGGAAAAAATGTCCGGCGGAAGCAAATAATACGTAAAAACAGTAGCCCAGACCGTCCGGTCTGGGCTATATTGTTAATATTATCCGTGGGTTACGGGCTACAGAAGAACAAGCGAAGCGAAAGATGACCAAATCAGAACTAATAGAAGTTATCGCACGCAAGCAGAAACACCTCCCAGCCAAGGATGTGGAATTAGCGGTCAAGCACCTCTTGGACCTGATGAGTGACGCCCTCGCACGGGGTGAGCGCATCGAGATTCGGGGTTTTGGCAGCTTTTCGTTGCACTTTCGCCCGCCACGCATTGGTCGCAATCCCAAGACGGGAGAGGCTGTTGCCTTGTCTGGCAAATACGTGCCGCACTTCAAGCCTGGCAAAGATTTGCGCGAACGCGTGAACTCAAGCCGCCATTTCCCAATCAAGAGCTAGTCTCCTACAATCAGTTCGTTGTTCTCCGGAGTGAGCGCATGTTGAAACGTGCCGGCCTGATTATCCTGATCGTTGTGTTGTTCGCGCTGATGTTCACGTTTACTGCGTTGAATACCGGTGAGATTGAGCTGGATCTTGGCTTTTTTGAGCGAACTTATCCCATCTCCATGACGCTTGCTGCCACCTTTGTATTGGGTATGGTGTTCGGCATGTTGTGCATGACCGCTTTCGTATTCCGCCTTATCAATGAGCGCCGAACTCTGCGGCGGTCTTTGCGCGTGTCCGAGTCAGAAGTCAGTAGCCTCAGGAACCTGCCTCTTTCAGATGCCGACTGAATCCACATTTCTGCTTGCCGGGCTGTTCCTGCTGCTTGCGGCCGCGGGCTGGGCGCTCGGTCGTTTTGGTGAGCGAGACGAAGAAGAAACGGCTCCGCCGCTGAATATCGACTATCTGAAGGGTCTGAATTTCCTCCTCAACGAACAAACGGACCAGGCGCTCGAGCATTTTCTGGCGATGGTTCGTGTCGACGACAAAACCATCGAAACCCATTTCGCGCTGGGTAGCCTTTTTCGCCGACGTGGCGAGGTTGACCGGGCCATTCGCATTCATCAGAACATCATCGCGCGACCGGACCTGGCATCGGAGCAGCGCGACCAGGCGTTGTATTCACTGGCCAAGGACTATTTGCACGCCGGATTGCTGGATCGGGCAGAGAAGCTCTTCGCGCGACTTGCGCAGGGATCTCGGTACGAGGTACAGGCACTGGAGAGCTTGTGCCGCATTTACGAGCAGGAAAAGGAATGGCAAAAGGCCATCGATGCCGGCCAACGCCTCGAGGCCCTGGGCGGGCAGTCACTGGCGCTGCAAATTGCGCACTATTACTGTGAGCTGGCTGAGGCATCGGCCGCCAAGAACGACTACGCTGCTGCACGGCAGTATGTGAAAAAAGCACAGGCGGGTCGGCCCAGGACCATGCGTGGCGCATTGACGCGAGCCCACATCGCACGCGAATCGGATGACTTCAAGACTGCGTTGCGTTTGTATCACCGGATCATTGAGGAACACACCTATCTCATCGCCGAAGCGTTGCCTGAAATCGTCGCGACGTATGAGAGCGAAGGATCGATGGATGGGCTCGACAAGGCGCTGAAATCCATGCTCAAGGACAATCCGGAGATGAGTGCGCTCGTGGCCTATACCGCTATTGTCAATAACATTGGTGGCATTCCAATAATCGACGAGTGCGTCGAGCACTACATGCTCGAGGATCCGACGCTCGCTGAATTTGTTGACCTCCATCAACTCACCGAGTCGAGCGCAGAGACCCATGATCTTGCCCTGCAGAAAGTGCGGGCGGCTTTATCCAAACTGGCCAATGCAACGCCGCGTTACCAATGCCAGGAATGTGGGTTCTCGAGCCAGCGTTTGCTCTGGCAATGTCCAAGCTGTCGCAACTGGGAAACGCAACGTCCGGCCTCAAGGGTACAGTTCGACACCGTCTTGCAGCACTCGATTACCAAGCGCTAAAACCTCACAAACAGTGGAATTTTGTGGCACGCGCCAGCGTGGGAATTCTCCTAAGCTCCGGATGGAATTCACGTCAAAAGGAGCTTGTCATGAAAACACCCGTACGAATGCTAATCGCGCTGATCGCCTGTGCCCCATTGTGGGCATTCGCAGGGCCCGTCGATATCAACACGGCTGATGCGGAAACCATATCCACAGAGCTGAATGGCATTGGCATGGCCAAGGCTGAGGCCATCGTGGAATACCGGAAGAAATACGGCCCATTCAAAAGCGCGGATGATCTGTCGCTGGTCAAGGGAATTGGCGATCGCACTGTGGAGCTGAATCGCGCCAATATCCTCGTGTCGCCTGCCAAAAAGAAGTAGCGGCGACAGCCGCAATCTGGGTAACGCCGGCGTTCGTGACAGCAGTCATGACGCTGGCGTTTCTTATTGGCTATTATGCGAACTGCGAAAGGTACGAGGGAGCATCAGGTTGACGAACAAAGTCAGGTCAGCAGTATTTCCGGTAGCAGGACGCGGAACGCGATTTCTGCCGGCAACCAAAGCAAGCCCGAAAGAGATGCTACCCATTGTGGACAAGCCTCTCATTCAGTATGCGGTCGAGGAGGCTATTGACGCTGGTGCGACCAAGCTGATATTTGTCACTGGCAGTTCCAAACGCGCCATCGAAGATCATTTCGACAGCGATCCGGAGCTTGAGCGGGCGCTATCAGATAGCGGCAAGGACGACTTGCTCAGGTCAATCCGCGACATCGTGCCCAAAGGCGTGACGTGTATCTACATCCGTCAGGGAGAGCCGCTCGGACTCGGCCACGCCGTTTTGTGCGCTAAATCAGCTGTTGGCGATGAACCATTTTTCGTCCATCTTGCCGATGACCTGATTGCCGGAGATCCGCCGTGTCTCACACAGATGGCGGAAGAATATGCACGTCACGGTGGCAGTGTGATCGCTGTGGAGACCGTGCCGCAGGAAGATACCTCCAGCTACGGCATTGTCGCTGTCAATGACGAGTCTCAAATTACGCAGATCATCGAGAAACCGAAGCCGGAAGACGCGCCGTCGAACTCCGCTGTTGTTGGGCGCTACCTGCTTGCGCCTGAGATTTTCGACAAACTCGAGACAACCGGACGCGGTGCCGGTGGCGAAATCCAGCTGACCGACGCGATTGCCGACTTGCTGCAGGAGTCACCTGTCTTCGCCTATTCATTCAGAGGTGAGCGGTTCGACTGTGGCAGTAAGCTCGGCTACCTGAAGGCTACGGTAGCCTATGGTCTGGATCACCCCGACACGGGCGACGCATTTCGCGCGCATTTGCGTGACACCATATGTGACTAGCGGTACAGAGTGCTGTACTGACCGCCCCCCTGGGATTAAGCTCAACTTGTAACTCTCAGGATGGCTCCAATGAAGACACTGATTGCTTTTTCGGCACTGCTTTTTTCCCTATCGGTTGCTGCTCAGGAGCGCTACCTCGTTGATTGGGATGCCGTAGGTGAGGAAACCCTTCAACATCTCTCCGCGCTCGTGAAGATCGATACGAGTAACCCGCCGGGTAACGAAACCAGCGCTGCCAAATACGTTGAAGCAATACTTGCGGCGGACGGTATTGAGTCGCAACTGTATGCGCTGGACCCGGATCGAGCGAATTTGGTTGCGCGCATCAAGGGGAATGGTTCCAAACGGCCGATCCTCATTATGGGGCACACGGACGTTGTCGGTGTCCAGGCAGAGCGCTGGACCGAGGGGCCATTTAGCGGCCTGCGCAAGGACGGCTGGGTATACGGTCGCGGTACGCTGGACGACAAAGACTCTGTGGCCGCCGGCATGATGGTAATGATCATGCTGAAGCGCTACGGCGTCGAACTGGATCGAGATATCATTTTCCTGGCCGAGTCGGGCGAAGAAGGTACACCGGATGTCGGCATCAATTTCATGGTCGAAAAACACTGGGATGCGATCGACGCGGAGTTCTGCCTTGCTGAAGGCGGTAGCGGAATTCTGGAGGAGCAGGGCGTAACAGTGGTGGGTGTGCAAACGACGGAGAAGATGCCCAGGCGCGTGACCCTCATTGCGCGAGGTACCGCAGGGCACGGGTCCGTTCCACGTACTGACAATGCCGTCGCAGCGATTGCACGTGCCGTAGCAAGGGCGGATGCGTGGCACACCGAGATGCGTCTCAACGGAACGACTGAAGCTTACTTCGATCGCCTGGCGACCATCTCAAAACCGGAAGACGCTTTTCGTTATCAGAACGTCGATAACCCGGAAGAATCGGACGCGATTCAGCAACATTTCCTCGAGAATTTCCCGTACCACTATTCAGTATTGCGAACGTCAGTTGTGCCGACCATTATCGATGCCGGATTCCGCAAGAATGTCATCCCTTCCGAGGCGACCGCGATGCTCGATATTCGCATGCTGCCCGACGAGGACGTCGAAGCCTTTTACGTGCAGTTGGCCGAAATCATCGATGACCCGAACGTGGAAATCGTTCCGGAGAATATTTACCGCCCGGCGGCGCCCCCTTCAGGTCTCGACAATGCGATGTTTGAAAGCATCGAGCGTGTAGCGGGTGAGATCTATCCCGATGCCATCGTTCTGCCGACGATGTCCACCGGTGCGACGGACATGGCGCAGGTTCGCGCCAAAGGCGTTCCGGCTTACGGAATCGGGCCAATTCGCAGTATCGCGGAGCTGAATAGCGGTAATGGTGCGCACAGCGACAACGAGCGAGTATCAGAGGATGCAATGAAGGACTTTCTTCGGTTTCTCTGGATGACCGTGATTGACGTCGCAGCAAGCGAACAGTGACCCAGCTCGATAGTGCCAGGACTTTTTTCCTAGCCGCTCGACGACATCACGTAGAAGTACCACGAATAGAATGCGACCCATACGCTAACGTGCAATAGCTGCAATGTGCGTACGCCAACAAAGCGGTTTAGTGCCCTGCATGCTGCTGCAGAGACGATGGTTACGATGACGAAACGCATCAATCGCGCCGGTATGCTGACGAGCAGGAAGACAAACAGCCCATAGCCCAGTTGCGCCGCCTCAAGGGCATACAGTTTATACGGTGTACCAACAAGTGGGCCGATGAACAGCGCCACCAGGCCGCTGTTCTGCAATTGATCCCGTACATCACTTAGCATGCCTTCGTTTATTGCCGGGATTGACGTAAACACTTCACGTAGTGGATCCGCGTTGACCAGCCCTACGTACCAGATGAGTGCACCGCCGACCAAAGCACCCAGGAGCGCCCATAAGCACGCCCACATCGCTCGCTTTAAACTACGCAGGGCGATCCAGCTGAGTAATACGTCAGGGACGATAAAGAAGAGTGTCGCTTCAGCCAGGCCCCACAGCGCGGCCAGTGCGTTAGTTCGGCTGAGT
>Ga0316192_10004431_pt1 | contig 10196 bp, 6 predicted proteins | sample MerIslwburrow_MG_FD_204931 | JGI IMG/M metagenome (GOLD analysis project Ga0316192, IMG submission 204931) | Coastal sediment microbial communities from Maine, United States - Merrow Island worm burrow | ecosystem: Environmental > Aquatic > Marine > Coastal > Sediment | place: USA: Maine...
ACAAGGAGTGGGCCCTCCACCGCATGGCAGCGGCCGGCGCTACCATCACCGCCACCGAGTCCGCCCTCTTCGAGCTCCTCGAACGCTGCGACACCGCCGCCTTCAAGACGGTAGCCAAGCTGATCAAGAAGATCCCCGTTTGAATTTTGAATTCTCAATTTTGAATTCTGAATTCCCGCCCCACCCCCCGGAGAAACGAGGGCGCACAAACCTCAATTCATAATTCAAAATTCAAAATTGAGAATTCAAAATTCATAATTTTATGCTGTACCGAGTTCGTACCGTTCTCGAACTTTTCCGTGATTGTTTCGCGCGTTCTGTGCCCCAGATTAGATGCGTGCAGCTTTTCAAAAGACTTGTCCACACGGTTTTCCATCGCCTCGGTGAGTTGCCGTTCCACGGCCTAACCCTTATACTTTCCTCAAAATGCGGCAGGCAGGAGATTTGGCGGGCGCCCGCAGACGACCATTCCACCTCGGCGAATGGCTGGTCGAGCCGACGCTCGACCGGATTTCCCGCGATGGCCACCACGTACGCCTGCGCCCGCGGGCGATGGACGTCCTCATCTGCCTGGCCCTCGAGTCGGGCAAGCTCGCATCCAAACAGAACATCATCGATGCCGTCTGGCGTACCGAGTTCGTGTCCGATCACGCCCTCACCCAGGTCGTCGCCGAACTTCGATCGGCGCTCGGGGACGATGCCCGCAACCCGACCTACATCGAGAACATTCCACGCCGTGGCTACCGGCTGGTGGCAACCGTGACGCCGGTCGCAGCTTCGGTGCCGTCGGCGCGCGATGCATCGCTGCCCTTCAAGCTCCAGAGCGAGGACGGCGATCATCCCTTAATGCAGGGCCCCAACATCATCGGGCGCACCGGGGACGCCGACATCTCAATTGACCGCACCGAGGTCTCGCGCTGTCACGCCAGGATCCTCGTCCAGGGCACCACCGCAACCATTGAAGACCTCGGCAGCAAGAACGGCACCTTCCTCAATGGCGAACGTCTCGAAGGGCCCGCCCTGCTCGCCAACGGCGACGAGATCTGGATCGGCCGCAGCGTCGCCCGCCTCCGCTTCCTGGTCGAGGGCGAACCCACTCAGACCGAGCACACCGTGTCATGACCTCTGACTGGCGGCCACCATCAAATGGAGACAAACCTGGACGGGTGCAAAAAAGAGCATTTCATCTCAAACAAGCGGTATCGAGCCATGAGCCGCGGAGCGGCGACAGATTAATAGCCTGGGGCGTGAGCCCCAGGATCTCGATTGAAAAAAGTAGACAAGCCCCGGAGGGGCGACAGATCTGTCGCCGCTCCGCGGCTCAATCTTTTCATTGGTGCATTCTTCCCCTGGGGCTCACGCCCCAGGCTTATCATCTGCCGCCCCTACGGGGCTATGCCTCCCATGACTGACCGCGATCCGGCCACCCGCACCGAGGGCGAGGCTGAGACCTTCGACATGCCGGAGGGGCTGGGGGCATTCAGCAAGGGCCAGGTGCTTGGTGAGCGGTATCAGATTCTCGAGATGCTCGGCCGCGGCGGCATGGGCGAGGTCTGGCATGCCTTCGATCTCAAGCTGAGGGTCGATGTGGCTCTCAAGGCTTTGCGACCCGAGTTCTTCAAATCCGAGCGCCGCCTCGAGCTGCTCCGGCAGGAAGTTCGAGCGGCTCGTGAGGTCGTGTCCCCAAACGTCTGCCGCATTTTTGATCTGATCGAGATCGAGGGCCGCGAGCTGGTGTCGATGGAGTACGTCGACGGCGCGACGTTGCTCGGCGTCCTGCAGGAACGCGGCCCGCTCGATCTGAAAGAAGCACAGGACATCGCCTCGCAGTTCCTCGCTGGATTGGAAGCCATCCACAAAGTCGGCCTCGTCCACCGCGACATCAAACCCGAAAACATCATGCTCACCCGGGCTGGACGTGTGGTGGTGATGGACTTCGGCCTCGCCCGGCAGGACACCGAGGGTGGCGGTTCAGTGTCGGGCACACCCGCCTACATGGCGCCCGAGCAGGCGGCCGGCCAGCAGCTCGATGCACGGGCCGATGTCTACGCAGCCGGTGTCGTCCTCGCGGAGATGGTGAGTCCAGACGGCATCAAGAGCTACGAGTCGCGGCAGAGCGTGTGGGAGGGTGTGCGCTCGGAGCCCGCCCAGGTGCCCGATTCGCCATGGGCTCCCGTCATCTCGCGCGCTGTCGCACGCGATCGACAGCGCCGCCAGAACTCGGCCCACACCCTGATCCGCGAGCTCGAGGACGTAACGCTTCGAGTCGAAGGGGCCGAGGACCTCCACCCCTACCCCGGTCTCGCGTCTTACACGGAAGAGGACGCCGAGTACTTCTTCGGCCGCGAGGCCGAGGTCGAGCAGATGTGGCGCAAGATCGAGGGGCCGGCTCGGCTCTTCGCAATCATGGGGCCTTCCGGCGCAGGAAAATCCTCGTTCATTGCGGCGGGACTGGTGGCAAATGCGCCATCCGGTTGGGGGATCATTCGATCGACTCCCGGAAACGCAGCGATCTCCTCGCTCGCCGGCGTGGTGGCTCGCGAAATGGCTGGAGATCCGGACGCGGTAGAGCTCCTCCCTCGCTTCAATGATGCGGACGTCGCAGTCCAGGTGTTCACTCATTGGGACCGCAAGAACACACACTCGCTCCTCATCGTCGACCAATTCGAGGAGTTGTTCACACAGAACGCCGTTGACGAGCAGCGACGGTTTGCAGATTTATTGAATCGTCTTGTGCTCGAAAGCAATGTCCATGTTTTGCTTTCGATGCGGGATGATTTCGCTGCGTCGTGTAACGCCCACGAATCACTGCGGCCGATCTTTCACGACCTCACGGTCCTCGACCCGCCGACCGGCGGCAATCTCCGCCGGGCCATGGCCCAGCCGGCACAGAAGTGCGGTTTTCGCTTCGAAGATGACGAGCTGCTGGACGAGATACTGGCCGAAGTCGAGGGGGAACGGGGTGCGCTGCCGCTGCTGGCGTTCGCCGCGTCACGCTTGTGGGAGATGCGAGATAGCGACAACGGCCTTCTGACCCGAAAGGCCTCTCGCGCTATCGGAGGTGTCGGAGGCGCGCTCGCGCAGCACGCCGAGGCGACGATTGACCGCATTGGCACGGATCGCATCGCGCACGTCCGGGAGATCTTCCGCAACCTGGTCACGGCCGAAGGAACCCGCGCGGTGCGCGAGTGGGACGAACTCCTTTCCGTGTTTGAAGAACAGCAGCGCGAGACCGCGGAGAAAATTCTCGGCAAACTGATCGATGCACGCCTGCTGACGTCTTACGAAATACGCGTCGACGAAGACGAACCAACCCGCCGGGTGGAGATCATCCACGAATCACTGCTGGCCAACTGGCCACGCCTCGTCCGCTGGCGGACCCAGGACCAGGAAGGTGCGCACCTGCGTGAGGATCTCCGCCAGACAGCCCGCGCATGGAACGACCGGGAGCGGCCGGATGATCGGCTGTGGACCGGCACCGCCTACCGCGAGTACCAGCTGTGGCGGGAGCGCTACCCGGGCGGGCTCTCCGAAACCGAGGAGGCCTTCGCAGCGGCGATGACATCGTTCGCAACACGACAGCGCCGGCGACGCCGCGTCGTGGTGGCGATGTTGTTTGCCATCCTCCTCGTGGGTCTTGCGGTAGTGGGCTCATTCTGGCGGCGCAGCGTTCTGGAAACACGCCGGGCGGAAGCCCAGAAGCTCATCATGATGGGCAGAGCGCAGATGGAGAGCTATCCGACCGCTGCCCTGGCCTATGCGACGCAGAGCCTCGAAATGGCAGACAGCGAAGAGGCGAGACTCCTCGCCCTCGAGGCCCTCTGGCAAGGCCCCACAGCCTTTGTCGTCAACGAAAAATCGACTCGCATGGCCGACTTCAGCCCAAGCGGACAATGGCTCGTGCAGACGCACCACCTGATGAGCTCTATAGCCATCATCTCTCGCGACGGTACGCAGAAGATCCTGGATCACCCCACCGAATCCGGATCGACCAGCTGTTTCGCCATCTTTGGTGGACACGAGGACCTCTTCCTCTCGTGGGGCGGGGTTTCAGACTGGGGGCGGATCGGACTATGGTCCGCGCCCGAACGCCGATTGCTCGCGACGGCGAAACCGGTGGAATACTCAGGATTTTATGGTGCGGTCGGGGGCCTTGGTGCCAATGCGGAGAAGCCTCGGGCGCTATTCGTATTCGCCGAGGGGGATCACCTCCCTGTCGACTCTCTCGACACCAGTGTTGGCCATCAAAGACTGGGGACCCTTCAGATCGACTATCGCTCGCAGGGAGGCGTTTGCATTCCCTCGGCGTCGCAGAATTGGCTCGGCGTGGTTGAGGGCAACGATGTTTCCATCATCAAGGTCGGTGATGACGGGCTGTCGGAACGGCTTCCGCTCGGCCGGCACGACGGGGATCTCCACCAGGGATGCACGGCCGACCCGCTGGGGCGTTTCCTTCTGACAAGGACCGAGTCGGGTGAGATCAGGCTGTGGGATGTCACCGGTCAAAGGAAGCCGAAGAGCTTCGAGGGCCCACTAGGTATCCATGCGTCCCTTTGTTCCGACGACGGGTCCTACCTATGGGCGGCAACCCCCGCGGACGAGGAGGGCTTGTCGGATGTGTGGATCTGGTCGGTCGACGATCACAGACTCGTTCTTCGACGCCGGCTGGATCGCATCGATTACAGTGAACCCACCATCAATGCGGTTCACCGTATGGTCGCGATGGCCGGCCCCGATGAGGCGACGACCCGCCTGTGGTCGCTCGAGTCGCCGGCGGGGTCCGGGCCGATCATGCTGCGGCGCGGAGACGCAGTCAACACGTATCCGCCGGCCTTCAGCCCGGACGGGGAATGGCTCGCGACAAGTGATGGCAACGGTCTGACCTTGTGGCCTCTTACCCGACCGTATCCGGCCGTCATGGACGGCGGTCGGAGAGGCAAGTTCGGGCCCGAGGGGAGGTTCCTGGTGACGACGAGGGAGGGGAGTGTCGATCTCTTACCCCTCGAAGGCCCGATACCGGCGACCGGGCACACCCTTCTCGAACTCAGCCGCCGGCCCTGGGACTTCGCCATGTCGCCGGACGGCGAATATCTCGCGTTCGGCGGGCCGCACGACATCGTTATCGCCCGAGACGACGGCGGAGACCCGCGGGTGTTGGCAGCTGCCGAGGGCTCCGGGTTCCACAGCGTCACATTCAGTCCGGACGGACGGCTTGTGGCCTCGATGAACGGCACCTGGGATCGAAAGATGGCGGTTTACCGAGTCTGGGATGTGGCGACCGGACGCGAGGTCGCCCTCCTCGATCTGCCCGATCGAGAGTTCAATTTCGGCTCTACCTTCGTCAGCGACGGAAGGCTGTTGGTCGCCACCTCGAAGGGTGTGGTGGCCTGGGATGTCACCACCGGAGATCACGAGGTTCTCGTGGACATCGACGTCGCGGTTTTTGCCGCGAGCGAAGACGGCCGGCGTCTTCTGGTCATCGAAATGGGGGAGGGCGGCATCAATCAGGATGCAGCGGGCAGCCCCGTGTTCTTCGATCTCGACGCCGGGACTACCACCCGTCTCGAAACGCACGGTGCGCGGCCCTGGTACGTGATGCTCAGTCGAGACGGCACGGTGGCCGTCACCCAGGGCAGGGACGGGTTCTTTCGAGTGGGGCCCGTCACCGGGGAGGAGCCCCATTTGATCATGGGCGCCGGCGACATCGACGTTCCGGCGATCGACCCACTCAACCGCTGGATCGCGTCGAGGGGCGGGCTTCTGCCCATACCCGACCTCTCCAAGCCCCCACTTCACACTCTGCCGCGCGCACAGCTCATCGCCAAACTCAAGACTCTTACCAACATTCGAGTAGTGCGAGATCCAGAGTCCTCCACCGGCTGGCAGCTTACCCACGACCCGTTCCAGGGGTGGGGAACCGCACCCACCTGGTGATCGATCTCGGACCGTTCTCGCACAAAACCCGAACAGTTTCCTGAGGACTTGAGAACCACCCGCACCGACATTGGAGAGAGGGCGTTCTCCATGATTGCGACAGTGTTGCGGATAGTTCTCAAAAACATTTGCAGATTGACGGCTTCTGTCGCATATTCATGGAGAGAAGCCCCCGGACATACTGCGTTGAGGTCGATCTCGAGGGAGGGGACATGAGGCATCTCGCGGTCCTTTCGATGGTCTCGATGGTGATCGGCTACGGATCACTTGCTGTGGCCCAAAATGTTGAGCTCACTGACGAGCAGATTCAGCAGGCGATCGAGCAGCAGGGCGGTGCCACCTTCGAAGAAGAGATTACGGTCACGGGGACGCTGATCCCCCGCCCGAACCTGAATTCTTTGAGCCCTGTGACGGTCGTGGACGTCGCTGAGGAGCTCGCCCTCACAGGCACGACCCGCATCGAGGATCTCTTGATCAGCTTGCCGCAGGTCTTTGCCGGGCAGAACTCGACGATCTCGAACGGGGCAACAGGCACAGCGTCAATCAATTTGCGATATCTCGGTGAAGGTCGCTCGCTGATTCTGGTCAATGGCCGCCGATTGGCGTTTGGTGACCAATTTGGCGCAGACATCAACTCCATCCCGGCGCCTCTCGTCAAACGAGTTGACATTCTCACAGGCGGGGCTTCGACGGTCTACGGTTCCGACGCCGTCGCGGGAGTCGTCAACTTCATTCTCGACACCGATTTCACCGGCGTCCGCGGTGGTGTCCAGTACAGCGTGTACCAGCATGACAACAACAACAAGCTGGCGCGGGAGCTCAACGAGGCCGCCGGCTACGACTATCCCTCGGGCAGCACCTGGGACGGTGGTGCCATCAATGCCTACGTCGCAGCCGGCGGGAGCTTCGCCGACGGTCGCGGTCACGGTTCCGTTTACATCGATTACCGGAAGATCGACGAGCTCGTCAAATCGAGTCGCGATTACCTCAACTGCGCCTATTCCGCCAGCGAGGACGGCCCCTATTGCGGTGGTTCATCGGCTACGCCACGAGGTCGTTTCTCCGCGTTTGGGCCCAACTGGGAGTGGGTTGGCGACTTTGTTTTGACACTGGCGGAGGAGGGCGGCGACGGCCACTCCTTCCGGCGGCGTACCGGAGAAGTTTTCAATTACGGCCCCTACAACCACATCCAGCGTCCCGACGAGAAGTGGAACGCCGGTGGGTTCGCCCACTACACGATCAACGACCATTTCGAGCCCTATCTCGAGGTCATGTTCATGCGCGACTACACGGACGCGCAGATCGCCCCGTCGGGAAGCTTCGGCAATATTGAACAGATCAACTGCGACAACCCGATGCTTTCGGACCAGCAGCGCGACCTCATCTGCACCCAACCGGGGTACGGGCCGGACGACTATGCAAATGTGATTATCAGGCGCCGCAGCGTCGAGGGTGATCCGCGGTCCAACCAGATCGGTAACACCAATTATCGTCTCGTCGCCGGCCTTCGCGGCGACATCGGCGACTCGTGGGGTTACGACCTCTACGGCCTGCACGCCGAGAGCATCGCCCAGCTTTCGTACGTCAATGATCTGAACGTGCAGCGCATGAGGAATGCCGTCGATGTCATTGTCGATCCGCTCACCGGGGAGTGGGTGTGTCGTTCCGGCGATCCGGGGTGTGTCCCCTGGAACATCTTTCAGGAAGGGGCTGTGACGCAGGAGGCAGTCGATTACATCTCGACGACCGCCATGATGGACACCGATTTCAGAACACGTGTCCTGAATCTGACCTTCACCGGTGACCTCGAGGAATACGGTCTGACGATCCCCAGCGCGAGCGAGGGTCTCCAGATTGCCGTCGGTGCGGAGTACCGAAGCGAGTACCAGCGAATGCAACCAGACGAGGTGTACCTCGCCGGTGCTGCAGGTTTCGGCACAAACGCCGAACGGTTCTCAGCGGACTTCACCGTCAAGGAGTTCTTCATCGAAGCGCTGGTTCCCGTCGTTCAGGACACCGGCGGCTTCCGGGACCTGTCCCTGGAGCTCGGCTACCGCTACTCCGACTACAGCACCTCCGGCGGCTTCAACACCTACAAGGGGCTCCTGAACTGGACCGTCACCAACTCCTGGAGGTTCCGTGGCGGTTACAACCGTGCGGTGCGAGCGCCGAATATATGGGAGCTGTTTCGGCCGCAGAGTTACGCAAGTGGAGGTGGAGATTTCTGTGAAAACGATCTCGACACGGGCGTTCCCGAGGGGTCCCTCGAGCAATGCTTGCGAACAGGGGTCACCGAGGAACAGTATGGCGCCATCTCATCGAGTGGAGGGTGGATCAACGTCATCTGGGGCGGCAACCCGCTCTTGGACCCCGAGGTTGTCGACACCGTCACAGCCGGGGTGGTGTGGACGCCGCAGGCGATTCCCGGCCTTTCGGTCACCGCCGACTACTTCGACATCGAGGTCACAGACACGGTCGGCTCTCTTGATTCGTGGTTCATAATCCGGTTTTGCGCCGACACCGGCGATCCCCGCTTCTGCAGCCGGATCCACCGTGATGAAGTCGGCACGCTGTGGCTCACGCGGGACGCCTACGTTGACACGACCAATCAGAACATCGGCCTCCGGAATGCTGAGGGTGTCGACCTGAACGTCAATTACCTGATCGGTCTCGGCAGGGCCGGATATCTCAACACCAACCTCATCGGTACCTACATGATGTCTCAGAGGCTGGCGGATCCTTCGTACGATTTTGACTGTGTCGGTTACTACGGCTATGTGTGCGGTCAAGCCAGCTCCACATGGCGTCATCGACTGCGCGCGACCTGGGAAACCACCTTCGATATGAATCTCTCCCTCACCTGGCGCAGATTAGGTGCCGCCGTGATTGACGATTCCAGCCCGGATCCGGATCTCGGGGCCCCGGAGTGGATGCCCGAGAACATCGCCAGCGGAATCGACAAGACCCGTGCCTATGACTGGTTCGATCTCGCGGCGTCCTACACCTGGAAAAGCGGCATCCGGGTCACCCTCGGTGTCAACAACATCTTTGACGAGGAACCGCCGCTCATGCCGGGCCTGGCAGATTGGAGCGGAACCTCCTTCAACCTTTACGGCAACTACGACCCCCTCGGCCGACATATCTTCACGAGTGTGGAGTTCAACTTCTAGCCTGCAACAAGCCAACAGACGTAGAGCGGGATATTCCCCGCCTCTACGTCAAACGAGTCGATTCGGCAGGTGCTACACTCACCGAAAGCTCCAGGACACGATATGTCTCAAGACGGACGGCCACCTGAACCAGCGACCCGCACCGACGGAGTGACTTCGAGTCACGAGCCGCGGAGCGGCGGAAGACATTTAGCCTGGGGCGCCCGTCCGGGGGTATGCCTCCCATGACTGACCACGATCCCGCGACCCGCACCGAGGGCGAGGGTGAGGCTCTCGACATGCCGGAGGGGCTCGACCTCCGCGTCGTGCGTGACGAGGACTCCCCCACCGACTGGAAGCAAGAGATCGGCTTCTTCCCCGGCTGGGAGACGTTGCCGGAGTGGTGATTCTCACGTTGCGGGTGAAACGCCGAGCGCTTTGATGACATAATGATCTGTGCAAGAGGGAGGTCCTCGTGACCAATCAATTCACAGCAGTGATCGAGCGCGATGGCGATTGGTTCATTGCCTTCTGTCCTGAGCTTCCAGGTGCGAATGGCCAGGGGAGAACCAAGGAGGAGTGCCTCGAAAGCCTCAAGGAGGCGATCGCTCTTATCCTTGATGACCGGCGCAGCGACGCCCTGCGCGGGGTGCCCGACGACGCGATCCGAGAGATCATCACCGTCGGATGAAGCGGAACGCTCTCCTCAAACACCTTCGCAAGCACGGCTGCGTTCTCAAACGCGAAGGGTCGGCGCACTCGCTCTGGTCCAACCCCAACACCGGCGCTGTCGAGGCTGTTCCCCGGCACACAGAGATTGCCGATCGATTGGCACGGAAGATCTGCCGCGGCCTGTCGCTTCCTGAAATCGGGCGTTAACCGCCAAAACCATTCTCTCGAAGAAACCAGGTCCATTCCCGGAATGCTAGACTTCTCCTGAGTTTCAGGACAATACATGTCTCAAGACGGACGGCCACCTGAACCAGCGACCCGCACCGAGGGCGAGGGGGAAACTCTCGATATGCCGGAGGGGCTGGGCGCGTTCAGTCAGGGCCAGGTGCTGGGCGAGCGCTACCAGGTCCTCGAGATGCTCGGCCGCGGCGGCATGGGCGA
>Ga0316192_10004432_pt1 | contig 10193 bp, 10 predicted proteins | sample MerIslwburrow_MG_FD_204931 | JGI IMG/M metagenome (GOLD analysis project Ga0316192, IMG submission 204931) | Coastal sediment microbial communities from Maine, United States - Merrow Island worm burrow | ecosystem: Environmental > Aquatic > Marine > Coastal > Sediment | place: USA: Maine...
CGGGCGATGACATACCCGTCGCCGCCGTTGTTTCCGCGTCCGGCGATGACGCCGACCTTGCGCGCCGCAATGTCGGGAAATAGCTCGATAAGGAACGCCGCGGCACCGCGGCCGGCATTTTCCATCAGGATTCTTCCAGGCAGGCCGAAAGTTTCGATTGTCCGACGGTCCATTGCCTGCATTTCATTGGCTGTGACAAGATACATGTCAGCTCTCCCGATGATGGCGATCAATCTAAAGCGCTCTAATATGCCGCCGCATTTCGCGCACCGCCTCCTGCATCCCGATCAGGACCGCTCTGGCGATGATGTTGTGGCCGATCGTAAACGCGCCGATTTCCTTGAGCCCTTCGAAAGCGCCGATCGTGTTGAAGCCGATGCTGCCGCCGGCTTGAACGTCGATCTTTAACCGGTAGGCCAGTTTGACGGTGTCGACGATGCGGTTCAAAACCTGGTTTCGCTTAGCGCTGGTCTTGGACTCGCAATATGCGCCGGTGTTGATTTCCACTAGATTTGCGCTGCACTGATGGGCCAGTTTTAACTGATCGGGATCCGGTTCAATGAATATACCGACCGGAATTCCGCTGTTGACGAGGTTGTCGATCGTTTCGGCCGCACTTGATCCGTGCACCATCAGATCGAGCCCACCTCTGGGTGAATTTTCTTCCCGCATTTCCGGCAGCAGGATGACAATGTCCGGTTTGATGTTCAGCGCCACCCCGAGCATCTCCGAGGTCGGCGCCATTTTGAAAACGAACCGGGTGTGCACGACTTTTCTCAAGACGCGCAGATCGCGATCTTGAATAAAACGCCGGTCTTTGCGCAGATGGACGGCAATGCCGTCGGCACCGCCTAATTCCGCCAGAATGGCTGCCGCAGCCGGGTCGGGAACGGCTGACTTGCCGGCTTCCCTGAGTGTGGCCACCGGATCCAGTTGCACGATCAGTTTCGCCATCAACCCTCCTTGGTTAACCGGTTGGCCCGTTGGGTCCGTTTAGCCCGTTGAGCCCGTTTAGACCGTTGACCGGTTAGCTGTCTTCAGCACACTTGATCATATGTGGGCGAGACGTCAAATGGTGACACAATGTGCCACATGAATCGAATAACTGCATTGACGAGACAACCGACACCATCGGCGCTGATGGTTGAATACACCCTTCAGGTCTGGTTTTCTATAAAAGAAAAGCACCCCTTCTGAAAAAGTGCTCAACTGGCAGATAGGCCAATTGCCTGCAGGCCAACCCGGTTTATCGGCCGGCTGTCCGAATCAGCTCCATCAGCGCCGTACTCTTTTCCGCCATCACCCGGGCGTCAGCGGTGTTTTTCTCGTGGTCATAGCCGAACAGGTGCAGAATGCCGTGCACCAGGAGTCCGTCCAAACGGCTTTCCAACGCCATTCCCGACTCGTTGCCTTCCCGTTCAGCCGTGTCGACCGAGATCACGACATCGCCGAGCAGATAGGGCGAGACATCGGCGAATTCGCCTTCGCGCATCGGAAAGGCGATGACATTGGTCGGTCCCGGCCGGTTCAGATACTGTCGGTTCAATTGAGCGATTGCGGCATCATCGACGAGCAGGATGGAAAGCTCCGCCTCAGGACTGCCCAAGGCGTCTAAGATGACCCGGGCTTTTCTCCGGATTTTCGCAAGGGAAATCCGGTGGTTGTTTTGGCGGTTGTCGATCAGAATTCCCATTTTTGCCTCTTTCGCCGGTGGCCGGTCGCTTTTCGGGATATTCGATGCGGTGGTGATGAATGGCGTTGAGTATTTTGTTGAAGCTCTTGGCGATGTTGTGCAGGTCCTTGAGGGTGAGCTCACAGTTGTCGAGTTGTCCGTCGGAAAAAACCTTGTTGATCAAATTCTGCACAAGGCCCTGGATTCTGGAAGGCGTGGGGTTGGCCAGAGTCCGGGAGGCCGCTTCGACGACATCGGCCAGCATCACAAGCGCCACCTCCCGGGTCTGGGGTTTCGGTCCGGGATATCTGAAATCTTCGATCTTGACGGCGTCTTCGCCCTTTTGCTGCTTGGCCTTGTCATAAAAATAGGTGATCAGACTGGTGCCGTGGTGTTGCTGAATCGTCTCGATAATGGCGGTCCCCAACCGGTTGCGCCGCGCAATTTCGATGCCGTTTTTCACGTGGGCCACCAGAATCAGGCTCGACATGGATGGTGCCAGTTTGTCGTGCCTGTTTTTAACGTTTTGCTGATTTTCGATGAAGTAGAGCGGCTTTTGGATTTTTCCGATATCGTGATAGTAGCCGCAAACCTTGGCCAAAAGTGAGTTGGCACCGATCTCAGAGGCTGCTGCTTCTACCATCGAGCCGACGATCACCGAGTGATGGTAGGTGCCCGGTGCTTCCATGAGCAGTTGTCTGAGGATCGGGCGATCGAGATTGGCCAGTTCGAGCAGTTTGATGTCGGTGGTGTAGTCAAAGGCAATTTCCACTATCGGGATGATTCCCGCGGCCACGATCCCGGAGCCTAAGCCTCCTGAAAATGCGAATATCCAGTCCCACAACAGTTTTGGCCCCGAAATGCTGGACAGATAAATGTCGATGGCGGTGACCAGAATCAGATTCAATAGGCCGAGCGCTGTGCCGGCCTTGATGAAGACCTTCCGTTCTCGGCAGTTGCGTATCCAGTAAGCGGCCATCGTACCGTTTATCAGGAAATAGATAAAAAGGGTGAAATCGGCCTGGAAGATGATGGTCGTCAAAACCGCCATGAGCGCGGCGCAGGGCAGGGCGAGCTCGAAGCCGAGGAACAGGCAGATGATCATCGATCCCGAGGCCAGCGGTGTGCCGTATAGGATAGAGGCTGCGTTCATTTCGGCGGGACCTCTTTCGGCCAGCGATTCGGACAGGAAGACCGACAGCTGCGCCACCAGGAAAAAACCTGCCAGCACAAAGGCGATGAACAACAGGCGCTTGTTCTGCTCGGTATTGGTTCGCCCGAAGTTCGGTCGAAATAACACAAAGGTGGTGCTGAACAGGCACATGACGAGCAGGGCCAAGCCGATGCTGCTCGTAATGACGTTGTCGTTTTTCATGTGCGCTTGAAGTGCGTTGAGTTTCAAGAGCTGGACTTCCGTCACCCGCTCGCCTTCGCGCAAGAGCATCTCTCCGGCTTTAATTTTATACATAACCGGCTTGACGCCTTCGGCGGCCAGATTCCTGCGCTCCTCGGTTTCGCTGCGGTTCAATGTGATGTTGGGTTGGAGCAGGCGTTGGGTGAAATCGATGACGAGACTCCTGAGCGCGTAGTTCTGTTCTTTGAGCAGCGGTTCGCCGACAAAACGGACCATCGATTTCGCCTGGTCCAGATCGTAGAATTGTTTAAGGTCCGTTATCACCCGCTCATTTTTAGTGCCCAGGTCCCTCAAGGCGATGCCTTTGTTGGCGTCTTTGAGCAGCATGGCTCGGTTCGGCACCACCCCTTTGCCCAATACCACCGTTAGGATCTGATTGACGGCCGAGACCACCTGATGTTGAAACCCTTCTTCTACAAGGATCTTAAACGCGTCATCTTTGACGTCGATGCCGATTTTCTGTGCAAAAGCATCCCTGTACTGCCAGATCGGTTTGGTTCCGGTCGGACTCTCGCGTTCCTCCCGGGGCAAGACCGACCGGCCATAGACAGCGACGGTCCGTCGGAGTTCCGGAGCGGCGGCGGCTTGTGCCACGACGGTCTGCAAATCGTCGAATGCGCTGGCGACGCGGGCATCCAGGGCCGGCAGCAGTGCGCTGTCGTAATCGTAGACCGTCAGAACTTCAGTTGCTGTCCGTCGCCGGTTGGCCTCGGTGGCGGTATAATCCTCGATAAAAAAATCCTGCGGGGCTTTGACATCCCGTTCGGCGACATCTCCCAGTTTGTAGGACGGCTGGGTCACAATCAGATGGGGGTAGAGCAGGACGATGAAGAAAACCGTCAGGGCCGGAAGAAGGATCCATCGAAAACTGCGACTTTCGTAAAACAACTTGCGAACCGATTCCGTGTGTTTTTCGATCCCGGTCTGTCGATCTCTGGCGGCAGATTTGGTTGAAGGGGTCGGATTCACTGAACGCCGTCCTCCGTGGATGGCTTTTTACCGTCGTCCAGGTCCTCGTAGGCCTTGATGATATCCTGCACGAGTCGGTGCCTGACGACATCGAACTTCGAAAAAAAGACAAACCGGATGCCTTTGATCCCCTTGAGGATATTCTTCGCCTGCACGAGCCCCGAGGGTCTGTCTGTCGGCAAGTCGATCTGAGTTATGTCCCCGGTGATGACCGCCTTGGAATTGAATCCGATGCGGGTCAGAAACATTTTCATCTGTTCGGAGGTCGTGTTTTGGGCCTCATCCAGAATGATAAAGGCGTCATTCAACGTTCTCCCGCGCATGAAGGCGATCGGGGCCACCTCTATGATGCCCTGATGCATCAGGCTGTTAACCTTCTCAAAGCGCATCATATCGTGAAGGGCATCATAGAGCGGTCGCAGGTATGGGTCGACTTTTTCGGCCAGATCTCCGGGCAGAAATCCCAAAGCTTCCCCGGCCTCGACCGCCGGGCGTGTCAGGACGATACGGCTGAGCCGCCCTTTGTTGAGCGCCTCTACGGCCATGGCCATTGCTAGATAGGTCTTGCCGGTGCCGGCAGGTCCGATACCGAACACGATGTCATGGTTTCGTATGGCATCGATATATTCTTTCTGGGCCGGACTCTTGGGTGCGATGAAGCTTTGTTTGGATTTGACCAGGACCGTGTCCAGGAAGATGTCTTTCAGTTTGGCCCTGTCATTGCCGCTCAACACGTTGATGGCATAGTCCACATCATTGGGGTGGACAGGAAAGTTGGCCTCCAGAAGTCCGTATAACTGATTCAACAGGTTTTCGGCCAGGCGGGCGGCAATCACCTCGCCTTCGATAAAAACGGTGTTGCCCCTTGCGTTGATGCGCACCTCGAGAGCGCCGGCAATTTTTTGGAGGTTGCCGTTGTGTTCACCGAACAGCTGACGGGCCAGACCGATTTCGGGAAAGGTCAGTTTGGCGCTGTAAGACTCGACGTCGGCATCGACGTCTCCGGCAGTATGCGGTTTCATTCAATATATCCCAATTATGGTATCAATAAAGCAGTCGATATAGGCCCGACATCCGGTCGTCTGAGACCACCGGCGTCTTCGGGCTCCCGTTACCGGTCATTCGCCGGTTAAGCTGATTTTTTATCACACCTACTCATTCAAATGCAACGATCATTCAATTACGACACAAGCCGGCCGAAAAACACCTTGACTCAAAACGACAGTCGATGCTAATTTCAACGGTTACTATCGATTTATAAACGGAAATTCACTTATCGGCTGCCTTAGGGTTCGCGAAAAAACAAGTTGGCAATTTCGGGCGTTGAGGCGCCCGGCCGGCAAGGCGCGAAAACGAAGGAATATCTATATATTCCTTCGTTTTCGTACCGGCAGCCGGACGGGGTGCATCGGCGTCTGAAATGTAACCTTATTTTTAAGCGAAACCTTAGCTCGCGGCTTAAAGGATGCCATGAATCCTTTTGACATACTGACCATCGTGATCCTTGCCTACAGTGTCATCAGGGGCATCTTTCGGGGTCTCATCAAAGAGATGTCGTCGATCGTCGGGGTCCTGGCGGGTTATTATGCCGCCTATTCCTACTACGCCGACATCGCCGCAGTTTTGTCCCGCTGGATAACGAACACGGCGTATGACAACATCGTGAGTTTCCTGGTTTTGTTCAGTGTGGTTTTTCTCATTGTCAGCGCCCTTGGCGTGATCCTCAAATACGTCCTCCGCATTGCCTTCATGGGCTGGCTCGACCGCATCTGCGGAGCCGCCTTCGGATTGGCCAAGGCAATACTGATTGTGGCCGTACTGTTGATCGTGTTGACCACTTTTCTGCCGCAGAACGCACCTATCGTAACCAATTCCGTATTGGCACCGCACGTGACCACCGTGTCTGAAATAATGGTCAAAGTCGTTTCCAAGGACATGAAACAAAAATTTTACACCAAGATGGAGGCCTTGAAAAAGTCCTGGAAGCTCAGCCCGTGACATCGAAGCCACAACCAGAGATGACCTCCGAACGGTTCCGGGATTTGATACAGCTGATTCAGATGCTCAGGGGGCCTGACGGGTGCCCGTGGGACAAAAAGCAGACACCCCGATCGATCGCCCTGTATCTGATCGAAGAGATTTATGAACTGGTGGAAGCGATCGAATCAGGAAATTCCGATAACATTCGTGAAGAACTCGGAGACGTTTTGTTCCAGGTTTTCTTCATCGCCGAACTGTTTCGTGAAGGGGGTCGGTTCGACATCGGTGAGGTTGCGCTTCGAACGACCAAGAAAATGATCGGGCGACATCCACATGTTTTCGGTGCCGACCGGTTGGACAGTAGCGAAGCCGTCCGCGAACGATGGCATAAAATCAAACGGCACGAGAAAAAAAGCACAGAAACGAAATCGGTGCTCGATTCCATACCGGTGCAGTTGCCGGCGCTGATGAGAGCCTACAGGATTTCCGAACGTGTCGCCCGCGAAGGGTTCGACTGGGAGGATATTGCCGGGGTCATGGAAAAAGTCGAAGAGGAGTGGGCCGAGTTCAAAAACGCTCAAAGGGCTGATCGGCGGGAACAGGCGGCCATGGAACTCGGCGATGTTTTTTTCTCGCTGGTAAATGTCGCCCGTTTTGCCCATATCCATCCGGAAACCGTCCTGACGGGTGCGATCAAAAAGTTCGAGTGTCGCTTTAAAGAATTGGAGAAGCGCGCCGCCGAACGTGGAGTGACAATGGAGAGCCGGTCCCAAGCAGAATTAGATAGAATTTGGGAGCAAATCAAAACGGAAGAAGACATAAACCGGGATGTTTAGCCGCTGTTTTTCCCAAGGCCTTTGCCGCGGGCTCGTCTTTGCGGCATCCTTTAAGCACTATAGGCCATCGCGGCGGCCGGTCTCGGATCAAAAGCGGTCTATAGTGGTCCGATCCCCGAGTTTTTGCAGGGCGGTTGAAAATAGACTACGACCGCAGCCCTTATAGGCCCCAGAAATAGACGACTTTTAACTTCCCAGAATAAACCGGTCAAGCAATTTCGCTCAAAGGAACGTACCCCGGCGGAATTGCCTTAACGAGTTTACCCCTGCGATCATATTTTTCGAGGACTATTTTTCCTTCCTCGAAACGTTGCCGGGTGGTGGTGTCGGTTTTTTCATCATCTGACGGCTGACGTCCTAAGCTCCGGCTTTCATCGGTCTTTTCGACCGGACGCTTTTGCCTGTCCTGCATTTCTTTTTGTACCGCAACCTCTCTGTCATTGACCGCGCTGCTGAGACTCGCACGCGTGGTCTGTTGCACGATGGCTTCTCCAATGGCATTGATCATGTCTTGCTACCTCCTGTACTGCGCGCTCGATATTCGGACTCAAGGCGTATCGGCCCCAGACGATAAAGGGCCGATTTTGTCCCTGATTTATCGCCTCGTGGCACATCCCTGAAACCCGGTTAAAAGGCAGCGGTCTATGGTTCCCCTGTCGTTTGCTTTATATCAACCGCTGCCGCTTCAAACGGAAGATGAGTGCGCGCTGCGATCCATTATCTTTCTGACCAACTCCTCGAACCGCCGGGCCAGAAAATCGGCATCTTCAACCGATAATGTATTCGTTTTCTTCTCTGCTTCACCCCGGATGACATTGTAAATAAATTTGGCATTGCGGCTATTCGGGGCTCTGCTTGGACCTTTCGATTCTTCTTTAAGGTTTTCGCTTATTCTCGTCTCACTTTTGTCCTTGCTGCCGCCGTTTCTGATGCGGGCAACGATGTCCGACGCAATTCGTTCAATAAGGTTCTGGCGCTTGCCTTCGATCGATATGTCAATGGCGTCCGACACCGGTTTGCGACCGGCCAGGTTGTCGGGAGCCGGCGCCCTGCACTTGCTCAGTTGGTTGGTGTAAACTTTCAAGACATTGTGCATCTGATAATTCGTTATGTACATGTCGCATCACCGCTGTTTTGCTGTGGTCTGAAAAAAATTCCAGCCGGCTGTGATTGCCTGAGTTTGTTATCGGCCCTATGGTTTGAAACCTTGAACAATAATTTGTTTAAACGTCTCCAGAAAAATTGATGATTCCATAAGGATTCAAGGGGTCCAGGGTTCAAGGATCCAAAAATACTTATAAATTACATATAGTTAAAAGATGAGCCAAAGTTTTATTGATTGTATTTAAACGTTTATTGGGAAACCGAGAAACAGAAAGGGTGTCGGAACTTCAACGGGATTTTGGGGAGGTTGACAGGATGTTTAAGGAATTAATAAAAAAACAAATAGTTGAATACAAAAAATCTGCAAGCAATTAATGATCAAGGTTGGTGTGTTGCGAATTTATGAAGAGAATCAGATGGTATCGGGTTTGATTCAAGAATTCTTAGATAATAGAATTGCTGGTAATCCAGCGGTGTTAACAAAAATCAGAAACAACATCAAAGCAATCAAATAGAATAGTTTTGAGTTCAAGTATAATGGGAAACCATTAGCAAACTTTTTCCTCCTCTCTACTATATGTTTAGGCCTCTCTAAGATATTGATTCTCCTATTAATTTTAATCCATGCGGAGAATCCGGCCCGTATTTTTTCGCCTGCATAAATGAAAGTTGCTATTCCAACTGCAACAATAACTGGGTAAATTTCGACGAAAATAAATGAGTCAACGATGTATCTCATGACCTCGATTGATTTTTGTATTATTTCAATCTCTTATATCTCCGAAAAAAAGCATTTTTACGAGATCATCACGTTTAATCCTCGAAGTTTCCTTCCGGCCCCTTGGTCGATTGGATGGATCGGGCCCGGTGGACGATTTTTTCCGGTGTCCAATCAACCGAATCTTCGATTCTCTCGGCCTTGGGACCTGGATCATAACTCGCGGACGATAGAATCGTTTGAACGGCCAAAGGGGCCGTATCAGACGCATTGAAAACATTGACCATAAGATGGTACGCAAAGTCTTCGACCCGCCGAACCATGCGCTCCCGGATATCCAGGGGCTGGCCGAGGAGCTTGTTTTCGAAAGGCAGGTTGAGCTTTTTATAGTTGCCGGCTTTGAGGCCGTTGGCCTGCGCATAGGCGACCATCTGCCGCCACATGTCTTCAGTGACTCCCTGGCCTTCAACTTTTACAAAATTGCCCTGCTCATCGAGCAGGGCGTTTCCGTAGTCATTGACCTCCAGTCCCCAGGAAATCATTTGCAGGGCGGTGGCCACGTTGGCCTTGGTGGTCCGGGTATTGTCGGCAATCTGCTTGAGCCGCTCCGTGCTGTTGCCGGAGGTGCCGTGCTGGGCGCCGGACACGTTGAATTTGGCGAGCGCAGTATGAATCTGCCGGGTCAAATCGACTTGAATACCCTGTGCGCTGGCCTCGATTCCATGAGTGGTGCCGTTGTTCAAGGCGATCCAGTCCGGGAAGATGTCATGAGCATTCAGACCCTGCATGAGAAAAAGGGCTTCCGACACGGTGGATAGGCCTTCTTTCCCCTTAATTTCACCTACTTCGGTTTCGAGCCCCGCCCAATCCGGTATGCATCGATTGAGCGCGATGCTCGCAAGCAGGTTTTGGTCGTCGGGCAGGTGGGAGGCATCGATGGCGATCGATGTAACCCCGGCTTCGAAAAGCGTCGGGATCTCGATTTCTGCCGCTGCAATATCGGTATCGCTTTTAATACCGTAATGGTCAGCGTGGACGGCAACCGGTATCGTAATGCCAAGTTCATTGCAGGCGGCATCTACCTGACGGGCGATGTTCCAATAGTTAACGGCGCAATAGGCGCTGGCGCCGCCTTCTGATTTTGCGATTTCGACGATGAGGGCCGCGTTGGCTCTTTGAGCGGCGCGCAGCACTCCTCGGATGACAATATTGCTTCGACCATTGGCGGCCATGGCGATTGCCCGGCCCTTGGCCAGCATTGCACGGTCGACGAATTTGCCACTCACGATAAGGGCTCTCGAGTTGGGAAAAAGACGCTCAATGGTGGGGGGACGACCGATGCGCAGGGCTTCTTCGAATTCTTTGGCGGAAAAATTTGTCATTTAAAAAATCCTTTATTATCGATTAGATATTTATATTAGCTCAACAATTACAACAAGAATTTAGGGGGAGAGCCAGCGCCGTCTTGTTTGATGTCCGATCGGAATGGGGGGATCGCGT
>Ga0316192_10004434_pt1 | contig 10191 bp, 8 predicted proteins | sample MerIslwburrow_MG_FD_204931 | JGI IMG/M metagenome (GOLD analysis project Ga0316192, IMG submission 204931) | Coastal sediment microbial communities from Maine, United States - Merrow Island worm burrow | ecosystem: Environmental > Aquatic > Marine > Coastal > Sediment | place: USA: Maine...
ATATTGATCTCAAACAGGTACGTTACACCAATATCGGCCGGGGGGGGGAGGAGGTTAAAGATCAAGAAATATCGCATGAAAATGGCATGATCGAGCCTATGCTCGATTCCTCCGCATTGTTCGACAATGATGACCAAGGGCTGGATGAGCAGGATTTGAACCAGCTTTCTCAAGTGATACGGTGTCTGCTCACTTCCGCGAGCAACATCAAACTTTACCCTCCAGAGAGTAAGGCCATCACGCACTCTATTGAAGATCTTCAAAAAGCTCTTCACAGTATCTTGCTCAAACGACCTGTTTTCACTCTGGCAAAAATCGGCGATGGACTTTTGGTTAACGGCATAAAGATAGACACCGCAGAATTTAAAACTATGGCTGAAAGTTTACTCAAGCTTTTGGATAGAATCGGACTCCGTAGCCTCACATTCTTGAAGCACACCTCAACTCAAGATTTGAGAACCTTTATTATAGCACTCGGAAACCCAACAGACAAAGAGTTGAATGGAGAGTTTTGGCGGGGTTTTGCCAGAGATCAAAAAATATCCAGCATCATTTTTGACCAACATTTTTATGGCATTTTAGAGGAAAAAGTTGGAATCAGTTCTGATCAGACAACCCACATCGAGGAAGAAGTTACAGAAGCTGAAGCAGATCTTGAATCAAAAAATGCTTTAGAGCAAACAACGGAGGAAGCCTTATTTGAAGCACCTCTGGAAGAAGAAGGTGCGGTTCAGTTCACCGAAGATTCTCTCATTTCAGCAACGCAGCAGCTGAACGATCTTTTTCTCAAGGGTGAAGAGAAAAAATCCCGGCATTTGGTCGATCAGCTTTTCGAGGGATTCAAAGAACAAACACTTCAGATCCGAATAAAGATTATCCATATTATGGGCAATTTACTCAAAGATCAATTTATCGCTTCTCAACCCCGGTTGGTGAAACTGTTAACCGATCCGCTACTGGTCGTTTTGGCGGAAGAGAAAGAACCCGATGTTGTTAAAGAAATAAGTGTATTCCTTACTCGAACCACCGCTAATCTCATCGGGTTTGGTGACTATCCATTCGCCAGCAGGATCCACATGCATCTGCTCAACCGTCAGCAACAGCTGAAAGACAGCAAAGACCCGTCGGCCCAGCAGCTGAAAATGGTTTTAATTCAAGAACTGGATCTTAAAACTCAGGAGATGTTATTGGAGGATCTGAAATCCCAAGACCTTTCCCGGCAGCAGCAAGCCACACAACTTCTTGGAAGTCTGGGGCCTGCAGCTTCACCTATGCTCATTGAGGCCATCAAAAAGGAAGATGATCTTAGGTTGAGGCAGATTGCTTCTCGTTTACTCGGGAATTCAGGGCCAGAAGCAGCCAAGCTAATCAAGGGTGAACTAGTGCTTGCAGGTTTTGCCGAGGAACGTTTGCGAATCCTGGAAGTAATCGACAACGTAACTCGAGATATAAGAACAGAATTGGCTTTCGCCATCGGTGACGAGAATACCAAAGTGAGGCATGGAGCATTACGTCTTGTGGAGCGTTTGAACGATGCGGAGCTGACGTCGTTGCTGTTGGAATATGCCAACCACGAAGATTCCAGCATGGCAGTGGCTGCCATCAAATCCTTGGGAAAACTCAAACCCGCGGGTTCAGTAGAGCTGCTTGTTTCTCTGCTCGATTCAGGCAAAGAGACGGAGCGTTTGATTGCCTGCTGCAGGGCTCTCGGTCAGATAGCGGATCCAGCCAGCATTGAACCATTGGCCAAAGTCATGGTTCCCGGAGGTTTTTTCACATTACGTAAAAGAAAGAGTTCCTTGATTCGCGCCACCGCGGCTTTTGCCCTCGCGCAGATACCTCATCCCCGGGTGACCGAAGTGCTTTCTCTTTATATGGAAGACCGCGACCCAAGGGTTCGACAATCCGCCCAAGACTACTTGAAAACACTTAAATCTCCCCCACCGGATGGGGACGATTGAACCTTTATCTTTCTTTCGCAATCGGAGGAATTCTAATGGCCGGCAGAACCACCTGTAAAGAATTAGAACAAAGGGTTAAAGAACTTGAAAAAAAGTTACTGGAACAAAGTTCCCTTGAATCCTCACTTCGGGAAAGCCAGGAGCTTCTGGAGGCCATTATAGAATCGACTGCAGATGGAGTCCTTGTTGTGGGTGAAAATGGGGAAGTGAGTCTCGCTAACAAACGATTTGCACAGATATGGAATATTCCAAATGAACTTATCGTATCCGGGGATGATAAGAAGTTGCTCGGCTATGTTTTAGACCAGTTGTTATATCCCGATGAGTTTCTCTCAAAAGTCCAGGAACTATACAAATCACCAGATGAAGATTTTGACACGATCTATTTTAAAAACGGACAGGTTGTTGAACGCTATTCTTGTCCGTTGACACGAAATGGAGAGATTTCTGGACGTGTATGGAGTTTCAGGGATGTAACCGAACAAAAGCAAGCTATGAAAGCTTTGCAAAAGAGTGAGGAGCGACATCGAGTATACTTTGAGAATATATCCGATGTTATATTCTCAATAGATCCTGAATTAAGGATAATCAATATATCTCCATCTGTAGAAAGGATATTGGGATACCAACCCGAGGAAATGATCGGGAAGTCCATTCAAGATTTGAATGTGCTTGATCCGAATTCATTGGATAAGGCCCTCTCTGACATGATCAAAGTTTTCGCAGGAGAGCGGACTCCTTTGTCTCAATACGAATTTATTTCCAAAGACGGAACAAAGAAGTTTGGTGAAGTCAGTGCCACTCCTTTAATCCGTGATGGTGAAGTTATCGCGATGGTTTCGGTTGCTAGAGATATCACTGAACGCAAGCTTATTGAGAAAGCCTTGAAACAAAGTGAAGAAAAATATCGTATAGTATTAGAAGCAAATCCCGACCCAGTAGTTGTTTACGATATAGAAGGCAAAATAACCTATTTCAACCCTGCTTTTACGCGTCTTTTCGGCGGGACTCTGGAGGAACGTTTTGGGAAAAAAATGGATGATTTTGTGCCAACGGATGCTTGGCCGGAAACCAAAATGATGATCAATAAAGTGTTATCCGGAGAGAACTTTTCGGGCATTGAAACTCGCCGTTACACAAAAGAAGGAAACATCATTCCCGTGAGCATAAGCGGAGCCATTTATAGGGACGAGAATGGAAATCCTATGGGAAGTGTCATTAATCTGAGAGATATCAGTGAACAAAAAGAGCTGGAAAAGCAACTTCAGCAAGCTCAGAAGATGGAGGCTATCGGTACACTGGCCGGAGGCATTGCTCACGACTTTAACAATTTGTTAATGGGCATTCAGGGATGCACCTCTTTAATATCTTTTGACATGGATTCGAATCACCCCAATTATGAATATCTCAACAGGATAGAGGATTATATAAAGAATGCGGCAAGTCTTACTAAACAGCTCCTGGGCTTTGCCAGAAGCGGGAAATATGAGGTCAAACCAACAGACCTAAATGAAATCATCAATAAAAGTTCTGATATGTTCGGGAGAACTAAAAAAGAGATTGGCATACACAGAAAATGCCAGTCAGATATCTGGACGGTGGAAGTGGACCAGGCCCAGATTGAACAGGTGCTTTTAAACCTTTATGTCAATGCCTGGCAAGCTATGTCCGGTACCGGAGATCTTTATCTTCAAACGAAAAATTTCATTTTAAATGATACCGATGTTAAACCATATGGGGTCAAGCCCGGCAGATATGTAAAAATTTCTGTTACCGATACCGGTGTTGGAATAGATGAAACCATTCAACATAGAATATTCGATCCGTTTTTTACTACAAAAGAGGTGAGCCGGGGAACCGGGCTGGGGCTTGCCTCAGCTTATGGCATTGTTAAAAGTCATGGCGGGATTATAAATGTATACAGCAAAGAGGGCGAAGGGGCGACCTTTAACATTTACCTGCCGGCATCTGAAAAAAAGATAGTTAAAGAAAAGATGCTTCAAAAAGAAATACTAAAGGGTAAAGAGACAATTCTTCTTGTGGATGATGAGGATATAATTTTAGATATCGGCTGCGATCTTTTAGAAAAATTGGGCTATGAAGTCATCACTGCAAATAGTGGAATAGAGGCTATAGAGATTTATAGAACCAACCAGAAAAAGATCGATATCGTCATGTTGGACATGGTCATGCCGAAAATGGGCGGTGGAGACACCTATGAAAACCTGAGAGATGTCGATCCTGATATAAAGGTTCTTCTTTCAAGTGGGTATAGTATCGATGGTCAGGCAAGCAAGATATTATCTCGTGGTTGTGATGGATTTATTCAGAAGCCATTCGATATCAAAAGTCTGTCATTGGAAATAAGGAAAATCTTAAGTTAATTTAACCGACCAGTTAATTGGATATCTACTGAACTGTTTGAAGCGGACTGTTTTGGATGATTCTTCTACACATTGGCTTTATTTGTCCAATGATCTCTTTGTTAATAGGTGTCTTATGAATTTTCCCAACAGGGCCACTATAATTATAAAAGCACCAAGCAGGGAAATAGGAACAATAAGGACAGCTCCAATTTTTAAAACAATTAGCAACACAGGTATTACGATAAATAGTATTAACCCTATAACGATTAGAGTACTAAAACCTGTAATAAAATCTGTGATGAACTCAAAAAAACGGTTTTTTCTTTTATTGTCTTGTTCAAAAGAGTTGTTCAGATTCAAATTTTCAACATCATAGTTTTTTGGTTTTATTTCATTCTTCATAATATTTAGCCTTCGGTCCGTGCGTGTTCAAGGGGGTACGCTCCTCATATAATAAAAGTTTGGAATAATATGTTATTAATCTCAATTACCGGCATAAATGTCAATTGCAAAGGTTTGGGTGCTGCATGTTGTATCAATTTTTATGAATCTCGATAAGGTGGCAAGATCCTTAGGAAGAAAAATCGAGAAAATTTTTTGTGAACAGGTTAGCCTACAATCCCTATTCGGTCCCCTCCCGTTTTTATATCCATTTGACCTAACACCAACTATATATTACATTATCAGAAATACATTCCCTCCTTACACCGCAAGAGGGCAACAAACGGCGGTGCAACAAACACGTGTAAAAGGAATATGAGATAAATGAATAAACATAGATTTTTAATTATGTTTTTAATCGTTCTAATCCTCTATGGTTGTTCCATATCGCTGAAGAACTACGGCAAGCTCAAAATGTTGCCTAAAGGCCCGGGCGAAGTAACCATTCAGGATTTAATCGATAAATGGGAAGATTACGATATCTATTATTCCGGTTCTTTTGCGAAATATTATGGCGTTAGAAACCCTTTGGGGGTTATGTTCGATCCGAAAAATAACGATACGGCGCTGGTGGGGGATAGCTGGGAAAAGGTCAGGGATCAAAAAACCTTGATAGAGATTACCCAAATGATCTATCCGAACACTCAACATGATCCCTGGCTCAGCGAGATTTTAGGCCCGGATGACAGGTTTTATGGATATTTGTATTATTCATACGGGATGGTTGTCCTCAAGTTGACCGATGACGGAAGGATGTATATATACGATCTGGAGGAACCTGGTGGGGGATATTCTCTCTTCTAACACTAATTCAAACGATTCTATCTGAAAAGAAAACAGAATGGAATTCAGGAGTAACGACAATGCTTAAAAAAATTATTACAGGCGGACAAACTGAAGCAGATAGAGCTGTGCTGGATATTGCAATAAAACTGCGCATTCCCCATGGTGGATGGATACCAAAAGGGCGGATTACCGGGACTGGCCCCTTGCCCGACCATTACAAACTTCAAGAAATGGAAACCGAAAATTATTCCGAATGCATAAAACAGAACGTGATGGATTCAATCGGAACACTGATCATATCATACGGCAGATTGACTGGAGATTTAGATCATGCCAGAAAGTCGGCACTAAGATATGGACGCCAGATTCTTGGCATTGACTTCGATCAAGTCGATGATGTTAAGGCGGCTTCTCTGCTCAATGATTGGATTCGGTTATATCGTATCGATGTTCTACATGTGATTGGGCCAAGCTCCGAGGTAAATCCTTATGTCAGAAACCAAACGGAAAACATGGTTGAGGGTGCACTTACAATGGGCTCTCTAACGAAATAAGGAACTTCAATAAAAATTCTTGACGTGTCTTGCTGTTGTGATAGTAATAAAATTTCATTATGAGGGTTCTTAACAGTTTCCCTCATAATGCCATTTATCCGGCCCTTGGGGGTTCATGGGAGTTCCCCCAAGGGCTTTTTATCTGCTCCATCTCCTGTTGGCAATATTCCGAATGCTTTTTTCAACGATGCGTTGCCTTTTCCCCATCTCGTTTTTTTTCGGTCATCACCTTAACATAATGTAAAACCTGTCAAAGTATGGCACAGAACTGACAAATATTGTTTAGCAAGGATTCTCTTCAAATCATCCAAGGATTTTAAATGTCTTAAATATCAATGTGTTATATATTCCGAATCTAAAATTTTAAAACATGCATAGATTTTGCATGTATCAGACTAGTTCAACATGGATGAAATCCCAATGGCCATTCAACCCATATGGAGGAATCGGGTTGTAATGGATTCTGTCAAACGTCAATTTAACAAAGGAAATAAAAAGATGAAGTTTAGACGAGCAGGTATCAGTCGGGGCAATTTGATAATTCTTACCGTCATTACTCTCATGGCTTTGTGCTTGGTAATTTTTCAATCAGATGACGCATACGCCGCCACTGCCAGAGAGATTGATGTAAGTGTTAATGTTACCCTGGAAAAATTTCATAAAGATGTTAAAGGTGCCAAGGCGTATCTAAAAACAGCCAAAGGTGTCCTGGTGTTCCCCAACGTTTATAAGGCTGGTTTTGGAATCGGTGGCGAATATGGAGAGGGTGCCTTGCGAATCGGCGGCAAGACTGTGGATTACTACAGTACCGTCGCAGGGTCCTTCGGCTTTCAGCTGGGAGCACAGAAGAAAACGCTGATCTTGGTTTTTATGCAGAAAGGGGCACTTAATAGTTTTCGAGAGAGTAACGGCTGGAAAGCCGGTGTGGACGGCTCCGTTGCTTTGGTAACTGTCGGTATCGGCGGGTCCATTGATACGACCAATATCAAAGACCCCATCGTCGCTTTTGCCTTTGACCAAAAAGGGCTGATGTACAACCTGACCATTGAGGGTACCAAATTTTCCAAAATAAAAAAATAGATGCCCACCGGCTCACGTTCGTGGTCCTCTGCTAATTTGGGTAGACGTTTAAATATGAAAAACATTATAAGAATCATTCCGTTTCTAATTTTTTCGTTATTATCTTCTGGATGCAGTGTAATTTACACTACGGCAGTGGACCAGCGTGATGTGGAAACCATTCTCAATGACACTAAGATTAAGTTTACGATCGGAAATAAATTTTATGATGATGAGGCCATTAATTCTCTGAACCTTTCCAGTGGATGTTATAGCGGCCATGTGATCCTGGTTGGAGAGTATGATAAAGCATTTCAAAAAAAGCGTGCGATTAAAATTGCCAAGAGCATCGAGGGGGTGAAAAGTGTCACGACATATTTGCTTCCCAAGAATAAAGATGACGTTTGCGGAACCGATGATAATATTAAATTGACATTGGAAGTAAAGACAAAGCTAGTGGCAGACAAGGATATATGGTCAACGAATATTGATGTGAAATCGGTTCAGTGTAACGTCGTTCTGTACGGCCTTGTGGCATCAGAAAATAAAATTAAAAAAGCCGTGGCCCACGCAAAAAACGTTGAAGGCGTTCGCAGTGTAAAATCCTTCTTAACGTCGTCAAACTAATTGATATTCTTTCATGATTCTCAAGGCAGAACTGACTAAAAAGGCGAATATATAACCATTCATCTTTAGATGGGTCAAAAAGGTGACTTGGAGAAGGGAAGGTAAACTAAATATTCATTTTGGCTTTAGGGAATGAAAACCCTTTAAATCGTCGGTCATGAGAAAGTGCTTGACATCCTACATTGTAGTAATATATTAATTTTCAAACAGTATGGAATGTTGCCATTCCATTCTCCTTTCAATCCTCTGTTAACCCCTGGAAAACTCACCCCTTTCCAGGGGTTTCCTTTTTCAACGATCAAATCGTCTTAACGAATGATCAATGAGCGGAGCCCCTGAACACGTATCTCATCTATGTTTCTCCGGAAAGTCAGCTCAGCCGGATACGGCCTGGGCTACAGCAATATAATTATGTAGTTTTTTTCACATTTTAATGTGTATTTTCCTTCACAATTTACAATATTTTCCAATGAATTGTTGAATGCATTTCCATGGTATATTCTGTATAAACGCTTTAAATTAAGGACTTTATAAAATAGTTTTATTCGTTTGCATGGTTTTTGCAAATATTCAGTATGAATTGTCGATTCATACAAAGGAGAGCACTGATGCCGAATTGGTTTATTTTCACAGCGAGCGTGGTATATATCGGAATTGGATCTTGGGCCAGCATTTTTTCCGATGAATCAAGGGGTACCAGGCTGCTGGGGATTATCACTTTAATTGCCGGAATGGGCGTTTTATCTTATACGTTTTAAATCCATAAGGTCGAATCGTTGAGATCAGCGAAATCTTTAGAGGAGGTGATTCTTATGACGTGTGATCGGTGTGGGAAAAATACGAATCATATTTATATTACCGAGGATCATGAAAAGGTTTGCAAAAGATCCTGTAACGGCGACGCCAATAACAGTGCTCGATTTTTTTATGCAAGACCGAAAAATTTTACCAAATCGTCAAAGAATATTCCCCTCAGCAGTTCATCTTTTCAAAAAGTTTCTTGTTGAAAAATAGAACGCATTCAGCCGGGGAATAGACAAGTACAAGATTTGGTACTTCCTGCTTTATTCCCCATTAAGCCCCTGGGCAAATTGTGGCCCCAGGGGCACTTTTTCACCACAAGCCTTTCAAGCAGCCCTTACACAATTGAACCCACCGCCTTTTATCGTTATTCATATTCCATATTGGGCAGTTTTCCTGGAAGCCATTTCAAAACCTTCCGGGGAGCGATTTTTGAGTCTTTTGCCGAAAAGCGCTCAGCGATGCGGTGCGCAAAAATTGTAACTGTTTGAGGGCGTTAGCCCGAGTTCTTCAAATTTACCACAGCGAGCTTTGCGCTTCAAAAAGGCTCAATCCCACGAATGGTAGGTTTTAAAACGGCTTCTACGGAAGACTACAAAACCTCATTTTAGATAAAAAGAAAAACAGACAGCGCCTTGACACCTATTTTTTAATTTCTTATATTTAATCCGTATAAATGTTATTTTTCCTTTAATTTCAGCTATATTTTTTTAAATTTTTAAAAAATACATGTCGGCATTTATTATGAGCGTTTCCAGATTGAGGACATCGATTCTTGCCGGGATTCTACTGCTCGTTTTCTCGGTAAGTCTATGTGCCGCCTCTCGACAAAAGATTGAATCTGCACTTGATTCGGCATACAAGGATTTACGTATCAGTATTGCCACCGAGGAGCGAATCGCTTCAGATCTGGCAAAACTCAAAGAATCCGGGGATGCGTCGCCGGATGTCATCGAAAATTATGAATTCTACCTGAGCCGGGTGCAGGCAATGGTTGCCGAGAACCGAAAGTTGGTGGCGAAAATGGAAGCACTCAATGCCCGGTATAATATTCAAAAAACACCTGATCGTTCAGCATATACAGATAATACGGGAGCTATGGTGGACCCGGCGATTCCCGAAGAACAAGTGGTTGATGAAGTGGCCGCGCTGGATCGCCAGCTGGACAGGTCCCTGGCCGAATTCGACGAGATGCTGCTCAAGGAATTGGATTTAATCCGTGCGAAATCGTCGGAAAGAATGCGGGATCTGGCCGAAGAAGCGGCAGCTGCGGCAAAACGCTTGCGTGACGAGGGTATTGAAATAGATACCGATTTTGAGGAAGAATCCGGTGAGTCCGAGCAGAGTTCTACCGAAAATCAGAAGGCAGACAAAACAGATCCAGGCGCCTCCGAAACCGGAAAAGGGAAGATATCCCGAGACGGCGAGGATGATACCGAATTGTCCCCCAGGGACAAATCCCGGGAAGGTGTCGAAGGTTCCGAGCATCATCCAAAAAATCGTTTCGACCCTAAAGATGACGACATTGTTGCCAGACAGCTTCGTGAAGCGGCGGAAGAAGAAACCGATCCCGAACTTAGAAAAAAGCTCTGGAAG
>Ga0316192_10004435_pt1 | contig 10189 bp, 8 predicted proteins | sample MerIslwburrow_MG_FD_204931 | JGI IMG/M metagenome (GOLD analysis project Ga0316192, IMG submission 204931) | Coastal sediment microbial communities from Maine, United States - Merrow Island worm burrow | ecosystem: Environmental > Aquatic > Marine > Coastal > Sediment | place: USA: Maine...
TCCTCAACTGCCTGGAATAAGGGGCTTCTAGTCGGTCAGAAATCCCCTTTGAAACTTCGTAAGATATGGGGTATTCGCGTTAGGTTGCAACTAGCCAATAAAGAAAGGGACTTGGCTCTGTTTAATATGGCTATTGACAGCAAACTACGAGGCTGCAATCTCGTCAGGTTGCGTGTAAGTGATGTTACACAGGGAGGTAAAGCATCATCGCGAGCAATGGTGATGCAGAAAAAGACAGGTATGCCTGTTAAATTCGAGATTACTGAGCATACTCGTAACGCAGTTGAGAAATGGATCAGGGTGGCTAACCTCCACCTGGATCAACATTTATTTCCTAGCCGGTTTCATCAGGTAGCACACCTATCCACAAGGCAATATGCCGGGATTGTAAAATTCTGGGTATCTCTAATAGATCTTGACCCTGCTGCTTACGGTAGACACTCGCTTCGTAGAACGAAACCTACGCTGATCTACCGCCGCACCAAGAATCTGCGTGCTGTGCAACTCCTGCTGTGACATACGAAGCTGGAAAGTACGGTTCGATACCTCGGAATTGAGGTGGATGATGCTCTAGAAATAGCTGAACAAACAGAAATTTGAGGTACAGCGGTGGCAGTTATTCTAAATACTGCTCCCGATAGTAGTCATTCAGCTCACTACTATTTATAGCTTAATAGCTGATTTTACGAGAACTAGTGCTGGTGTGAGAGCACCAAGAGGAACCTTCACCATTCGGTGATAATTTCTATTCATAACTAGTTCTCGTTGTAACCAGGAATCTTCGGTTTTATATGAACCCGCCCAAAATTCTCACTCTCGAAAACTATCGGCTCAGGTGACAGTCAGTCAGGAAGTAAAACTTTTACCGTTTGTTTTGGTGATCGACGCTGTTCCAATTCTTAATTCGGTTTTCCAAACTCATATCCTTTCCTCCAGTTCCGTAACACGTTTCTCCAGATCTGAGTCTCGTATCAGTCCGCTCAATTCTTTCAGTATCCAAACCAATCCTTTAGCACGAGACAGGTCTAATTCTTCTCTGCGTGCTTCACGGTATATCCTGGCTATCTAATGCTGACAGCCTTCAATATTGGACAATTTAGCTATTTTCTTAACTGCCATAGTGAATTACCTATAACGTTTCTGTATATGGCTTACAGGGCTGTATAAAGGGCAAAAACGTAGCTCTAAACCGCCCTGCTATATCTTGATTTAATCCAATTACGTTTATAGCAGATAAGGAGCGTAATACGAACATTTATTCATAAACAGATAGGCAAACTTTTGCCCAGTAGCCTGAATACTGTGTTTACTGTGGCGAGGTTACATTTCTAGTTACATTAGTACAGTCGATTGAGTGTCTTGAATAGCAATACAACTGATGAAGCCTGATGCCGGACGAAACACAACTGGAAATAGATATGGATAACCGAAAATAAATTATCTACGCTTAATGAGATAGCAAAAAATATCTGGGCTCACATAGTTTGATACGGAATTGTCATATTAATTTCGTAATTCATTATTTACACAGCGTATCAAAACAATTTACACAACTTAAATGAGGAGATTAGTACATGAGTGATTTACCCCAAGTCGGAAACCCGTACTACTTCGAGACAGTCTGCAACGCACAGGAAGCCGCTGAGGATTTGCCAAAACAACAACGTGAATTAATTACCAATGAGAAAGTTGTCGGCCTGATAGGTGAGCGTATCGGTGGAGCGCTGGAAGTAGGCATGCCAGTCAATCACATTGCATTTCTGATGATTGATTTGAAGTATGACTTGGTAGCTGGACATCTATTCGACATGAGACGTTCAGTTGATTTCAAACCCAAGAGCATGAAGAACGTAATCATGGACGCTTATGCACGCTTCAGAATTGCATTGCAAAACTCCAGCAAGGAAATGGAGTGGCTCCAGATTGATATGCTGAATGGTGCAGTGAGCGCGCTCCTCTCATTTGAGGACTTCAGGAAGCTAGTACCAACTCATTCGCCATTCCCTGCACTAATCTGCGTGGTTGATGGTAGTGATGTGGCAATCATCGGCACCGATAACAATCCAGATAACTGCAAAACCTCGATGTTTGAGCAATACCAGGGCTAAGAGTCAACCATGAAAATGGTTGCTTTTCCAGGTGCAACCTATGTCACATTTAGGCTCTTTTAGACTCTTTGAGTCACTTAGGTAAATGATATAAACTCATGATATAAAAGAGTTTTAGCGTATCTCGGAGAATTTGAAAGAGGTTTTGAACGGACTGTTAATAACTGGGTCGGCGGTTCGAGCCCGTCTCGAAGAGCCATACATAGCAAGGGTTTCAGCCTAATCAGGTTGGAACCCTTTCTTCTTTCTAGGCCATGCAGTGCTTCATGTAGTGCTTCTACGCATTGAAAAGGGAATATCCATCAATTCCTATTACATACGCAGTGGTTCATGGTTAAAAGATGTCTGCTATTGACGGCGGTCACTCCCGATCACGCACTACTTCCATTCTTATAGGGTCTCTATATACTGAAATAAATCATTCACTAGAATATGTCGAAACGGCATAACACCGAAATTACCGTCTCGGTATATATAACTGTTAGGTTCTCATTAGACAAAAAAGTAATCCAATGATCACAAATAATACTGATTTTAATAAACACGAACCCGGTCATGATCTTCAATTAGAACATGAAGACCCGACAATACGCTTTCTACATAGAGTCATCAGACTGGCTGTAAAGGTATTAGCCATTTTAATGGTTCTTGTGATTGTGTGGGGTATAGGCGACGTAATCTTTGTCTTATATCAGAGACTCACGGAACCACCATTCATGTTGCTACAAATTAACGACATACTTGCAACATTCGGTGCATTTTTGGCTGTGCTAATCGCCATCGAAATATTTATAAATATCAGTATGTATCTAAGCACAGACGTGATTCCTGTACGCCTTGTGATTGCAACCGCACTAATGGCCATTGCTCGGAAAGTCATCATATTTGACTTTGAAAGAATCACTCCGCCATATATTTATGGCACAGCAGCAGTTGTTCTGGCATTAGGCATAACATATTGGCTTATTACAAAGAGAGCTTAGGAATGATATAGCCGACGTTAAAAATAATATCCGTGATTGTCAATTAATATGGCACTATTACTGGCTTTTGAACCACCTGGGCAGAACATCATGCAACGTCCACCAGACGATGCTCTTGAACCGTTGCTGACTCCGCTTTAGACTTGGTGTGTTGCTTTTGTATCCGTTATTTTGGTGGGCGAGATATGGTCATTTTATTTGGTAAATGGAGCGTGGCATGAGCATTCAGCATTCGCCTAAGATGCCAGTTAATGCACTGGTAACCCTTATGAACTTATAGCTAATGCAGTGCTTACCATTTTACAGTTAGGCTTTACGTAGCTTACGCCGATGGAGTCTTTATTTGGAACAACTGGCATCAACTTCAATATATGGATGCGCATATTACTCATCGTTTCATCGGTGTTATTCTTAGCGGAGATGGAAAAGTATTTTGTGAGGCGTGAAAAAGCAGTTAAATTGTGGGATAAGTATAAGGTGATTGTCTCGAAACGAGGGTAATAATATGCAACGGTTCAAAAATATTCTTTGTGTTGTTAATACTGAGCTGAATGATACTTCCGCACTTGAACATGCGGCCAAATTAGCGGCAAACAATCAGGCAAGTCTAACTGTAGTCGAAGTAATTGATGAAATACCACCTAACACAACATTGTTCGAGCGTACGCTATCGCCTGTAGATCTCCAGAAAAAAATAGTGATTGAGCATCAAAAGAAGCTTGAAGAAATGGTTTCACCCTGGAGCAAAAAAATTGAAATAAAGTCTAAGCTGCTAACAGGGACATTATTTTTAGAAGTCATTTATGAGGTTCTTCGTAAAGAGCATGATCTTGTGTTCAAGATGGCTGAAAATGGTGGTTTATTGAATCGCATGTTCGGTAGTGATGATATGCATCTGTTGCGAAAATGTCCTTGCCCGGTATGGTTAGTTAAACCAAACTCACCTAAGTCTTATCAGAAGATATTGGCTGCTGTGGACGTTGATGATAATTACCCTTCAGAAGAGCTAAATACGAGAAATTTGCTTAATCTTCAGGTTCTCGAGATGGCGAGCTCATTAACTCTTTCAGAATCTGCTGAATTGCATATTGTTAATGTGTGGGAAGCAATAGGGGAAGGCGCAATGCGACATGGTTTTATTCATACGCCTGAAGATGAGATAAATGATTACGTGGAAGAAATTAGGCAAAAACTAAACCATAATTTAAAAACATTATTAGGCGAAATAACTGATAAATTGGGACAAGATTCCCTAGATTACATAAGTCCTAAAATCCATTTTATTAAGGGTCATCCGAGAATAGATGTTCCAAAATTCGCTGATAAAATTAATGCAGGTCTCGTAGTTATGGGGACAGTGGCGCGCACAGGCCTTCCAGGATTATTTATGGGCAATACTGCAGAAAGCATTCTTAACCAACTCGATTGCTCGGTGCTTGCTGTCAAGCCGCAGGGATTTGTCACACCGGTAATTCTAGAGGAACAGGATTGACAGTGTGTCTGAATTCTCAAACTAATCAGTACGTGTTGAATAGAGAGGCATAGCCCCTGGCTACCACCCTTCAGGGTAGTTTTTCATTCTGGGGAATGTCTCCAGGCTTGCGCCTGTTTCATAGAAGGAATTAACATCATTGATATTAATTGCGTATTTACTGTCCCAGAGACATTATTCTGCTAGCAGATCAACTTATGCCCTCGACATCATAGCCGTGTATGCTCCAGTGCGTCATTCCGCCTTTGACAACGTGGACATCTGAAAAACCATTCCTCGTTAGAATCTTTGCAGCTTTCTCTGAGCGGCGGTCTGTCGTACATACCAGGAGTATCGTCTTTTCAAGATTATCATCAAGTTCGGATATCCGCTGTTCGATTTCCTCGAGTGGCAGGTTGACTGACTGGGCGATATACCCTTTTTCACCATTATAATCGTCAGCAGTTCTAACATCGATCACCTGGATATCATCGCCTCTATCCATCATTGATTTCAGATCATCAACCGATATCATCGGCTTTTTTCTTAGCTGCGCAATTAGTCGTGGAATGAAAGCAACGACCGCTAGCAGGGCCAGTGCCAGCATTACCTTCTGGATCAGGTCTTCACCGCCGCCGATGGCTTCCCTGCCGGCATACCCCAGGTAGGTATAGGCAATGGCTCCGGGCAGCATAAAGATGATAGTGGCCACTGCATATTGCAGAAATTTTATACCGGTCAAACCTAGCGCATAGTTCAACAAATTAAAGGGAAACAGGGGCACCAGGCGGGTAAAGGCAACAAATCGCCAGCCCTCAGCTTCTACTCCGTCCATTAGCGTTTTGATCCGCCCGCCCGTTTTCCTCTCTACCCAGCCATGCGCCAGGTAGCGGGCTATCAGAAACGATGCTATTGCGCCCAATGTAGCACCGGTAAGGTTGACGAAAACACCCAGTACAGGGCCAAACAAAGCACCACCTGCCAGTGTCATCACCGAACCGGGCAGGAACAATACCGTCCCTGCTGCATAGATCAGGATGAAAATCAGCGGCCCTGCCACACCTGCCTGATTTATCCAGCTTTCCAGGGCAGCCGCATTAAATTGATCACGATAGATGATGGCGACCGCAATCCCTGCAGCAAGCACCAGAAACAGCAGAATCCGAGCCCATTTAGTACGGGTGTTAGTCGTCATTATTCTTTGCTCTCACCTGGCCCTCCCCACTGGCGACGGTTGATCGCGTACTCGGAAATCTTGCCACGGAACGGCAGCACTAACATTCCGGTAATCCAGCTAACATCTTTCGCATCATGATATTTGTGAATACCAATAGTCATCCCTTCATGCCCACCCCTGGGCTGATCTCGGTAGGTGCCAAAAAGCCGGTCCCACCATGGCAGGCTGAAACCAAAGTTGCTGTTGGCCTCGTCATCTTCTACCGAATGGTGTACCCGATGCATGTCCGGGGTCACAACAATCCAGCGCAGCACACGGTCCAGGCTCGTTGGCAGGCCCACATTACCGTGGTTGAACATTGCCGTGGCATTTAGAATAATCTCGAACAGGATAACAGCGATTACCGGCGGGCCAAGCAATAAAATGGTGGCAAACTTGATCAGCATAGAAAGAATAATTTCTAACGGGTGGAATCGGGCGCCAGTGGTGACATCATAATCCGGGTCTGCATGATGGACACGGTGCAAACGCCATAGCACCGGTATCGCATGCACCATCACATGCTGTACATAGATAACAAAATCCATGATGACAACCGATACGATGGAAGCTAGTAATGGCGATACATCGTAAACATTGAAAAAACCGTAGCCATGTTCTCTCGCGGTGAACGCAACACCGACTGCCGCCGCCGGGAACAGCACACGAAGTAAAAACGAATTAAAGAATACCAGCCCGATATTGTTCGTCCAGCGCAGAGTCTTCGACGTGGTCAAGGTACGCCTCGGTGCAGCGATTTCCCACAGGGCCATAATCAATAAGACACCAAAGAAAAACCCCATGCGTATCGGTTTTTCATTTGTCAGTATAAATTCTTCCAAAGACATGCTGCGGCTCCTGGTTTACTCTCTATTGGTACGTCTAGTGGTGAATAAGTTTCAATTATGTCTATAATTATATAAAATCAACTATTCAATTAATTACTTGAATTAGCTTACTAGCATCAACAACTATGTCAAGCAGTAACTTTAAACACGCTCTTTTCAACCAGTTTGCCCGTATCGGCAAGGCGCTGTCCAACGGCAATCGTCTGGAATTACTAGAATTTCTGGCCCAGGGTGAGCGCAGCGTCGATGAACTTGCTGGTATCTCGGGCCTGTCCGTAGCAAATACCTCTCAGCATTTGCAATTACTGCGACAATCCGGACTGGTGAGCTCACGCAAGGAAGGGCTTAAAGTCTATTACAAAATCAGCAACAACGATGTTATCCAACTGTTGAGCATACTTCGCAGCGTTGCAGAGCGGGAACTCGCTGAAGTGAATCTTCTGGTGAATTCCTATCTTACCGTCAAAGACAATCTCGAACCGATTGCACGAGAAGAGTTATTAAAACGTGTCACAGATGGCCTGGTAACAGTGATTGATGTTAGACCAGGAGAAGAGTTTATAGCAGGCCACGTTCCCGGAGCCATCAATATTCCCCTGTCCGAATTGCATAAACACCTTGATGAATTAGAATCCGGACTGGAGATAGTCGCCTACTGCCGTGGCCCGCATTGCATACTAGCCTTTGATGCAGTCGCTGAACTCAGGAAACTGGGACTAAAAGCGAGAAGGCTGGAAGATGGTTACCCAGAATGGAAGCAGGCCGGGTTGCCGATCGAAAGCACTAACTCATAAACAAGTTTTTTAATTAGAAAGTTTTATATTATTTTCACTATTGTTTACGTGGTCTACATAACTCGAGAAACAATATAAGATATTGCATCAATCACCTGGACAAGGAATTTATTTTCATGGATACCACAAACTTCGTTAAATCCCGAGCGGCCATTGCCTGGGGGCCCAATCAGCCATTATCAATTGAAGAAGTTGATGTCATGCCCCCGCAAAAAGGTGAGGTATTAGTCCGCATCATTGCGACAGGTGTTTGTCATACCGATGCCTATACCTTATCCGGTGCAGATTCTGAAGGTAAGTTCCCCTGTATTCTCGGTCATGAAGGCGGTGGTATTGTTGAGCAGTTGGGTGAAGGCGTGACCTCGGTGGCAGTCGGTGATCACGTGATCCCGCTGTATACCCCTGAATGCGGTGAGTGCAAGTTCTGCCTTTCCGGTAAAACCAACCTGTGCCAGAAAATTCGTGCCACCCAGGGCCAGGGTCTGATGCCTGATGGGACAACCCGCTTTTATAAGGACGGAGAACCGATCTACCATTACATGGGTACATCTACCTTCAGCGAATATACCGTACTGCCCGAAATATCACTGGCCAAAATAAATCCGCAGGCCGACCTCAAAGAGGTGTGTTTACTAGGCTGCGGTGTTACCACTGGCATGGGCGCAGTAACGAATGCAGCAAAAGTGGCGAAAGGCGACACGGTCGCGATTTTTGGCCTCGGTGGTATTGGACTGTCAGCCGTTATCGGCTCGGTCATGGCCGGTGCCTCTCGAATCATTGGCGTTGATATTAACGAAGATAAATTTCCATTGGCACGCCAGCTAGGAACAACAGATTGTATTAACCCGCAAAAAATAGATCAGCCGATCCAGGATTATATTGTTGAGCTGACTGATGGCGGTGTCGATTTTTCGTTTGAATGTATCGGCAATGTTGAACTGATGCGCTCCGCACTGGAATGCTGCCACAAAGGCTGGGGTGAGTCGGTGATCATCGGTGTCGCTGGTGCTGGTGAGGAAATCAGCACCCGCCCCTTCCAGCTGGTCACCGGCCGTGTATGGCGCGGAACAGCTTTCGGCGGTGTAAAAGGTCGTACTGAGTTGCCGGAATATGTTGAGCGTTACATGAAGGGTGAATTCAAACTGAGCGACTTCATCACTCACACTATGCCGCTGGAAAACATTAATGATGCCTTTGATTTGATGCATCAAGGTAAAAGTATTCGCAGTGTCATTCATTATTAAAACCAATAAGACGAATATCTGACATGAGCATGCAACTGATCAGCAGCAATAAACTGTTTGGTGGCTGGTACAAACGCTACAACCACCCCTCTACAGCTACACGCTGCCCTATGACATTTTCTATCTACCTGCCTCCACAGGTAGACAGCGGTACCAGAGTACCTGTGCTCTACTGGCTTTCAGGCTTAACCTGCACAGATGAAAACTTCATGCTCAAGGCTGGCGCCCAGCGGGTAGCTGCCGATCTCGGCATAGCACTGGTAGCACCTGATACCAGTCCGCGTGGAAACGGTGTTGCTGATGATGAAGATGATGCTTACGACCTCGGCCTTGGTGCCGGCTTTTACGTCAATGCGACAGAAGCTCCATGGAAAGCCCATTACCAGATGTATGAGTATGTTGTTCAGGAACTACCCGAACTGATAGAAGCAAATTTTCCTGTATTGACCGCCCGTTCGATCAGCGGTCACTCTATGGGTGGACACGGCGCCTTATCCATTGGACTGAAAAACCCGTTGAAATATCTCTCGATTTCAGCCTTCAGCCCAATCACCAACCCTCGGCACTGCCCATGGGGAGAAAAAGCATTCAAGGCCTATTTAGGACCTGATGAAAACACCTGGAAGGACTACGACAGCTGTGAATTGATACAGCGAACTGTTACCGGGCAGCAGCTACCTGTTTTAATAGATCAGGGTGATGCTGATGACTTCCTCGAAGAACAGCTAAAACCGCAGAACCTGATTGAAGCAGCCGAAAAAGCTGACTACCCGATACAGCTGCGCATGCAGCAGGGTTACGACCACAGTTATTTCTTCATCGCCAGCTTTATTGAAGATCATTTGCGATTCCACGCTGAATATCTGACAAAATAATAAACATGCTTCAGAAACCGACTCTTGTTGTCAGTACTAGCTGATAATGTTTTCAGGTATTCTCTAAACAGACATGTCCCTGGACAGTGACAGAGCCGGATAAAAAAATCAGATGAAAACTCAACCTGAATTCCTTCAACTTCATGACCATATGCGACAGGTTATCGTCGGTCAGGATGCCCTGCTGGACAGGCTGATGACCGGCTTACTAACCGGCGGCCATATTCTGCTGGAAGGACCGCCCGGGCTGGCCAAGACCCGCGCAGTAAACACACTGGCAAGCGGTGTTCACGCCACATTCCAGCGTATCCAGTTTACCCCGGACCTGATGCCAGGTGATCTGACGGGCACCGACATCTATGATCCCAGGAAAAGCAGTTTTCGCTTTGTTAAGGGACCATTGTTCCATGAGATTGTCCTCGCCGATGAAATAAATCGCGCCCCGCCGAAGGTGCAATCCGCCTTGCTGGAAGCAATGCAGGAACACCAGGTCACGGTTGGCGATACGACACGTCACCTGCCGGACCTTTTCATCGTCATGGCAACACAAAATCCACTCGAGCAGACCGGCACCTATCCACTGCCTGAAGCCCAGCTTGATCGCTTCTTGCTGCACGTAGTGCTGGATTACCCCTCTGCTGAAGATGAAT
>Ga0316192_10004437_pt1 | contig 10188 bp, 10 predicted proteins | sample MerIslwburrow_MG_FD_204931 | JGI IMG/M metagenome (GOLD analysis project Ga0316192, IMG submission 204931) | Coastal sediment microbial communities from Maine, United States - Merrow Island worm burrow | ecosystem: Environmental > Aquatic > Marine > Coastal > Sediment | place: USA: Maine...
GGGCTGCCTGTGCTCGCCAGCCTGGGTCGCCACGTGAACGACAATATGTGCTCGTTCTACGTGCTGGCACCCGGCGGTATCGCGGTGGAGTACGGCTATGACGGACTATTGGTAGACTGGGACAGCTACACCCCCACGGTGAGTACTGAGGGCGACCTGTGGGGTCACGAGTATTCGTTCCCGGGCGTTAATGAATAGGCTCAACGCACCTCGACGGTGACCGGGATCCAGCGGTTGAGGATGTAGCGCAGGGAGCCATTTTGCTTCATCAGGCCCAGGGCGCGGTTCAGCTCAGCCAGCAGGGCATCGTCGTCCTTGCGCACCGCCCAGGCCAGCATTTCGTCGGTAAGCGGTGAATACAGGCTGATCAGGTCGCTGTTTTCCGAGGTCGTCGCCAGCAACCAACTGGTCGGTGCGTCGTGAATATACAAATCGATCTGGTCTTTGCGCAAGCCCTCAAACGCCGCTGCGGCATCGGCGTAATACGCGATCTCGGCGTCCTTGAGTTCCTTTTCCGCAAAGGCCGCCCCGGTGGTTCCCGGCTCGACTCCTATACGCACCCCCTCCCGATAAACCGACCAGGGCTGGGCAAAGCGCGCCACCTTGTCCTTGTGCATGATCGCCATCTGGCCCATACGCATGTAGGGGTCGCTGAAGCTTACCTGCTGCGCACGCTCTTCGGTCACACTAAAGCCCGACATGACCACATCAATCTGTCCCGCCAACAGCGCTGGCAGCAGCTTGTCAAAGGGCATGGGCACCAGTTTCATCTGCCGGCCGATCACTTCACTGACGGCCCTGACATTGTCCGCCTCTATACCCATCACGCGACCATCCTGCTGGAAAGCCAGGGGCGGATAGTCCGGGGATATCCCCACTTTGAGTGCATCTGCGACAGCCAGGGGTGTAGCGAGGGTGAACAATACAAGCAACAAAAAACGGTGCAGCATGTTAAATCCTTTTGCGAGGTCTGTTATCTGTGGTGCGGCAGGACGTCAATGTAACACCGCCCACCACCTCTGGGGAAGTCGTGCCTGTCAGGCGTTAACCGGTGTATCGGGCTGGGCATCCGGGTGCGCCAGTTGGAACGCATGCAACCCATTACAGTGCTCCCATACCCGCATAATCCGCGGGTAGGCCTCCATTGGCACGTTGAAGCGCAAGGCGTTGTATACCTGCGGTATCAGGCAGGTATCGGCCATGCCGGGTTCGTCGCCGAAGCAGCAGGCGCCGGACTGTGACTCCAGGGTTTTCTCAATGCCGTCAAAGCCGCGATATATCCACTGCTGATACCACTGTTGAACCTCCTCGGGGCTGGAGCCCAGGGATGCCTGCAGGTAGTTGGTTACCGACATATTGTTCAGGGGATGGATGTCACAGACGATGGAATTGACCGCGCTGCGCACCAGTGCGCGTTGTAGAGGGTCCCCGGGTAACAGCGGCGGCTGCGGATGCAATTCCTCCAGCCACTCCAGGATCGCCACGGACTGGCTGATAAGGGTGCCGTCATCAGTCTCCAGCGCCGGCACCAGGCCCTGCGGATTTTTGGCCATGTAGTCACCGGCTTTTTGCTGCGCGCGCAACAGGTTGACGGGGAAATAATCATAAGCCAGCCCCTTCAGCGCCAGCCCGATGCGCACCCGGTAAGTCGCTGAAGAGCGGTAATAGGAATATAATTTCATGCCTGTGTACCCGGTTTTGATAGCAGTGGGTATTTCACTACAGTCGCGGCGATATTGCCAAGAAAATCGCAGGCCAGGTGTGCGTCGGCCGCCGGCGCAAGATTCGCACAGATTGTGAAGCACTGATTTCTCGTGCTACCTTTAGCAGTTGTGGCCCACCTACGCTGATCGCGGTTAACGGCGGGCACCCGCAAACCCAATACAATAAGGTCTATTTTATGCGCACAACTATCAAGGCAACTCTTATCATGCTGCTTACCTGCCTGCCCTTCCAGGCAAGCCACGCGGATGAATACAGCGATACCATGTCGGTATTCCAGAGCGCTGGCGAAAGCGGTGTCTATTTTGACAGCGCCTACGGCTATGCCATCTTTCCCACCATTGGCAAGGGTGGCATTGGCATCGGCGGCGCCCACGGCAAGGGCAAGGTGTACAGCCAGGGTACAGCCATCGGCAAAACCAGCATGACGCAACTCACCATCGGCTTGCAATTGGGCGGCCAGGCTTACAGCCAGATCATTTTTTTCGAGAACGCCGAGGCTCTGCAGCAGTTCACCTCGGGCAATTTTGAGTTCAGTGCCCAGGCGACAGCCGTGGCGATAACCGCAGGTGCTTCAGCCGAGGCCAATACCGGCGGCGGCGCATCTGCCGGGGCCAGTGGCGGCAAGAACGATGCCAGTACCACTTCCGCCGGATATCGCAAAGGCATGGCGATCTTTACTGTGGCCAAGGGCGGCCTGATGTATGAGGCCTCCCTGGGCGGACAGAAGTTCAGTTACGAAGCGCTGTAACACACCGGACCCCCAACCCGGATTCACTGCTGCGCCTGGGCCACCACCCGTGACCAGAGCCGCAGCAGGTTACCGCTCCAGATCTGCTGTATTTGCTCAGGCGTGTACTCGCGGCGCAACAGCTCTGCTGTCACCGCCGCCGTTTGTGCCGCCTGGTCCCAGCCCTTCACGCCACCGCCACCGCCAAAGTCTGAAGCAATGCCCGCGTGCTCGATCCCGGCCAGTTGCACCACGTAATCGATGTGATCGACCAGGGTAGTTACTGTAGCGCGGGGCCAGCGCTCATCCAGGGCATTGATGCGCAGACGCAGCTGGGCATGCTGTTCCTGGCTGGCTCGCAGGAACCAGTCAGCACCCTGCAAGCCAAGTTCCTCGCGAATAGCGCCCATAGCCGTGGCATTGTCTTCACTGATCTCCCGCATGTAGCTGTCAAAGGCCACCAGCTGTATAACCCCGTCACCCTCCGCTATCGCGAGAATCTCCTCGTCAGTAAGGTTGCGTGGATGGTCATACAGGGCTCTGACCCCTGAGTGAGAGGCGATTACCGGTGCCTGTGAGAGCGCCGCAGCCTCCAACGTTGCTTCTTTGGAGGCATGGGACACATCTACCATAATGCCCAGCCGGTTGAGTTCACTGACCAGGCGCCTGCCCGTAGCCGATAGTCCGCCCGCATCGGGCACCGCTTCCCAGCCCGAGACGCTACGCGCCATGGAACTGTCCGCGAGCTGGTTATGCCCCACATGGGTGAGTGATACATAGCGGGCGCCACGGCGATAAAATTCCTCAAGGTGTTCCAGTTCAGGACCCAGTGGATACGCGTTCTCCACGCCGATCGCCAGGGCCAGCCGACCGCGATCGACAATGTCGCGCAATTGCTGCGGTGTAGTAGCCAGCTCCACCTGTTCAGGATGGCGCTGCAGGGTGCGTTCAATCGCGGCAAATTTCTCCAGGGCCCGCTGATATGCCTGCTCATAGCCCGATTCAGTCAACTCCCCCTGGCCCACGTATACAATGAAGAATCCGGCATCGAGGCCGCCCGAGCGCATCTTGGGAAAATCCACCTGCATGGGCCCGTCCCGGCCCGGGTCGTCAGCATCGGTGCCAAGGCTGACCGGAATATCAATATGACTGTCAATGGTCAGCCCGTGCGCATGCATCGAGACCACATCCTCAGCTGTTTTCTGCGCCAGTGCCTGCGGCAGCGTTGCCACCAGCAATAGCGGCAGCAGCGATAAAGTCCGAACAATATCCATAAACAGCGATTCCTGCCGGCGGTGACGACCGGGTTGGCATCACCTGCGGTATAACATGAGCGACCAGCTTAAATGAACCCGGGGCAAACACATAATAATGTGCGCATTGCCCATGCCGTGCCAACTGGCGCATGTGCAGTGAACGCATGCATACTCTACACTGACGCTGCGACATCAATCGAAGAACTGACCAAGGATAATGACCCACATGAGCGAACCTATTGACGTGCTGTTTTCACCGGTGACGCTGGGGGATATCGCCCTGAAAAACAGGCTGGCCATGGCGCCGATGACGCGCGCCCGCTCGCCCGAGCGCATACCCACCGACTCGGTGGTGCAGTACTACGCACAGCGGGCCGGTGCCGGACTCATTATTACCGAGGCAACGCAGATTTCCACGCAGGGTACCGGGTCCATCGCCACGCCTGGCATTCATACGCCACAACAGATTGCGGGCTGGCAACGCGTCACCGACGCGGTGCACCAGCGCGGTGGCAAGATCATCTGCCAGATCTGGCATGTGGGCCGGGTATCTCATGCCAGTTTTCAACAGGATAACCAGGCTCCGGTATCTTCATCTGACGTCCATGGCGAAGTGAATACTTTCACTGCGGCGGGCTTCGAGCGCACCACACCACCGCGAGCCCTGGCCCTGGAAGAAATCCCCGGCGTCGTCGCAGACTATCGCCAGGCCGCGCTGAACGCCATAGCAGCTGGATTTGACGGCGTGCAGATACACGCCGCCAGCGGTTACCTGATCGACCAGTTCCTGCGCGACGGATGCAACCACCGGGAGGATGCCTATGGCGGCTCCGTGGAAAATCGCTGCCGCTTCCTGCTGCAGGTGAGCGATGCGGTGATCGACGCCGTTGGCGCAGGCCGCACCTCAGTGCGCCTCTCGCCGTTTACGGTCACCTGGGACTGCAGCGATTCCGATCCACAGCCATTGTTCACCCACGCGGCACGGGAACTGGATAAAAGGAACCTGGCATTCCTGGAAATTGTAGAGCGCGGCTTCGAATCTATCGCCGCCACCAGCGAGGCGCAGGCGAACGGCACGTTCCAACCCGACGATATACGCAAGGCTTATACCGGCAGGCTGATGGTCAATGGCTGCTACCAACCCGAAGATGCCGCCCGTGTCATCAGTTCCGGATATGCCGACGCAGTGTCCATTGGCCGCCCCTATCTATCCACACCGGACTACGCCCAGCGCGTGGCGGCCGGCGCAGCATTAAACGAGGACGTGGACATGATGGCCTGGTATGGCGGTGGCGATGAGGGCTATATAGACCAGCCCGCGATGGACGGCTAGGCGCTCTGGTGCGCCAGGCTGTTGAGTAACTTTGTCACTTCCACCGGCTTGAGTTGTTCCAGGGGCTGAGCCAGCATGGCTTCGATACGCTTGCTGATAGTATCCATAACCTCGGCAAAGGCCCGCTCGCGATCCTCTTCACTGCCCTCCAGATGCGAGGGATCCGGCAAACCCCAGTGCACCTTGATAGCCTCCCCCAGCCACACGGGACAGGGTTCGCGTGCGGCGCTGTCGCACACCGTGATCACCACATCGGGGTGAAAGTCGCCCAGTTCATCCATGCCCTGGCTTTGCAGCCCATCCGTTTCATATCCGGCACGCTCCAGATAATGCAAGGTCAATGGATGAATACGCCCCGACGGGGCACTGCCGGCGCTGGCGGTCTGCAGGCGATCCTGGCCCAGCGAGCGGGTAATCACCTCCGCCAGCACACTGCGACAGGCATTATGGGTACACACAAACAGAATACGCATCACGGCGTCGCCCCCTATAAGAAGGAAAGCGCCATAGTATCGCCACCGGGTGTTACGCAACAGTGTCATTTATATGACAGGGCCTGCTAGAATCCACCGATGCTCACGCCTATAACAACACAGCAGCGCCGCATGAAGCGATATGACATTTCGCCCGGGGCCAGATCCAATGGCCCGGGACACCGCGATGGCTGTGGCTCGCCGGGATGAACTGGTTGCAACGACATAAAAAGGCCACGCTGGTGGCGGTTTTATCGGCGCTCTACCTGCGCTTTGGCCTGCCGGCAACCGCCGTAGGGTTTTACGAGCTGTACCACCTGACGTTGCTCGACCCGGTGTACTGGGGCTACGGTGCCTTCAAGGCTGCAGGTTATTACTTCGGCACCTGGCAATACCAGTCCCTCGCCTGTGTGGGGGTTGCCGCTGCCATTCTTGCGATCGCCTGGCTGTGGAGCAAGCGGCACTCGCGATCCGGAGCAGACGCATGAACAGACGGGAACTACTGCAATGCGCAGCCATCCTGGTCAGTGGGGTTAGCGCCAGCCGCCTGGGCTTTGCCCTGAATGAGGAGCAATGGACTTACCTGGCCACCGCACCTGACTATATCGACCGGCAAGTGGATTACCTGACGCCGGCACAGCGCAGGATTATCGCCGCGATGGCAGAGGTCATCATTCCTGAGACCAACACCCCCGGGGCAATAGCAGCCGGGGTGCCGCGCTATATCGAATTGATGGTAGCGGACTGGTTCAATGAACAGGAGCAGGCCATTTTTTCCGCCGGGATCGCGGTCATGGAAAGCGATGTTCCCGCGCAATACGGCGCGCCATTCGAGCAATTGGGTCCGCGAGAGCGGGTCGCGATCATGGAGAATCTGGAGGAACAGGCCAGTGATTCAGACTGGTACCGGTTCGGCAACGTGCAGCGCGAGTTCATCAGCGAAGCGCCCTTTATCTGCCAGCTGAAAGAATTGACCATCTGGGGATTTTTTACTTCGGAAGTCGGTATGACCCAGGTGCTGCGTTACGACCCCATGCCCATGCATTTTGACGGTGATACCCCGCTTGGCCCCGATGACAGTAGCCGGCCATTGCGCTTTATCTGATGGCACAGGAATACCTCAAATGATGACAGCTGCCACACTCGATTTCGACGCCATCGTGATCGGCTCAGGTATCACCGGGGGCTGGGCGGCCAAGGAGTTAACCGAGAAAGGGCTCAAAGTACTGGTACTGGAGCGCGGGCGCGATATCCGCGCCGGTGTCGACTACCTGGGGGAACACGCCCCCGACTGGAAGGCACCCTACCAGGGCAAGGCCGATCGCGAATTATTTGCCAGTGACTACCCGGTGCAGAGCCGCAGCTATGCCTTCAGCGACTACAACCGCCAATTCTGGAATAACGATCGGGAAAACCCCTACATCAGCAACCCGGATAAACCCTTCGACTGGTTTCGCGCCAACGCGGTCGGTGGTCGCTCGCTGCTGTGGGGGCGACAGTCCTACCGCTGGAGCGAGCAGGATTTCAAGGCCAATGCCCAAGACAATAAGGGCATTCCCTGGCCCATCGGTTACCGCGACCTGGCTCCCTGGTACAGCCATGTGGAGAAGTTTGCCGGCATCACCGGCCAGGCTGAGGGCTGGCCGGAGTTACCCGACAGTGAATTTCTGCCACCCATGACCAGTTTTGCCCTGGAGCGCACCATCAAGGAGCGGCTGTCCAGGAAGGCGCCGGACCTGCGGATGACTATAGGTCGGGCAGCCATTCTCACGCAGGACCACAACGGGCGCAGCGCCTGCCATTACTGCGGACCCTGTCACCGGGGGTGCTCCACCGGGAGTTATTTCAGCTCGCAAAGCGCCACCCTGCCCGCTGCCCGGGCAACCGGAAACCTGACCCTGAAACCCGATGCAGTGGTAGAGCGCCTGGTGTATGACAAAGAGAGCGGCAAGATAAGCGCGGTGCAGGTGATTGACAGCCGCAGCGGCGAGCGACAAACTTTCAGCGCGCGCCTGTTTTTCCTCTGTGCGTCAACCGTGGCCAGCACCCAGATAATGCTCAACTCCACCAGCGAAACCTTTCCCACCGGGCTGGCGAACCACAGCGGAGTACTGGGAAAACACCTGATGGATCACCTGGAGTCCCCGCCTATCATCGGCATCTTCCTGGATGATATGGACCGCTATTACTTTGGCACTCGCCCCAATGGCAGCTATATACCGCGCTTTCGGAATCTCGGTGACCAGGACGAGGATGCGGACTTTCTGCGCGGTTATGGTTTCCAGGCCAACGTGCTGCGCATGGACTGGAAAATGCGGTTCAACCAGAAGGGCTTCGGCGCCTCGCTGAAAGACTCCCTGCGCAAACCGGGGATGTGGATCTGGGCACTCAAGGGCTTCGGCGAATGCCTGCCGCGCTCCGATAATCGGATCGTACTGGAGCGCAACAAGCCGGACCGCTTTGGCATTCCCCAGGTAAACATCGAATTCGCCTGGGGCGCCAACGAGCAGGCGATGTGGCAGGACATCAATCGCCACGCGACACGCATTATGAAAGCCGCTGGCGCGGTGTTCTACCAGGGTATGGTGGATACACCGAATGCCATAGGTGGTGGCGCAATTCACGAGATGGGCACCGCACGCATGGGCGACGATCCCTCCGAGTCGGTGCTCAATGCCTACAACCAGGCTCACGACGTCGGCAACCTGTTTGTCACTGACGGTGCCTGTATGACCTCATCGTCCTGCGTTAATCCGTCACTGACCTATATGGCGCTAACCGCCAGGGCCTGCGACTATGCCACAACGCAACTGGCTGCGGGGGCTATATAGCTCTATCATGCCCGGCCAACCCCATGCGCCGCGTCCCAAGTAAGCGAGCCGCCAGGCACAGCCAAGGGGGCTAACAACTTTCATAAAACAGAGGCTACACATGTTTGAATTCAGCGCAGCATCCATAGAGATACAAGCCCGGCTCACTGCCTTTATGGATGAGCATATCTACCCTAACGAGCACACCTACACAGAACAGTTGAGCGCAGCAGGCAATCGCTTCGCTTACCTGCCGCTGATGGAAGAACTCAAGGTTAAGGCCCGTGAGGCCGGATTGTGGAACCTGTTTATCCCGCCATCACATGCACAATACTGCGATCACGATGGATTCAGTAACTTCGACTACGCTCCTCTGGCGGAAATCATGGGCCGTGTGTTGTGGTCCCCGGAGGTGTTCAACTGCAACGCGCCCGACACCGGCAATATGGAAGTGTTCATGAAGTATGGCACCGAGGAGCAGCGTGAACAGTGGTTAACCCCCTTGCTGAACGGCGATATTCGCTCTTCCTACGCCATGACGGAACCCCAGGTAGCTTCCTCCGATGCCACCAATATCGAACTGAGTATCGCCCGCGACGGCGACGAATGGGTGTTGAACGGGCGCAAATGGTTTATCACCGGGGCCATGTATGAACGCTGCAAGATCTTTATCGTTATGGGCAAGTCCGATCCGGATAATCCCAACCGCCACAAGCAACAGAGCCAGGTACTGGTGCCCAAAGATACTCCCGGGCTGGAAGTACTGCGACCACTGACCACCCTGGGCTATGACGATGCGCCCATTGGCCACGCGGAAATCGCGTTCACGGATGTTCGCGTACCCCTGGAAAACGTTTTACTCGGCGAGGGCCGCGGCTTCGAAATCGCCCAGGGTCGACTGGGCCCCGGCCGCATTCACCACTGTATGCGCCTGATAGGCGCCGCGCAGCGCTCACTGGAGCTGGCCTGTAAGCGGGCCACCAGCCGCACCACATTCGGGCGCCCGCTGAGTAAGCACCAGTCGGTGCGAGAGGATATATCCAGGTGCTTTTCCGAAATCGAGATGGCCAGATTACTGGTATTGAAAACCTGCCTGCGCATGGATGAGGTAGGCCCCAAGGGCGCCCTGGACTTTATTGCCGCAAGTAAAACCAGCGTGCCGCTGATGGTGCAGAACATCATCGACCGCTGTATGCAGATACACGGCGCAGGTGGTCTTACCGAGGATTACTGCATGGCGGAGGCTTTTAACTATGCGCGCTGGTGCCGCCAGGCAGACGGACCCGACCAGGTACACCAGATGGCCCTGGGGAAAATGATTATCAATCGCTACGCGCCCGAACAGGACTAACTCAAGCCCTCTACAGGCAGCGCCGCACCGTGAACATCCCTGGCCAGGTCGCTGGCCAGGAAGCCGATTACACCGGCGAGGCTGGCGGGCGCCACCCATTGGCTGAAATCCGCATCGGGCATCGCCGCGCGATTGGCCGGCGTGTCGATGATACTGGGCAGCACACAATTCACATTGATGCCGCTGGCCCTGAGTTCCTCGGAAAGGGTCTCGGTGAGACGGATGACAACGCTTTTGGAGGCCACATAGGCCCCCATACCGGCTGCGCCGCGCAAGCCGGCTCTGGCGGCGATATTCACGATTTTTCCCGCCCCCGCCTGCAACATGGCGGGCACCACGGCCTGCGCCATATGCAGCACTGAGCCCGCGTTCAGGTCATGCATCAGTTGCCAGGTCCCGGCGGAGGTTTCGTGCACTGCCTCACCCATGGCGAACCCTCCCGCGACGTTTACCAGGATATCGATACCGGCATATTCATCGCGCACCCGTGTTACCGCAGCCACACAACTCTCG
>Ga0316192_10004441_pt1 | contig 10185 bp, 9 predicted proteins | sample MerIslwburrow_MG_FD_204931 | JGI IMG/M metagenome (GOLD analysis project Ga0316192, IMG submission 204931) | Coastal sediment microbial communities from Maine, United States - Merrow Island worm burrow | ecosystem: Environmental > Aquatic > Marine > Coastal > Sediment | place: USA: Maine...
GCCAAGTATGCCCCTGAAGCGGGTATCAGTGTGCTTAATGCTTATAAAGCGGATCGTAGTGGTGATGAGTCCATGCACGATTGGGCAACACGTCTGGGCAAAGAGGGGATTTCAGAGATTCTGGCACCTTTTGCGGCGGATGCCGGTGAGGTTGAAGGCTTGATCTACGACTGGAGTGAGAATGAAGCCTTTAACACCAAGGGTAACAAGAAGGGTGAGTGTGCCGGCGCGGTACTCTCCATGTCCGATGCCCTGATATCCGAAGCGGAATATGAGCTGTTGATTGCCCGTGCCCATACCGATGCAATGTTCTGGGGTGAGGCGTTGACGGCACTGCGTCGCTCAGCGATCTCAACAGCACGTGCCTTTCTGGTGCCGTTCGGTGAAGCGCCGGAAGAGGATGGCGAAGTGTTTGGCCTGCTGGCCGCCAATGTTACCTCCGATGCTGAGGTGCGCGATGGTTTTAATGCGGTTCAATCCGCATTGATGGGCATCGATATTGCTGAACCAGCTTCGGGTGTGACCAAGTTGAAAGAGGTGCAATCGGCATGGGCGGCGTTAGCTGCGATTCGTTTTGCGGCCGTACCTAAGGATGCACCTCAGGCTGAAGCTGCTGCGGAAGCGGCCAAGGATGGGGGTTCAGATGTGGTCTTGCTCGACCTTTCCGGTGTGGCCTGTCCGATGAACTTCGTGAAAACCAAGATCAAACTTTCGCCGATGCCTGTCGGTTCACAGCTTGATGTGATCCTTGATGATGGTGCACCGATCGAGAATGTACCCCTCTCACTTGAAGAGCAGGGACAGACGATTCTGGTGAAAGAGAAGATCTCTGATACGCAGTGGAAAATCCGAGTGGAGAAGAGTACCCAGATCTAATGAACTCCACAGACCTTCATCCCTTTGCCAATGCGGGGCGGACTAAACTCTCTTTAGTTAGCCGTGGACTGGCATTGCCTGAAGGTCTTTCTCATGCGTCCAAATGGGTGGCTCAGGCCAACGCCACAGAGTCGGTGGTTGATATCCGTCTTCCTTCCGGCCATCTCTGTACCGTTCCTGTCGGTCAGCCCTATACAGAGAAGAGCACTTATGAACTGCATCAGGATGATCAGGGATTCTATCTCCACTGTGCTGGTGAAGATGAGCGAGTAGATTTGGTCGAGACTCCTCAATTTTATCATAAGGAGACCCGCAGTGGTGCCCGCATGGGCAGTATCTCTTCGCTTCATGATCGACTCTTGATGCTCTATCCAACCATGGGTTGCGGCTTCTTTGCCAAGCCGGGAGCCGCATGCCAATACTGCCAATATGAGTCGATGCTCAATGAAGAGTTGCCGCCAATGCATGATCCTCTCGATCTTGTTGAGGTGGTGCGCGAAGCCCTTGCTGAACGCGAGATTGATACAGTCTATCTCTACAACGGTTTTGCACCGGGTCCGGATGCAGGGCTCAAACGACTGTTGCCGGTGATTGCGCTTTTAAGACGTCACCTGCCGTATCAGCAGATTGCGCTGGAGACGGTGGCTCCAACCGATTTAGCTGTGCTGGATGAGCTCTATGATGCAGGCCTAGATATCTTTGTCTGCAACCTCGAACTCAACGATGAAAAGCGCTTTACTGATGTTTGCCCAGGAAAGGCCGCCAATGGCGGTCAACAGAGAATTTGGGAAGCACTTCATTATGCTCGCTCTATTTTCCGGCCGGGCACGGTGGTTAGCCATCTGATTGTCGGGCTCGAACCGTTGGACTCAACAGCTGAAGGTATGAGATGTTTGGTCGAGGCCGGCATTGTCCCTCTACTGATTCCTTTTCGGCCACTACCGGCAACACCCCTGGCTGAACAGCCGTTGGCAAGCCTGGATGATGTTGAAGAGGCACTGCTGATTCAATCTGAACTGGTCATTAAATCAGGGCTTCCGACGCACCGCCTACGTGATATGGGGCGCGTGCTGACACCGATGGAGAGTCGCGTTCTTGATGGTGTTCACCCCTCTCTGCAACAGCGCTTTGCCATTTCATCGGTTGGACGGAAGTTGGAATCGATGTTTGACGGTGTGCGTAGACATCTACTGCATCGTGATCAGGGAGTAGAAAATTCGGGGCATAAGCAAAGAGCCATGTCGATCCTGTTGCACCGAAGTGTTCCTTTTGCTCTGCTTGGTGTGATCGCTTTGATTGCCTCGGCGCTTCTGCAACTGGATGCTCCAGAAGGGTTGTCTGAAGCGGGATGGCGTTCACTCATTGTATTCGGGGTCTGCCTGACCCTCTGGGTTAGTCAGTTGCTGCCACTCTCAGTTACCTCTCTGCTTGGTATGGCCATGTTGCCGATGGTGGGTGCGATGCCTGCTACCGAGGTCTATGGCATGTTTGGCAACAAGGCGGTCTTTTTTATTCTCGGTGCCTTTATTCTGGCGGCAGGCATCATGAAGTCGGGGCTCTCTGAGCACCTGGCACTTTCGGTGTTTAACCGCTTTGGCGATACGCCTCGAAAACTGCTTCTCAGTATGCTGTTGTTGCCAGCTATCATGTCCTGCTTTATGCCTGAGCATGCTGTTGCAGCGGTGCTGCTTCCCATCGTATGGAGCATTGTGCACGGACTTGGTTTGAAACCCGGCAATCGATATGCCATGGCAATTTTTATGGCGATGGCGTGGGGTGCCATTATCGGTGGCGTAATGACCCTGCTCGGTGGTGCGCGTGGACCGTTGGCGTTGGCGATTGTTGAAGAGACAACGGGCCAGACGTTCTCATTTGTTGATTGGACGCTCTCTGCTGCGCCTGTGGTGCTTGCCGTGCTGGCGATTGCTGCAATTGTTCTGCTTCGTTTTGCGCCGCACGATGCGATCAATATGGAGGGCGCACGTCACCGTATTGAGAAACGTCGGCTTGAACTTGGCTTGATGGATGTGCGGGCGAAAACGATGGCAGTGTTGATGTTGATCACGGTGTCGGCCTGGATATTCATGGGTGAAACGGTAGGGCTGGCTGCCATTGCCTTGATCTCTGTGGTGGCGATGTTTGCGCTCAGGGTTGTTGGCTGGAAAGAGATTCAATCGCACATCGATTGGGGCGTGGTGTTGATGTATGGCGGCGCTATTGCTGTTGCCAAATCGCTGGAGAAGACTGGTGCAGCCGAGTGGGTGGCAACAGCCTTCTGGCCTGATGGGGTCACTGGCGTGGCTATGTTGGCACTGGTCGCACTGATCACGATGCTGTTGACCGAAAGCATAAGCAATGCTGCAACGGTGGCGATTCTGCTTCCTATAGGCATTCCACTGGGTGCGCTGGCAGGGATTGATCCGGTCACCATGGCGTTGACCATCGGTATTGTTTCAGGCTTTGCATTTATGCTGCCAATGGGAACGCCTGCCAATGCGATGATATTTGGAACCGGTTACGTACACCTGCGTAATATGATTCGCATCGGAAGTCTATTGCTTATCTCTGCGTTGATACTGTTTGTGCTGACGATGACATTCTGGTGGCCGTTGGTTGGGCAAGGGATATAAGGTATGGATAAATTAAATCAAACCATTGAGTGGCTGAAACAGGCAGAGCGCGAGTTCGCGCCAGATATGGTGTTTGCCTGCAGTTTCGGTGCTGAGGATGTGGTGTTGGTAGATCTGATCGCTAAACATGCACCATCCATCCGCATTGTGACCCTCGATACTGGCCGTCTACCCGAGCCAACTTATGAGGTGATGGATGCCTGCCGCGATAAGTACGGAGTTGATATTGCCGTCTACTTTCCTGATGCATCCGATGTTGAGGAGATGGTTCGCGAGAAGGGGCTGAACCTCTTTTATGGTTCAATTGAAAATCGAAAGATTTGTTGTGAGGTGCGTAAGATTCGCCCATTAAAACGAGCACTTGAAGGTGCTAAAGGTTGGGTGACCGGACTACGCCGTGAGCAGGCCGCTTCGCGCACGGAGATGCAACCTGTTGAGGATGATAAGGCCTTCGGTATCAAGAAGTTTAACCCGCTGATCGAGTGGTCTGAGAAAGATGTCTGGAACTATATCCGCAGCAACGATGTGCCCTATAACAAGCTGCATGATCAGTTCTATCCATCCATTGGCTGTGCACCGTGCACACGCTCGGTGACGATGGGCGAAGATCCAAGATCTGGCCGTTGGTGGTGGGAGAATGATGATGCTGTGGCAGAGTGCGGCCTGCATGTGAACCCGATCAACCTGCCGAAAGGCGAAGACGGCGATGGTATTTAGGAGAAAATCATGAGTGATCACAAGAAGATTTCGATTGTCTGTTTCAGCGGTGATTTTGATAAGATGCTGGCCGCTTATACCATTGCGACCGGTGCGGCGGCGACCAACCGTGAAGTGACAATGTTCTTCACCTTCTGGGGTCTTAATGCTCTCAAGAAGCAGCAGGGGCATAGCTGGTTGGGTAAGGATTTTCTTTCCCGCATGTTTAATTTTTTGATGGGTGGCAAGCGGAACCTGCCACTCTCTCGACTCAACTTTTTCGGTGCGAGTCCGAAGCTGATGAGCGGCATGATGAAGAAGAACAATGTGGCATCACTGGACGAACTGATGGAAGCCGCCAGTGCATTGGGTATTAGGTTTTATGCCTGTGAAATGTCGATGCACATTCTGGGTGTCACCAAAGAGGATCTGATTGATGACGTGCAGGAAGTAGTCGGTGTGGCAACATTCCTCAATGAATCAGAAGATGCCCACATCATCTTTATTTAAGGAAGTTTGAACAATGCATTTTCTGGATATCACCCGCGAGACCTGCCCGATGACCTTTGTGAAGGTGAAGTTGCAGTTGGCCAAGATGAGTGGCGGTGAAGAGTTAGAAGTGATCCTCAATGAGGGCGAACCGCTACAGAACGTGCCGCGTTCGTGCGAAGAGCAGGGCTACAAAGTCCTCTCCGTTGAGGATTGTGGCGATGGCGATGGTAAGCATCGCATTATTATTAAGAAGTAACACAGACTGGGAGATTTGATCATGTCTGACCATAAACTGACACAGCTCAAGGCACTTGAAGCCGAGTCGATTCATATCATGCGCGAAGTGGTAGCGGAGTTCCGTAATCCGGTGATGCTCTATTCTGTGGGCAAGGATTCATCGGTGCTGTTGCATCTGGCTCGTAAAGCGTTTCACCCGGCTCCATTGCCTTTTTCACTGCTGCACGTTGATACCGGTTTCAAGTTCAAAGAGATGTATGAGTTCCGTGATAATTTCTGCAAAGAGATCGGTGCTGATCTGATTGTACGCCGTAATGAGGAGGCGATTGCCAAAGGTATGAACCCGAAAGAGCATGGCGTAGCTCGCTGTTGTGGCGCTTTGAAAACAAAAGGTCTTCTCGATGCTCTGGAAGAGGGTGAGTATGACGCTGCCTTCGGCGGAGCCCGTCGCGATGAGGAGCGTTCACGTGCCAAGGAGCGTGTATTCTCCATGCGTGATGAGTTCGGGCAGTGGGATCCAAAGAATCAGCGTCCGGAGCTGTGGAGCCTCTACAACGGTAAGATTCATGAGGGCGAGTCGGTACGTGTCTTCCCGATCTCTAACTGGACGGAAATGGATGTCTGGCTCTATATCAAGGAAGAGAATATCCCGATTGTTCCGCTCTATTTTGCCGAAGAGCGGCCGATGATTGAACGTGGTGAGATGTTGATTCCCTATTATGAAGAGAACAAAGATCAATTGCTGGAAGGTGAAGAGCCGAAAATGATCATGTCACGTTTCCGCACGCTTGGTTGTAGTCCGTGTACAGGAGCGGTCCGTTCCACTGCGACTAATATGGAAGAGATTGTAGCCGAGGCTGCGGCAGCACGTCGTTCTGAGCGTGAAACACGAATTATTGATCACGGTGCTAACACCATGGAAGATAAGAAAAAAGAAGGGTATTTTTAGTAAATACGCAAAAGGGCATTCATGCCACTTTTGCTTGAACGGCAGCAGAAAAGCACGGTTTTCTTCTGCCTCCCGAATCCTGACGGATTCGCCGCCTTCCATGGCGGATAAAAGGTTAGAGGTTTTATTAGATGACTGAACTGAATTTAGAGATGACCAAAGAGATGGAGCTGCTGCGACTTGTAACGGTTGGTAGTGTGGATGATGGTAAGTCGACTCTGATTGGTCGTCTTCTTGTGGATACCAAGGGCGCGTTTGAAGATCAGCTTCTTGCCGTTCGCAAAAAGAAGGGTGAGAAGAAGATTGCATCTGCCGCCGAGATTGATCTGGCAATGCTAACCGACGGCCTTTCCGCCGAGCGTGAACAGGGCATTACCATTGATGTGGCATACCGCTATTTCGCCACACCAAAACGCAAATTCATCATGGCTGACTGTCCTGGCCACGAGCAGTACACCCGGAACATGGTGACGGGCGCTTCTACTGCCAGCGCAGCCATTATTCTGATTGATGCACGCAATGGCGTGATGCCACAGACCAAACGTCATACCCATATCCTGGGTTTGCTCGGTATGCCACATCTGATTGTGGCTATTAACAAGATGGATATGGTCGGTCACGATCAGGCGACATTCGAAAAGATTCGTGAAGATATGATCGAGTATTGTGCCAAACAGGGGATTAAAGATCTGATCTGTATTCCGATGTCAGCGCTTAATGGCGACATGGTGGCCGTACGTGGCGATAACATGTCGTGGTATGATGGCCCAACACTGCTTGAAACCTTCGAATCACTACCTGTACTTGGTGAACTTGATGAACAGCCGTTCCGTTTTCCGGTTCAACTGGTCAACCGTCCGCAGACTGCTGATCTACCTGATTACCGTGGGTTCATGGGAACCATCGCATCAGGTACTGTGAAGGTGGGTGATAAGGTGATGGTATTGCCAACAGGCAAGAGCTCGACCGTCAAAGAGATTGTCATGTTTGATGGTAATCTTGATGAAGCCTTTGCTCCTCAGAGTATCAGTATTACGCTGGCCGATGAGATTGATATCTCTCGCGGCGATATGCTTGTGCGTGGCGATTCGAAACTTGAGCCACAAAAAGAGATCACGGCTAATGTCTGCTGGATTGGTGATGAGCCACTTGAGCCTCGCAAAAAGTATTGGATCAAGCACACCACCAATACACTCAAAGCGATGGTCACTGAGATTGATTTCAAGACCGATATCCATTCACTGGAACATGAGCAGTCGGATCAACTGGCGATGAACGAGATTGGCCAGATTCAGTTGAAACTATTGAAGCCGATCTACGCCGATAAATATGCTGTGAACCGGTCCACTGGAAGTTTCATTCTCATTGACAGCTTCACCAACAATACCGTCGGCGCAGGTATGATCATCTGATCTCGCCTGCAGAGAGAGTAACAACCATTAGGGCCGCAAATGCGGCCCTTTTTTTGTTTGTGAATCAAGAAAGCTTGAACGTCTGCTTCCGGCCAGAAGCGGTCATTCAGGCTGGTTTTTGCCGTAGACCTTTTGATATTCGCTTTCGCGCATCATGACAGGCTCGGCGATGCCGAGGTTTTGTAGTTTCTGCCATGATTTGGTGGCTTTCTCTTTCTCCATCGGATTAAAGATAAACCTGTAAGCGGGGATCACCACGGTGCGTCGCTGATAGACGTAGGGCATGTTGATCCGTTTCAGGCGCTCCTGCATCTGTTCGGCGTAAGAGGTGAGGAAAAAACGGCCAAGCCCAACGATATAGGTGATTTCACGTTTCAGTACTTCCGCTTCGATCTTCTTTTTACGCCAGACCTTTTTCACCTTTTCCGCTGCAGCCTGTGTCTTGAAGACACCGGGATCATCAAAGGCGTGCAGCTCAATCGGTTCTTTTTTGACAATCAATTGGGTTTCAAACCCCTCTTTGTAGAGACGGTTTTGCATGGTGGCGATGGCCTTTTTCCAGACCATGCGCTTGGTGATAATGCGCCACATTTCAGGTCCGGCATCGACCTTCGCCGGCAGGGTTCCCTTCACGCTTACCTGTACCGGCGGTGTTACCGGTGGTTGCCATGCCTGCCATGCCAACCATCCGGCAAGGATCATGGCAACGGCAATGGGTAGATACTTCATGAACCGAAGTGTTCGGTTGCTAGCAGACGAAGTCCATCGAGTGTCAGGTGAGCACGATGTTCGCCGATTTCGGGAATGTCCTCTAACAACTGGCTGGAGAGGCCTCCGGTTGCGACCACGGGTGCGGATGCATACTCATCCATGGCTTTTAGTCGACCAATAATGCCTTTGAGCCCATCGACAGATGCCCAGTAGGCACCGGCCTGCATACTGCTGACGGTGTCACGGCCGATCAGGGTGTCGGTACGCATCACCGAGACCTCGGGCAGCTTGGCGGCTCGCTGAGAGAGTGCTTCGATGGAGACCTCCATGCCGGGAATGATGAGACCTCCGGCATAGTGACCTTTGGTGGATACCAGATCGAAGGTGGTGGCTGTGCCACAATCAAGCACGATCACCGGTGCGCCGAAGGCCGCTTTGGCGGCGACGGCATTCACAATTCGATCTGCACCCACTTCGCGTGGGTTTTTGTAATCAATGGCCATGCCTGTCTTCACATCTTGTGTGCCGACAAAGGCAGTGATCTTGCTACAGATGCGTTCGCAAGCAGCAGAGAGGGTGGCATCGAGATGCGGGACAACACTGGCCGCCATGATTCCATCGATGGCTGCGGGGTTTTGCTCAAACTGTTCGAACATGCCGTGCAGTTGCCAGGCCAGCTCATCGGAGGTGAGGTGGTGGTTGCTGGAGAGGCGCCAGTGGCAGAGCAGCTCTTCACCCTTAAAGATGCCGAACACCATCTGTGTATTGCCAATATCAACGACCAGAAACTGTTTCATGCAGTAGTCCCCATGTCCCCATTATTCATAAGTTCCCCGATTAACTCAATATCACCGGCAACAAAGCGCTGAAGTTCACCATCGACTCGCATCAATAGGGCGCCATCCTCATCAAGGGCTTCGGCAACGCCTTCGACATAACCTGAGTGGCCGTGGGCACGTATCATCTGACCACTGGCAGCATGTGCTTCCCACCACCATTCGCGGATACGGGCAAAGCCGTGGGTGAGATAGGTGTCGTAGCACTCATCGAGTGCTTCAATGATATCGGTTGCAATATGGAGGCGTGAAATGGGTTTGCCCGCAGCAGTGGTCAGATCGGTGGCGCGTTGGGCGATCTCTTTCGGCCAGCCCTCCAGAGGTTGGCGGATGTTCAGGCCGATACCGATTACGACCGCGTGAACCTGTCCCGGTTCTGCGCGCATCTCGGTGAGGATGCCAGCGATCTTGGCACCATCCACGAGTAGATCATTGGGCCACTTGATACGGATGTTCGGCACGTAGTTCACCAGTGCTCTGTGTAGGGCAACGGCGGTGAGCAGGGAGAGTTGTGGCACATGCTCGGGAGCGATTTTCGGGCGAAGCAGAATGGAGATGGCCAAGGCGTCTTCACCGGCTGTAAACCAGCTTCGGCCTAAGCGACCTCGCCCCTCTGTCTGTTCGTTGGCAATGATCACCACGCCCTCTTCAGGTCCACTTTCGGCCTGTCGCATCGCTTCGCGATTGGTGGAGTCGATCTCATCAAGTACCATGATCTGATGACCAAGGCGTTTGGTTTTTCGCTGTTTGGATTCGAGTCTGTGAGAGAGCATGGCGGGACTGACAGTGTCGGACTTGAGCAGGTAGCCGCGCCCAGCCAGTGATTCGATCTCTACGCCCTGATCGCGCAGGCTCTGAATATGTTTCCAGATACCAGCCCGGCTCAAGCCCAACTCATGTGCAAGCTCATCACCTGAGACGGGGGAAGAGCTATTGCCGAGGCGGGCAAGAATGAGATCACGATTGGCATTCATGGTTATGGGTTTGTGATGCGCTTGTCTGCAACCACCCGCATGGAGAGATCAAGTGCGGGAGCCGAGTGGGTGATGGCACCGATGGCGATACGATTGACACCTGTCTCGGCATAATCGCGTGCATTGGCCAGTGTGATGTTACCGGAGGCCTCGAGCAGCATCGATTCGGGGATCAGTTTGCGTGCTTCGCACACTTCATCGGGTGTCATGTTATCAAGCAGGATAATGTCGGGGCAGGCGTAGATTGCCTCCTGAACCTGCTCCATGTTTTCGCACTCCACCTCAACCCAGATATCATCACTCTGGTCGAAGCATTTGCCGACAGCTTCGGTGATGGTGCCGCATGCCTCAATATGATTCTCTTTGATCAGC
>Ga0316192_10004442_pt1 | contig 10185 bp, 11 predicted proteins | sample MerIslwburrow_MG_FD_204931 | JGI IMG/M metagenome (GOLD analysis project Ga0316192, IMG submission 204931) | Coastal sediment microbial communities from Maine, United States - Merrow Island worm burrow | ecosystem: Environmental > Aquatic > Marine > Coastal > Sediment | place: USA: Maine...
TGGGAGTTGGACGACCATCGCAAGCTCCAGTTCACCGTGGACGACTGCCGGCAACTACACAGTGGCGGATGTCGAGTCAGGGTTTCTTCGATTGTATAGAGGCGATGAGCTGCGCGTCCGTATCAAGAAAAGCACGACAACGGGCACAACGAAGGTTGCCTACCTGCTCAACGCGACCGTTCGCCAGATCGTGAGGTTCCAGTGAAGAAGGGACACCACCGACGCAAAGGCGAAAACACGAGGGCCGAGCAGAGGAAGGCTGCGCATGAAGTGCGCAAGAAACTACCTGTCGATCTGGTCCAGTCTCAGCGGGTCACCTACCGCACAAGCTACGACGAATCGGCTGAGGAGATTGTTGTTGAGATGAAGTACAGCGGTCGGCGCGACGTTGACCTGGTGAAGGTGATGGCCAAGCGATGATCGTACTCGTGACCAGAGCCACCCGTTTGATTCGCGCCGGAGCGGTAACCGTCTGGCCGTTCATGTTCATTCATCCAGATCGCGCCTCTGACGTGTTATTGCTTTCTCACGAGGAGATTCACGGCAACCAACAACGCCCCTGGGTCCTGACGGGATCGGTGATGGCGGCGATCATCTTCGGCTGGTCTCTCGTTGCTGGAGTTCCAATCACGTGGTTCTATTGGTTGCTGCTCGCGTTCCCGTTCATGTGGCATCTACTGTATTTGCTCTGCTTGCCGGTCTGGTGGAATCCATGGAGATACAACTGGGAGTGGGAAGCGTTCGCCCACGGCACCGGCCTGAGCGACGAAGAGATCGAAGTGAAGTTGTCCAAGGCGCCGTACTACCTCAACGGAATGAAGACCCTATCGAGATTCAACCGGCTCGGTTAGAGTGCCGGCAAGGAGATTTGACCATGAAGAAGCTGCTCGCGTTGCTTGTTGTCCTCCTCGTCCCTTCAGCCGCGACGGCTTCGGCCGAGGACCATTGCTGGTTGATCTCCGCAGGCTCGGCGACCTCAATCGCTGCGGGAGCCATCTCGACGGCCGCAACGGCGATGACGCCTGGCGGTCTCACGCCATCGGCTCAGACTCCGATACCGTCGTACCTCAAGATCGGAATCGACCTGGTCGACGCCAACAATGGAGTGACGAGTGTTCTCGCCAGCTTCACAGGTGCCGAGGCGCTCGCTGGGCAGTACCGATCGGTTCCTGAGTGCACCAGCGGTGACTGTGAGGCAATGACCCGTGACTGGAATCCAGTCATCAGCGGCAAGAATTGGTATTACGCCGCAATACCCTGGAGCTTCCCGTACGGCGTGATCACGCTGACCCCAACCGGGCACGGAGCCGGAGATACAGCGGCGATTACACTCTACGGGTGTACTGGCTCGCACGGTAGCGGTGGAGGCGGAGGCGGTGGTGGAGTCAACGCCTGCATTCCTTTGGCCGGGCCACCGACCCTCATGGCTTGTCAGACTGGTGCCGACGCGGACAGCGGCGCCCTGACGACTGGCAAGGTGCACGAGATCCAATGCGATACTGACGCCTGGCTCGACTTCGCTGCGGCGGCAAGTAACGCGGCGGCCGACGACAAATACCTACGAGCGTTCTCACCGTATCAGTTCAAGACTGGTGGAGCAGAGTCGATCCTGCACGTCTCTTGCCTAAGCGTCGCAGTCAATGGGGACTGCCGGATCACCGAGTGTAACTGATGGCTCGCCGCATAGCTGTCGGCTTGGCCGCGCTACTGCTGTGCGGCTTTCTGGTCGATCCTCAAACCCTCGCCCTGTCGGTGCCATTGACCCGCAATGGTATCGAGCCAGGCATCACCAGCGCCACGGTGGCTGGTGTCCCGTCCCCGAACGTGGAGTGGTGGGCGTCAGATCCCCTGGGGGCTGGCGGAGATACCTCAAGCGCCTGGACGGCAACGGGTTCGCCAGCGCAGATCAATACTCCGTATTGCCCAGATGGTGACTATACAGACGTAACTTCGGCTAGTTGCATCAAAGCTCGCGAGTTCACCGGTTCGGAGAGTTATCTATCCGCGACTGGTGCGTTTGATCCCAACAGCGGCGACTTTTCAATCTGCTGGGTATCACAAGGCACTGAAAATGTTGTCGCCGCAAAAGCACTGATTGGCACGTTTTTCACTCCAGGCTTTACCGTGTACCAGGTCACCGCGGACTCGTTCCGCGTTTACGCGGAAAATGACTCCGTCCCCGGCACTTACGCGGCGATCAACGATGTCAAGACTGACACCGGCTGGGGAATCTACTGTGCAACCTACGACGAGGACGGTGGTGCAGGTGGCTTGGTTGGATACGCTAACGGTGTCGCCGATGCGACCACGGGCGTTGTTGCTGGTGGCACCATGACGATGTCCACCGAAAAGATCTGCATTGGTGCGGGCGATAATGGCAGTGGTGTTTGCTCAGGAAACGCATCGAGTCGTATCGCTGTTTTCTTCGCATGGTACGTGAAGCTCTCGGCGACGCAGGTCAAAACATTCTCAGATCATTGGATGGGTGTCCTTTCAAGTGACGGCTCCAGTCCATCTGTGCGAACTAATATCGGACCCACTTGTTGCTGGATCGACGGCAGTCTCGAGTGCTTCTCCGACAACCATCCCAGGCTCGGATGCGAAGAGCCTCCTGGTCATGCTGCGGCAGGCACTCCGGCGAGTGGATACTACTCGGAATCGTCGACAACCAACTCGGCGCTCTACTCTAGGGACCTGTCGACTGGTTGGACGGATATCCCAGGGGCTGGGGTGGAGGCGTGTTCTCAGGCGGCAACACCGTTCCGCGACGGCCGCACGACTTGCCAGATGACTGACGACGACGCGGCGAACGTCGAGGCGCTCAGTCAGGCGATTGATGTCACGGCGCTCGACACGTCCGACAAGGTCATGGTGTGCGTCTATGCGTATGACCCGTCCGGCACGGTGCTCGACCTCCAGGTGGACGAGTCGGGCGTGTGCGGTGGCAGTACGAGCGACTTTGCGGCCAAGACCATCGACAACTCGTGGGCGCAGTACGAGTGGACGCACACCCTTGCGGACGGGACCTGCACGACGGCCACGTACAAGATCAGCCCTGCCGACTGGGCAGCGGCGGCAAACACAGGGACGGCTCACGCGGTTGTCCAGGTGTACCTGGACCAAGCCTATTGTCCGCCGAGCTACATCGAAACGGCTGCCGCTGCCGTTACTGGAGGAGCTGACGATCTACGGTTCGCGGATGTGACCGGCACTTTGTCTGGACCGTGGCAGATGTCGTTTGACTATGCTCCGTTTTATACTCCCGCCACGTCATCCACGACTGACTACATGCTGTCGTGGGATGATGGCGCCGCTGGCGGTATCCTGTTTGCGCGGTGGCCTGCTTCGCCTTCAGATGTCGGTGTATACCCGAATGGTGGCTGGGACATGAACGCCGCGACGCCTGGGTTTACCAACGGAGTATTCACGTTCATAGAGGGATCGGGAAGCTTTGATATGGACACACACCAGCTCTCGATCAACGGAGTCAACCAGGCTACGTCGGTGACGACGCGAAACAACCCAACAGGTGTTGATAAGGTATCCATCGGTGTCATTTACAGCGCAGGAGCAAATGCACAGTCAGTCGGTGGTGCAGCGATCAAGAATGTGGAGATCTACCGATGAGCAAACTGCAACGAGTGCTGAGTGCAGCGGCTGTTCTGTTATTGGCGGGCGGCATCTCAGTCGGGATAGCTTTGCGGGACGCTGGTATCGCCGAGGACATGACTTGCAAACAATGGTGCGCATCTACGGAGAAACACGCGGACCCGACTACACACGAAACCTTCTTCATCGCCATCTCGGACGGGACACCGATACCAAAGGCTTGGCCAGAGGGTGATGACGGTCGTGTCCTCGGAGACTGTAGTGGTGGGACGTGCGATCTGACGCCAACAGGCTGCGCCAAGTGTCCCGTTGTCTACACCTACCACGCCTCTTCGCTGGTCGCGGGATATCGGCTGTATGAGGTCCGAGCACCCATCTACATCGCCGGGGGATGGCGCCTTTGGGCAAACGACACACCAGGTGTCCACTGGTGGCAGTCATTCGGGCAGGTGATCGATGCTTGCACGGCCAATCTGACGGGTTCTCAGTGCCTCAACATCCTGGAGTCTGATGAACGGTGCTGGATGTTATCCACCGTGGACGATTGCCCAACTGGTGTTGGAGCGGAGACCCGACCCGTCACTCGTTTCTGTCGATACGGCAGAGTGTTCGGCTGCGGGATGGGAGGAACGTTGGCGTGCCCATACGGACAAGCGGTAGCGGTAATGCCATGTGGCGTCGATAGAGGCGCGGGCTCGGAGACCATCGACACGGAGCGGGTATTTGAGCCTGCGGAATTCGACGAGCTGTAGCCATGGTCGATATTGTCAGAGCCCAACACTGGACAGATCTGCTGGTCGCAGGTCCGCAGCGTATGCGGAAACATCGCAACTGGGCAAACTGGCAATCCCCTGCGGGAATCTGGTCGCCGAGTGATGAAGCCATGGAATCCGCCGTGGACCCAGGCGATCTCGAGGGCGGCTCGTTTGTGTACGGCGAAGCGCAGACGCGCGCACCGTTGCAGGTGTACCTCAAGAACTCTGACGACGCCGAGAACTCCACCCGCGTGCACGTACGCAAGGCGAGCCATCCCCGGCAGTGGTTCGAGGTTGCAGCGAACAAGGGCGACCCGAATTTCAACCTGGGTGTGCCTGCCGACGTTACCCGTGCAGATCGAAAGATCGTGTTTGCTGATCTCTGGCAGACGGGCGCAGCCACTCCACGCAAGGCTAACCTGATCTGGCTGACGCAGCGCCATCGACTCGACAAGCGGATCCGCATCAAGGGGCCTAATGCGCCAACGTCCTATCAATTCCGCTTCCGCCTACCTCTCGGATGGTCTCTGGTTGTGCGTCCGAATGGCTCGATCGCTATTCGCAACCCGTCCAACGATCCGCGATTCATCGTGCGCTCACCCATCGCGTGGGACTCAGCCGATGGCGGCAACCTCCGACAACCCGGACCGCTCAGCGGTAGCTACAACGCTGCATACACCATCGACAGCCAGACAACGGCCCCTGGCGGCAATCCCGTCTACATCGTCTCGGTGGCGTTGACGGACAGCATCGCGAGCGCAGTGTTTCCCGTATTTCTCGATCCGACGTCCACCGTCAGCGGCACCGCCGACATCGAAGACAACATGATGATCTCGACGGTGAGCAATTCGAATTATGGCGGCTTCAGCTACATGCTGACTGGCAGGCTCACGTCGGAGCACTACCGCTACGTGATCCGCATCTCTGACATTTCTGCCATCCCGGCGGGCACGCTCGATGCGGCACGCATGCTTTGCTATCACCAGGCCTATGCCAACTCGACGCAACAGAACGTCGTCAACGCCTACCCGATCGTTGATGCCAATGCGTGGGTTGAGGGAACCAACTCTGGCGGCCCGTCACAGATTGGCAGCTCGAACTGGAACTACGCCGTGCACTCGTCGCTTGCTTGGGCGGGCTCCGGCGGTTGCTCCACGTCGGGAACTGATTGGGATGCGGCATCGGCTGGCAATTTCACGTTGCCCGCGTACACATCAGGGCCCGACGTCCAGCGAACGTTGACGTTCGACAGCACAACGATCTTCGCGCAATGGCGTGACTCGATCCGAGTGTCAAACGGCTTCTTCATGTGGGGGCAAGTCGACATCAACAACCGCATCTCTCGTATCATGGCGACGGAAGACGCCAACGCGCCGACGTTCGAGATCGACTACACGGAGCCCTCGGGTCTATCTCGAGGGATTGGGCGCTCTACTGGGCGCTCCACAAACAGAGCTGCGAGGTGAGAGATGGAAGCCAAATACGCAACCGAGTTCATCTTCTATCGACCTCTCGTAACTACGGGGGCACTGGACTACAAGAGCAATCCCACTCTTGCGGCAGGTGACTTTCAGGTCAGTACCGATGGATCGGCATGGACGAATCTCGATACTCTGCCGAGCCTGAGTCCTGCGGCGGACAACCAGGTGAAGTTCACGGTCTCTGTCGCTGAGATGACGGGCAAGCAGATCTCTGTGCGCGCGGTCGATGCGGCTGGCGATGAGTGGGAAGATGACTGGTGGACGATTGAAACGTACGGCCACGCGAGCGCGCAGCACGTCTTCGATCGCAGCCAGGCAACGCCAGACGTGAACGTGTCTGAGATATCATCGGACAGTACAGCGGCCGATAATCTGGAAGCGCAATTCGATGGTACTGGTTATGAGGACGATACAGGACCGGCAACCCAGGCGCAGCTATCTCAAATCGCCAACGTCGGAGCAGCGGTCAACACGCCTGCCGAGTCCTATGCGCTGACCACAGGTTCCCAGCTCGCCGGAACATACGCCAGCACGTCTGCGCTCGACGGAACAGAGCATCAGCATGATGACGACGGCGGCGCGATGGATCTGTACTATCAGTTCGATGTTGGCGGCGATGGTGTACCCACCAGTGTCGTAGTCACCGGAAGGATCAACGGTAGCAACGATGATCTCGACGGGATCTATGCGTACAACTGGGGCGGCACGAGTTGGGATCGGATTGGTGACTTCGACGGGCAGGTAAGTTCGACCAATGTGGTCCGATCATTCGACCTGTTCACGAGTCATGTAGGCACAGGAGCCAACCTCGGAAAAGTGCGGATCCGTTTCTATGCGTCGGCAGGGCTTAGCAGTGCAGATCTGTACGTGGATCAATTGTTCGTCAGCTACGCCATCGTGAGACGATCAGTCGGCTATGCGCAAGGCGCCATCTGGGTCGACTCGGCGGGCACTTCGGGTACAGAGGTATACGTCAACGGCACTGCGGATAATCCCTGTCCATGGGCCGACGCCATCGTCATCGCTGCGGCGCTCGGGCTCAACAAGTTCGAGATCGCAGGCGGGAATACTGTAACCCTCGGTGCAAGCGCTGACGGGTACACCTTGAACGGCGAGGGCTGGGATCTAGCACTTGGCGGCCAGAGCATTTCAGGGCTATCGGTGTCTGGGGCAGGTGTGACAGGCGTAGGAGTGGAAGGCGCATCCTCTCCTCACTTCCACCACTGCGATTTCGGTGCGGTGACAATTCCACCTGCTGATTTTCACGATTGCGGGTTTGGTGTTGCGAGCGGAGCGTTCACGGCAGGTGGTGACGGTGACTATGTTCTGCACAATTGTTTTTCGCAGGTGCCGGGCTCTGGATCCCCGTCGTTCGACTTTTCTGGTCTCGGCGCCGCTACCGGTATCAATAACCGGAGTTGGACAGGCGGGGCGACCTGGACGTTAGACTCGGATTGCACGTTATCGCACGAGGTTGTGGCCGGAGGCGGAACGACCGTCGCGACTGGCGGGGCGAACGTGGAGATCAGAGGAGTCACGCGATCGATCACGCTCACGGTGAGTGGGGCAGGGACTGTCCAGTTCGTTGGCATCACCGGTCCAATCGCTATCAGTGGGACGGCTACGACAACAGTCAATCTCTACGGCGTATCCTCGAGCCTGACGGATACATCCAGCAACACGACGGTAAGCGATGAAACCACGAGCCAGGACAACGTGCGCGACAGCTTGATTGATGACGCCACGAGATTCTCAGGCGCCGACGTGGCGGCGATACTTGCGGACACGGCGGACATGCAACCCAAGCTGGGTACGCCATCGGCGGACCTTGCGGCCGACATCGCGGCTGTGACCGCGCCGACCGTGGGAGAGATTGACACAGAGCTAACATCCAACCACGGATCTGGCTCGTGGGCTGCTACTGCCGGAGGCGGCGCCTATTCAGTGGTCATCGCGACGAAGGAAGCGGACCTCACTCCGATCTCCAACGTAGCGGTGAGCATCTACACTGACTCCGCCCGGACCAACCTTTTCGCCTCGGTCGACACGGGTGTGACGGGCTCGGCCGACGCCATCGGAATGAACGCGGCGCAGTACTACTGGGCAGCGGCGAAAGCTGGCACGACGTTCACCAGCGGCAGCTTCACGATTTCTGCCGGTAGCACCGAAACCCTGACAGGTACTGTGATCTCGGTCACCGCACCTTCGCAGGTGGATGGCTGCACGGTGTACGGCGACCTCGCCGATATCGGTGGAACGGCAGTGCAAAACACAGTGACCGCGAGCGCTCAGACGCCAACAGAGTTGAGCGGCTGGGTCTACGTCGACGACGACGTGACAGCGGTGGCGGACTCCAACGGTCGCTGGGAGCTGGAGTTAAAGCAGGGAGCCAACGTGCGGCTCGACTTGCCGGACACCAGGCGGTCGGGTGTTTACACTATCCCCGCGACGTCAACGGCGGCCTTCGTCGATCTTGTAAGGGTCTCGTAGTGTAATGCACAACCACGCCAAGACGCGACGTGAGGACCTTAAAACGGTCGCTACCGTCTTGGCAATCGTACTTGCAATGGGAGCCATATCGGGAGCCGTTTACCGCGTGTTCACTTGGTCTGCTGGGATTCAGATGATCGAGGAAGCCAAGACAGAGCATGATACATTACGGATAGATTTGCATCAGAAGCTCGTTGATCACGACGTGGAGTGCGACGACACGCACAACAGCATCGTCGATGAGATGAAGCGCCAGCACGGAGAGACAAAAGAGGATCTCAAAATTCTACGGGCTCGCACGTGGGAGCTGTTGGGTAATGACTGATGGTAGGCGAACAATTCACATGCCGCCACGCGGACAATTGCCCGTTGGTGAAGACACAGCAGAAGGAAATCGAGCGCATCGACGATCGCAACCTCTCACTGATTCGTGAGATCCGCGCGTCACATGAGGAGATCGGCAAACTCATGATGACGGTCCAAACGCAGGGCAAGACGATCGAGCGGTTGACAATTGTCGTCGAAGATCTGAGAGCCTCGGTCGCCAAGGTACAACGAGAGAAGTCTTGAGCATCGTTGTTACGATCTGGGAGAGGTCTTGCAATGGGGAGTGCCTGGTCTACTATGGATTGCGAGCGCTTTTGTTCGTTCTGATCGTTGCGCTCATTCGCGTGGCGTTCATTTGGTGGGCTAACCACATCACAGGAGAGTGACATGGATCCTATTACAGTCAAGCCGTGGTGGCAGTCAGTTTCGTTGTGGATCACAGTCATCACGGCGCTCGGCGTCGTGCTCGACAGGTTAGTGCTAGATGGAGTCATTCCGGAAGGCGGCTGGTATACCATCGTCGCTGCCGTCATCGCATTGATCACCAAGCGGGGCTTGACGGAGAATACGGCGATCAAAGCAAACGCGCTGAAGGACGCAGCGAAAACTGGCGACCCTACCTGACCCGTCTGCGAACCGGGCTCGACGAGGCACGGACTCTCGAGCCTGGTCACGGATGGTTGCAGGCGGGATTATGGGCGGACACTGCGGGTGGTTGGGCTTCCCTCGACTACCGGCACCGATTGACAAATCACTTCTACGGAGGCGCAACAGCACAAGGCGGTTGGAACGTGCGCACGCAGCAGGCTGAAGGATTCGCTGGCGTGTTTCTAGGCGGGGAGTGGTAGCGATGGAAGCGGTCGACAGGCGGAGAGGCATCACGTTGCGCCAAGGTTCGCTGAGGTACATCGTGGTGCACCGCCTGTCGCTGGCCTCGTTTGATGAGGAAGCCAACCCCGACCCCATCCCGGACCACCTCTTGACCGGAGCGGAGCTGGTGCAGCGCTTCCGTAACAGAGCCCTGGGGACGGGTGGCGCAACGCCCTATCACGCGCTTGTCTGTCTTGATAACGGCGCGCACGTTGAGCAGCTCTTGCGACTATCGGTGAGAGGGGCGCACGCCGGAGACGTACGCCAAGGGCCTGAGCACGTAGGTTACAACTGGCGGTCTCTGGCGGTAGCGGTCGTGGGCAACGCGGACGAGCGGCACATCACCGGGAGCCAGTACACGAGCCTAGTGCGGGTCTGCTCCCAGTGGCTGCCGATGAGGGCTGGCGGCCTGTTCGTCGAAGGCCACACGTTCCTTCCCGGTGCGAGCAAGGACCCAAACAAACGGTGCCCTGGGCGCTTCCTGGACATGGACACGGTGCGGCGCTCGGTCGACAGCATGATGCCGGCGGGCTGGCAGATCTGGAACGAGGACACCGGCCAGTCCTGGACGGCGCAGCACGGCTGGGAAATCTGAAACACACCTTCAAGACATAGCGGAATTACGACAGAACAGCGGCTCTCAGCTCCGCGCA
>Ga0316192_10004444_pt1 | contig 10183 bp, 10 predicted proteins | sample MerIslwburrow_MG_FD_204931 | JGI IMG/M metagenome (GOLD analysis project Ga0316192, IMG submission 204931) | Coastal sediment microbial communities from Maine, United States - Merrow Island worm burrow | ecosystem: Environmental > Aquatic > Marine > Coastal > Sediment | place: USA: Maine...
ACGCACTCGCCGACCTCAGGCTCGTTCAGATGACTGCGCAGACGCGAATGATCACTCCGTCCCCACACGAAATGACTAGTTGACCACCTTCCGTGGTCGGTGATACACTCTTCGTGGGCAGTCGGCGACAGAAGAGGGCACCCGGAACAGGATCTTCGGGAGCTCGCCTATGCGCACAGACAACGAGTACGACCGCTTCCCGATCGCGAAGCGCGGCTACGACCCCCACGCCGTCGAGGCATTCCTCGACGTTGCCGCAGCGGACAACGATCGGATGCTCAATGAGGCGGCGGCTCGGATTGCAGCGCTCGAATCTGAGCTCGAAGAGGCGAAGCGCCAAGAAGAGGCCGTCCATCTGACGATCCTTGCCGCCACAAAGGCCAAGGACGACATGCTCGAAGCCGCACGACACCAGGCCGGGGAGCTTTCGGCCAATGGCCGCAAGGAAGGTGACCGGATCGTCACCGAGGCGCGTATGCAGGCATTCCAGCTCGTCACCGGGGCTCGTAAGGAAGCCGAAACCATCGTCGGTGAAGCCCGCGCAGAAGCCGCTGCAGTCGCCCGCGTCGACGGTGCGGCTGAGATCCCGATTGACGGTCCTTCTGAGCGGGAGAATGCCCTCCAGCAGCGCATAGACGAGATGCAACAGATCGTCGCCGCGATGGAACGCGAGCTCAGCAGTCGCCCGCCGGCATCAGAAGCTGTTGCCGCCGACGCCGAGCGGCCGCAAGATGCACCGTCGGTTTCGCACGAGGTTGAAGAGGCAAACACCGAGGTGGTCGAGGAAACGACAACGCCCGAACCTCGTGCCGATGTCATCCCGTCTGCCCCCGCCCCAGGAGATCAAGAGGATCACATCGCGATCGTGGTCACCGACGCTCGCCCGGCCGAGCCGGCGACCGAACAAGAGCCCCTCGACACGGAGATTGCGGTCGACGATGTTGCCGTCACCGTCGAGGCCGACATTGCCTCCGAGTCGACCGAAGCGGCAACCAGCCAGACTGGAAGCATCACGGACGAGCGATCACCCGAAGCCGTGCGTCGATCGTTCTACTCCCGCCGCTCGGCAAAGCTCCCGCGCATCGGCGCGGAGGGTGGTCGCGACACCATGGCGGCGATGGCCGGTTTGCGCACCAACTTCGTGGCTGCCGACGCGGCAGAGGACGCCGATCCGGAGGAATCGCCGGCGTTCGAGGCTGTCTGAACAAGTTTGGCGGGGGCGGCACCGACGCTCGGCTGCCCGCCCGGACCGACGCCCAACCGGCGCCGTCCCCGTCAATGTTTCACCGGGACCTAGAAGTACGGGTTCGCGCCGAGTGAATGGTCCGTGACATCAACGACTTCTGTGATCTCGGGCACGGCCGAGAGGATTGCCTTCTCGATCCCTTGCTGCAGGGTCACAGCTGCGAGGCCACAACCCTGGCACCCGCCGCCCAGTTCGAGCATGGCGCGCGATCCGTCGACCCCAATGAGATTGGCTATGCCGCCGTGTGATGCGATCGCAGGATTGATCTGCTCGGTGAGCAACTGACGCACCTTTTCCTCGGTTGTACCGGTCAACTCGATCTCGTCTCCGAGCCCCAAGCCCGGGCTCGGCGTGTTCGGGTTTCGGATCACAAGCCCGGCGGACGGACCGGAGGACGAAAGGTCGAGAACCGCACCCCGAAGATCATCGACGGAACCCTCCGCAATGGCGACCGGGAGACCGTCATGACGCTCGACGTGGTCGGCCGGCATCACATCTTCGGGACGCAGAAATGCGGTCTCATAGACGTAGCCGTTCGCCCCGACACCGCTGATCCGGAGTGCGAGATGGAGGTCGTCGATCGCTTCGCCCTCACGCAGTTCGAGGATCGTTGCGAGTGCCTCTTCAGTGATGTCGATGACAGGTGTTTCGGATTCGCTCATGGAAGCGCGGATGCTACCGGTGGGTACCGAGCTAGCGGTACAGGTCCGCGACTTCGTCCGCGAAGCGTTCGACGACAACGTCCCGGACAACCTTCCCCGACGCAGAACGCTCGCCGGCCTCGATCGATAGCGCTCGTGGAAGCAGCCCGATCCTTCGGACTTGTTCTGCCCGAGCGAAACGCTGATTGACCGCTTGCACGCGTCGCTCGACCTGTGCCAACGCCTCGTCTTCGTCCAGCCCCCCAACCACCGAGACGAGCACACCCAGTTGGTCGTACCCGTCGCCGACGATCACTGCGTCGACAATGACCGGATCCTGTCGGAGCAACTGCTCAATCGGTTGAGGACAGATGTTCTTCCCACCCGTCGTGATGACGATGTCCTTCTTGCGGCCGGTGATCGTGAAGAGACCGTCCGAGCCGATCGATCCCAGATCCCCGGTGTGGAGCCACCCATCACGCAACGCATGGCGCGTCGCTTCCGCGTTGTTGAGGTATCCGGCGAACACACTTCGGCCGCGCAGCACGATCTCCCCGTCGTCGGCAAGGCCGGCTTCGATGCCGGGGAACGGAAACCCGACCGAGCCGTATCGCGTTGCTCCTTCTTGCGTGATGATCGACGGACCTGAGGCCTCGGAGAGCCCGTAGACCTCGCGAATGACGAGATCAAGGCCGGAGAAGTACTCGAGGGTCTCCGGATCCGCTGAAACGGCGCCACTGAACGCCAGCCGGAGGTCCCCGAACCCGACCGCTCTGCGTACCTTGTTCGTGAACAACAGCCGGGCGACCGCCACCGAAGCCCGCCCAACTAGCGACCGTCGCCGGCTCGCGTTCCTGGCCGCGATATCTGTGCGAGACACACGCATCGACCATTCGGCGATTCTCGACTTCCACCCTTCGAGTGCGGCGATCTGCGCCCGGATGGCTCGCTCGAATCCGGACCACACGAGCGGCACGCTGAAGAAGATCGTCGGCTGGATTTCAGGGAGGTCAACCCGGATCCTTCCAACCGATTGGGCGAAAGCGACGGAGTATCCGGCATGTGCGGCAATGTGGATCGTGAACATCTGCTCGGCCACGTGGGATAGGGGGAGGTACGACAGGACACGATCGGCGCTCGTCGGCTCGAATACCTCAACGGCAACCCCCGACGCGAACACGAGGTTGTCGTGCGTCAACACAACGCCGAGGGAACCTCCAAATCCCGCAGCTGTGAAGATCAGGGTGGCCGGATCGCCGGGCTGAAGACCGGTGAGGCGTTCCTCGAGCACGTCATCCGGGATGTCGTCGCCTCGTTCAAGGAACGACTGCCATGACAGGCCTCCGGCCGGGGCCTCCTCGACACCGACAACCACGTCAAGGGATGGATGCGAAGCAGCGTTGACCTTGTCGGCGAGCGCATCCGTCCCGGCGAGAACGATCCGCGCAGCCGACTGCTCGAGCACGTCGGCGATCTCCTCCGCAGAACTCGAGAAGTAGATGCCGACCGGAACCGCACCGACGGCCATGGCGGCAACGTCGAATATCACCCATTCCGGCGTGTTGTAGGAGAGGATCGCGACGCGGTCCCCGGGCTCGATCCCGGAGGCGACCATGGCGTTGGCGGTGCGGATCACAGCTGCCGCGTATTCGCTCCACGACGTCGCGATCCACGCGCCGTCAACGCGCCGCCGCAGCGCCGGCTTGTCCGGTAGTCGCTGCGCGTTGGCCAGCACGAGATGCGGGATCGTGTGCACGGCTTCTCCTCGAGTCGGAACTGCGACCGCCACATGTACACAATGGGGCCATGCAAGGACTCCGCAGCAGCGATCGATCTTCGGGCGTCATCCTACATCCGACTTCCCTCCCCGGTCCCTTCGGGGTCGGTGATCTCGGGGCCGGTGCCTATCAATGGGTTGATCTCCTTGCGGCAACCGGCACTGGTCTCTGGCAGACCCTCCCCGTCGGCCCGACCGGCTACGGTGATTCGCCGTACCAGTGTTTCTCTGCCTTCGCCGGCAACATCAACCTGATCGCCCCCGATCTGCTCGTCGACGACGGCCTCATCGAACCACCGAAGATGCCGGAATTCCCCGACGAGTATGTCGACTTCGGTTCGGTGATTCCGTGGAAGCAGAATGTCCTTGCTTCCGCGTACTCTCGATTCCGACGCCGCGGTGGTGATCCGGCCATCGCGGAGGAATTCGAGCGGTTCAGGTCCGAGCAGTTCTGGCTCGACGACTACGCCCAGTTCATGGCCATCAAGGCTGCCCACGGTGGCGGCAGCTGGCAGGACTGGCCCGACGAGCTTCGTCTCCGGGAGCCGAGAGCACTCGCCGCAGCTCGGCAACAACTCTCGTATGCGATCGACCGCACCAGATTCTCGCAATTCCTCTTCTTCCGCCAGTGGGACAAGCTCCACCGTCATGCGACAAACCGCGGAGTGCAGATCATCGGCGATGTTCCGATCTTCGTGGCGGGAGACTCGGCCGACGTGTGGTCGAATCCCGATCTGTTCCTGCTTGACGAGATGCGGCGCCCAACGGTGGTCGCGGGCGTGCCGCCCGACTACTTCTCGGAGACGGGGCAACTCTGGGGCAATCCCCTCTACAACTGGAGTCGGCACAAGGAGACTGGATTCGCTTGGTGGATCGACCGGCTCCGCTCGACGTTCAGCATCGCCGACGTAGCTCGCGTCGATCACTTTCGCGCCTTCGCCGACTACTGGGTGATTCCGGCGGGGGCCGAGACCGCCGTCGACGGCGAATGGAGAGACGGGCCCGGCATTGCGTTCTTTGAGGCGGTCCGGGCCCAACTCGGCGACTTGCCCATCATCGCCGAAGACCTCGGCGATCTCTCGCCCAAGGTCCCACTTCTGCTCGATCACGTTGGCTTCCCTGGGATGCGCGTGCTCACCTTCGCGTTCTCGTCCGACGAGTCCGATTCGTTTCTGCCCCACAACTACCCGATCGAAGCCATCGCGTACACGGGAACCCATGACAACGACACGACCATCGGCTGGTGGCGAACAGCGCCCGACGACGAGCGGGAGTTCGCAGCCCGCTACCTCACACTCGACGAGAACGATCCGGTTGCAGGATTCCTCGAGGCTCTCTGGGCGTCGCGCGCCATGGTCGCAATCGCCCCTCTGCAGGACCTTCTCCGGCTCGACTCGTCAGCGCGGATGAACATCCCCGGGACCACCGACGCGAACTGGCGATGGCGCGTGACCGGGGACCAAATCGCCGACGAACGGATTCCGGAACAGCTGATCGATCTGAACCGTCGCTACGGTCGTGCCTCGGGAAGCCAGGTCTCGTGAAGGTGCACCCACCGAAGACCGTTCGGTGTACCCGGGTCGGGCATCATCACGGCCGTTGAGATCCTACCGGTCGTGACATCGTCGACAGTCTGCCACTCCTCGTAGGTGCCGACCGGGGCATGGGTTCGGACAGAGACATTCCGAATCTTGAAACCGGTCGGCCGGCGCCCGTAGGCTGCTTCAACGAACGCGCGCACTTGCGCCACATTGCTCGAGCGGCCGTCTGGTCCGATCAGGACGAATGAGTCGGCAAGGACGTCCAGGCGCGAGAACTCGCTCACGGCCGCCACGCCGGAGTACCACCGCCCGAAGAACGCATGGAGTTCACGAACCTCAGCTTCGAACGATGCCGGCTCGATCACCGAACCTCGACGAGCTCGTTTGTCCTGAGATCGAGCACCCGTTCCACCGGGCTTGCCGCGTCGGCGATCCATCGCGCCAGCGACTCACCTGGGGCGCGCACAATCCACCACGCCACGTCGGTGCTGCCCGATGCACGGAAGGCATTCCAGGCGCTGCGACCAGCTGCGATCGCCTCCGCCTCGATGTCATAAACACCCAGCACCCGCTCGAGCGTCCCCGCGAACGAACCGCCTTCCTGGAAAGCCGGTTCGACGAATTCCACCAGTTCGTATTCACTCATACGGACCCCCTCCTCTACCCGCCGCCATCATATCGCATCGGAGGCATCCGGTGGCGTAGAATCGCTTCCATGGAACTCGAATCCCGCTTCAGTACGGACGAGATTGCCGCAGCCGTCGAACGTGTCGCAGGTGAGGTCTCGGCGGACTATCAGGACGAGGTCCCTCTACTCGTAGGAATCCTCACCGGATCATTCATCTTCCTCGCTGATCTGGTGAGGGCCATGAGCGTTCCGGTCGAGATCGATTTCATTCGCGCTCGCTCGTATGGCAAGGGCACGGTTTCGTCGGGTGCTGTCGAGATCACGAAGGACATCGAGCACGACGTGACCGGCCGATCGGTCGTGCTCGTGGAGGACATCCTCGATACCGGCTTGACCCTCGATTTCGTAGCAGACCGGGTCCGTGCCGGCCATCCGAGCGAAGTCAAGACCTGCTCCCTCCTTGTGCGGGAAGGCGCCGCTCCCCCGGATTACATGGGCCTCTGGATCCCCCAGGGGTTCGTTGTCGGGTACGGCATCGACTACGCGGAGCGCTACCGCGGCCTCCCGGATATCAAGTCTGTCCCGGGAACCTGACCCGCAACAGCTCAATCCTTTGGTGTCTAGGGTTTGAATCAAGGAGGTCCCAATGTATGTCGTGACGTATGCAATCAAGGTGCGGCCCGATCAGCGCCAGCCGTTCTCCGTGTGCTGGAGGACGATCGCCGAAGCCAAACGAGATCACTGCGGCAGCCTCGGCTCGCGCCTGTTCGCCCAGCCGGATGGAACCTACGTCGTATTCGAAGAGTGGCCCGACAAGACGTCACACGAGGCATGTGCGCTACCCGGCAACTATCGGGACCTCGACTCCGATCTGCGCGGACTGTGCGAATCGTGGGAGAAGACTGGCGAGATGGAACTCGCCGAGTCGGTGACGACCGACTGAAGGCATCCGACATGCCGGAACGCGTGATGGGGCCGAGGGCTAGTCACGTTGGAAGTCCTCTGAATCCATCTGTACGACACAGCCACCATCGACCAAGCTGTGCTTGGGAATGGAGGGCATGTCTACACAACACCCCACGGGGTTCATCTGCTACATCTGCGAGGGCATCGCGGTCGTCGAGTTCGAGGGCCAGTATCTCTGCGCCGAGCACGCGATCGAGGCGATGACGAGCATCAATATCGACCTCCGCGAAGAACAACCAGCGGTATCGACCGTAGCCGAATAGACGGCGCCGCGACCTGGACGGGATCCGGGCTCGCGGCGTCACTCGAGATCGGCACGGGCGTTCGTTCCTGTGCGTCGTGCTTGCTGCCCGTGCGCGGCCCATCCAGCCGCACTAGTCCGAACGCCAGTCGTCACAACCCTTCTGGACCTGCACCGGACATAGGTCCATGATGCGGCCAGGAATGGAAGACATCTATCGGCGACACTCGCAGGGCCTCACGCGATCGGCGCGTGAGGCCGACGCGTCCGCCGACGCCCACTACGGCCGCGCCAACGCCGGGCGAAGTATTGCGACGGTGACGGCCTCAATGACCGAAGCCGCCGCGCCAGAATCGGTGAACCCCGTCAACTCGCCTTCCCCAACGACGTAGTTGGCGGGGTTCACCGTACACCTCGCGATGCACACGGATTGCCCGCCGAAGCGCTGAATCCGCGTCCCATGAGAGTCGCCCTGACGCTTCGTTTTCGCAAGGTACAAAACCACCGGGCTGCCTTCTCTCCGCCGCCGCGCGGGTGGAACGCGGGGAGTAGTGTTGGACCGACGCCCTCGGGCTGTGTCTGTTGCTGGCACGCAGAGGAAAGGGGAATACGTCGACGGGCTGGCCGACGCTTCTGACCAGGTCGAATCTCGGGCGACACGCGTATGAAAGGGGAACCATGTTCCACGATCGATCCATTCGCCGACCAGGCATGAGGGTTGTCCTCATTGTGCTGGCGATGCTGGCGGCCCTCATGGTCGTCGCAATTCCAGCGGCTCAAGCAGATCCACCGGACGACTACGCCGGCGCACCCTTCAAGGTCACGGTCCTGCACAACAACGACGGCGAATCACAGCTCGTCAACGCAGGCAGCAGCATCGCGGACTACGGTGGGGCAGCGCGGTTCAAAGCGCTGGTCGATACGCAAAAGGCGGCCGCGGGTACGAATGTGCTCATGCTCTCGTCCGGAGACAACTTCCTGGCGGGGCCTGAGTTCAACCTTGGACTCAAACACAACACCGACACCGGCGAGCCGATGTACGACACCATCGCCATGGCCCTCATCGGATATGACGCCGTGAATCTCGGCAACCACGACTTCGACTTCGGTCCAGACGTGCTGGCGGATTTCATCGAGGGTTATCAGGCTCCCATAGCGGGTACGACGTGGACCACACCGCCGTACGTCTCGGCGAACCTCGACATGTCGGCAGAACCGAATCTGGCGGCTCTTGTTGATCCGCTCGGACCGATCACGACTGTGGTCGATCCGCTCAAGCCGATCGCCAAGAGCACCGTGGTGACGGTCAGCGGCGAGACAATCGGGATCATCGGACTTGAGACGCCAAACATTGCATCTATCTCGAGCCCTCGAGGTGTTGTAGTCGACAGGGATGTCGTCAAGGTCGTGAAGGATCAGGTCACCGCGCTGCAAGCGGCACTCGTGAACAAGATCATCCTCACCAGCCATCTCCAGTCGATCGACAACGAGATGGCACTCGTCGCGCAGGTAAGCGGAGTTGACATCGTCATCGCAGGCGGTGGTGACGAACTGCTGGCCAATTCTGGGGATACGCTGATCCCAGGCGATGACGACGTCTTCGGGACCTACCCACAGTGGGTACAGGACAAAGACGATGTCTATGTCCCGATCGTGACCACGTCCGGTGAGTACAAGTATCTCGGACAGCTGCAAGCCGGCTTCGACGGCTCGGGCAATCTCGTCGGGATCGGCGACGACAGCGGGCCCCTTGTGGTTTCGACCGCTGCTGGGAACGATGCCGACATGCAGATGTACGTCGTCGACCCGGTTGTCAAAGGTTTGGCTGTGCTGAAAGCCGACAAAGTCGCGACAAGCGAAGTAGATCTCGACGGTCGCCGCAACTCGGTTCGATTCATGGAGACGAATGAGGGGAACCTCATCGCCGACTCCTACATCTGGCAGGCCACCCAAGTCGCTGACGACTTCGGTGTCGCCGTTCCCGATGTGGCGATCACCAACGGCGGCGGGATTCGAAACGGCACGATCCTCCCTGCGGGTGATCTGACCGTACTCGACACGTTCGATATGGTTCCGTTCCCGAACTTCCTCACGGTGGTCGAGAACGTGCCGATCGCGCACTTCAAGGAACTCCTGGAGAACGCAGTTTCGGACATCGACGGTTCGAGTGGGCGTTTCGCTCAAATCGCCGGATTCTCGATGCTCTACAACCCCGACGAGACGGCTCAGGTCGTCAACGACGACGGGTACGTGCTCACGCCGGGCCATCGGATCCGATCCGTGGCGCTCGACGACGGCACAGTGCTCATCAAGGACGGCGCGGTCGTCCCAGGCAAGCCGACCGTGACTATCGCCACCATCGACTTCCTGGTGCGAGGCGGGGATCAGTACCCGTACCGCGATCTGCCGTTCACCGTGCTCGGAGCGACGTACCAGCAGGCCCTGGAGAATTACCTCCGGGATCTTAAGACCGTGACGGCAGCTGACTACCCCGAGGGCGGCGAAGGTCGCATCGGAATCTCCTTGTTCGAGTCACAACTCGGCCTTGTTGATACGACGACCGGCCTCTGGAAGGTCGGCGGAGGGGCGTTCTACTACGGAGATCCCGGCGACTACCCGTTCGTGGGCGACTGGGACGGCGACGGTGTTGACACACCTGGGCTGTATAGGCAGTCGGACGGGTACGTCTACCTGAGGAACTCGAACACGCAAGGTATTGCGGACATCAAGTTCTTCTTCGGTGATCCTGGTGATGTCCCGATCGCCGGCGACTTCAATGGAGACGGGTTCGACACCGTGTCGATCTATCGACCGTCGAACCAGACGTTCTACATCATCAATGAGCTCGGTTCGAGTGATGCGGGTCTCGGCGCTGCCGAGTTCAGCTTCATGTTCGGTGACCCGGGCGATGAGCCGTTCGCCGGGGATCTCAACGGTGACGGGATCGACGAAGTCGGTCTGCATCGTGACACAACCGGCCTGGTCTACTACCGGAATACGCTGACGACCGGCATTGCCGACGTCTCGTTCATCTGGGGTGACCCGGCAGACATCGTGTTCGCAGGAAACTGGAACGGCGACAAGACCGATACCGTCGGATTGCTCCGTCACTCGGATTCGACGTTCTACTGGCGGAACACCAA
>Ga0316192_10004449_pt1 | contig 10181 bp, 6 predicted proteins | sample MerIslwburrow_MG_FD_204931 | JGI IMG/M metagenome (GOLD analysis project Ga0316192, IMG submission 204931) | Coastal sediment microbial communities from Maine, United States - Merrow Island worm burrow | ecosystem: Environmental > Aquatic > Marine > Coastal > Sediment | place: USA: Maine...
CCCGATTATTTGCAGCAGCTCTGTCACAACGTGTGGAACCGAACTGAATCTGAGGCTACCCCAAAAATGCTTGAAGAAGGGATGAACCTGGTAATTAGGTCCAATGCACTGCATTACCAGGATATCTGTGATGCACTCAGCAACACTCAGCTTAATCTGCTCTATGCAATGTTAGCTGGTGAAACCAAACTGACAGCTGCAAAGACCATGCAGGAATATAAACTGGGAACTCCCAGAAATGTTTCAAAAAATAAGCAGGTTCTGATTAAGAAGGATATTGTTGAAATACACGGACATTCAATTACATTTAACGATCCGATCTTTGAATACTGGTTGAGGCAATTATAAATGACCTCAGGATTCTTTCTTAGGACTATTATTAGGCTATTCGATTATTTTCACTTTTTTTGTTCCTAATGAAGAATTGGCTTTCCGGTCTCGTTTTAGCATGCCTAAGCTTCTCTGTTCTCGGGCAGGATCTTGTCAGACCTGTGATCACGAGTACAAGCACTGATCAAGCTATCAGGGTGGATGGCTGGTTGAACGAGGCGGATTGGTCAAGGGCCGACTCCATTACCACTCTGTATATGGTGGAGCCTGTGGTGAACGGAAAACCCTCTTTCCAAACCATCGTTAAAATCCTGCTTACTCCGAAGAACATCTACCTGGGCATTATTTGCTATGATGACCAGCCAGAGGGCATTGTTGCCTTTTCCAAGGCCAGGGATTCTGAACTGGAAGATGAAGACTATCTCAAGGTGATTTTGGATACTTACCAGGACGGAAGAAGCGGGTACATTTTTGCCATCAATCCATTTGCCGCAAGATATGATGCACTGGTATCCAACAATGGGGAGTCCGAGAATCCGAACTGGGATGGTGCCTGGGATGCCCAAACCCAGATTAACGGTGATTTCTGGAGTGCGGAGATCAGGATCCCGGTAAGTACATTAAGCTATAACAAGAGTCTGGATTCATGGGGATTCAATGTGGAGCGTCGGATTCAGCGTAAGCTGGAAGTCAACCGATGGTCGGGGATAAGCATGGACTATACGATCGGTCAGACTCGTCATGCAGGCCTGATCACAGATTTGCCTGGATTCAAAACAGGAATTGGATTAACTCCAAGAGTAGCGCTCGTTACCAAGGCTACCCAGGATGGTGAGAACAAGGCTACTTATGACTGGAAACCCAGCCTGGATATTACGCAGAGGATAACCACGGATATTTCAGCAGTTCTGACAGTAAATACCGACTTCGCAGAAACTGAAGTGGATTCCAGGCAAACCAACCTGACCCGCTTTCCAGTCCTCTATCCTGAAAAACGACAATTTTTTCTGGAGGGTGCTGATATTTTTGATTTCGGATTAAGCCTGGGCCGCTCGTTGATGCCTTTCTATAGCCGGAGAATTGGCCTTTACCAGGGAAATGAGGTGCCCATCCAATGGGGCGGAAAGGTGAACGGGAAGGTGAAAAACACCTATTTTGGCAGCCTTATCACCCAGACGGGTGCTGTGGATTCATTGGTTTCAGGATCAAAAATGGGTGTGGTAAGAATCAAGCAAAATATCCTGAAGGAGTCCTCAGTCGGATTGATTGCTACCATGGGAGATCCAGGAGCGCGTAGTCAGGCCTGGACCGCGGGAGTGGATTTTACCTACCAGACCTCCTCCTTTGCTTCCAACAAGAATTTTTTGATAGGAACATGGGGAATGATTAACAACAGGGAAGGACTCGAAGGAGACAAGTCGGCTGTGGGCATCAAAATTGATTATCCCAACGACCTGTGGGATTGGTTTGTGCAGTTCAGGCGTGTGGGTGATGCTTTTGATCCCTCCATGGGGTTTGTAACCCGAAATGGCATTTACAGCTATGAGGGGAAGGCGGATTTTATGCCTCGTCCCGATAGCAAGCTGGTTCGACAGTACAGGTTCCAGATCATGCCCTCACTCTATACAGACATGAATCATCACTGGGAGAGTTACCGAGTGTCTCTCACCCCCTTGAATGTGGGCCTGGAGAGCGGGGACGGTTTTGAGTTCGGCATGGAGCCCCAGGGTGAATTTCTTAAGATGCCCTTCGAGATCTCCGACGGAGTAATTATTGAACCAGGGGGATACCATTTTATGAGGAATCAATTAGAAGCAACTACGGCCAGCAAAAGAGCTGTTAATGGCATGGCTTCATACATGTTTGGTGGATTCTATGGCGGGCGGCTGGATCAGATTGATCTGAGACTAAACTGGAGGGTCATGTCCATCCTGGTTCTTGAATTTATGTATGAAAATAACATCGGAAAGATCCCGGCCGGAAACTTTAAGAAGGAACTGATGGCGGTGAGAGCTGCATTGAATATCAGTTCTGACCTCAATGTGAGCGTATTCGTTCAGTACGATAATGAATCAAATACCGTGGGATCATATTCCAGGCTCAGGTGGACTTTTGCTCCACTGGGGGATCTTTTCATTGTCTACAAGCATAACATTCAACCAGACCTGGCAGACAGATGGCAACAGGATCAGAACCAGCTGATTGTTAAGCTGACTTACGGGATTGCACTGTAATCAAAAGGTCCCCGGAACTCTCGTTCTGAAGACTTTCTGATGAAGGTGAACAGCTAATCATTAATTCATTGAGATGATCACATTTCCTTTTTTATGCCCCTTATCCACATAAGCATGGGCTTCAGCAATTTGATCTAATGGATAGGTTCTGTCTATTACTGCTTTCAACGAGCCTTTTTCTATTAGCTGCTTAAAGAAATTCATGTCTTTAACCGTTTCCTTGATTACTCCTGAGACAATTTTCTTTTTGATAAACAGGGATTTCACAGATGTACCTATCATGGTGCCAATCCCGGCACTGGCCAACAGGAGATATCCACTCTCATTCAATGACTTAAGTGCTTTCCTGAGAGGGCTCTTGCCTACGGTATCAAATACGACATCGTATTTCTCTCCATTTTGAGTGAAATCTTCCTGGGTATAATCAATGACGTGATCAGCTCCCAAGGACTTCATCAAATCCACATTCCCTGTGCTGCAAACAGCGCTAAGCTCGGCACCAGAGTTCTTGGCCAATTGGACGGCCATCGTGCCCAGGGCACCAGATGCTCCATAAATAAGTACTTTCTGGCCAGGCTGAATGTTGGCTATTCTGAGAAAATGCATTGATGCGGTAGCACCAAATGGAATGGAAGCAGCTTCTTCATAGCTCATGTTGCTGGGTTTCATAGCCAGTACAGCATTTTCCGGTACCGATACATATTCGGCGTGAGCACCAAAGGACATTCCGCTCGAACCGAAAACCTGATCTCCTACCTTGTAGTTTGATACTTTTTTTCCAATGGCCTCAATTTCGCCAGCGACAACCACTCCTAAAATAGGCTTTCTCGGCCTTTTAAATCCAAATATTAATCGAATAATAAAAGGATCGGCTCTTCTCATCCTGGCATCCCCGGAGCTTACGGAAGAGGCGTGAATTTTAATCAGTATTTCGTTCTCCTTGGGTGAAGGCTTTTCAACTTCTTTCATTTGTAGAAATTCAGGTGCTCCGTACTTAGTTAATTCAACTGCTTTCATGCTTTCTGGTTTTTTAGTGTTTGATTTCTAAGACAAAGGTGGGGCATCAGGACGGAGAACACGTTCTGAATTCTAAGTAGGAAGTGCGGAATTATAATTCCGAACAAAGTGGAAAGGAATAGGGGGATGGGATAAGAGATTTTTATTCATGCTGTTTCATGTACTGCTTTGGAGTTAAGCCTGTTGCTCTTTTAAAATAGGTGTTAAAGACAGTTTTGGAGTTAAAGCCGCTTTCAAAGGCCAGACCTTCAATAGTGAGCTTCTCGTTTTCCGGAGCTAAGGCAAGGATCTTAAACGCTTCAATCCTGTATTGATTGATGAATTCGTTAAAGTTAAGCCCGATGCTTTGATTGAGAATCCAGGAGAGATGGTTGGGGTGAATGTCAATTTGATTCGCCAGATCGCGCAGGGAAAGATCAGGATCCAGGTAAGGTTTATTCTCTGAAATATGTGCCGTCAGCCGGCTTGAATATTCATTCGCTGTATTCTCGTCAAGCAAGGCGGATTTATGACTGACAGGCTCTTCAATTGCATCTCTTCGATAAATGCTAAGCTTCAGGGCTTCATAGCGGGGGTCGTTTCTCAGGGAAGCTACCACTGGATCGGGGTATCTCAGAAGCAATAAGGAAGATTTCTTTTCAATGGCCTTTTCTACCCATTCAAAAGCTTTGTCTCTATCCCCACTTACAGCATGCATCATAAAAAGAAAGGAATCTGCAGTGAAACCCATAGCATCTTTTGCCTGTGTGCTAAGTTTCTCCTTATAGCTCGAAGCATTCACTTCATCCTTCATTAAAGAATATGCCAATGCAATAGCTCCGGTTTTTTCCTGCTCAATGACCACATCAGCCGGGATATTGTCATAATAAGAGATTACTTCAGCGTATCTGCCCAATTTAAGAAGACACAAAGGTTTAATGGAGTGAGCGGGAATGTTTTTATTATTGGAGGACAAGCATATGTCGAGCAATTCCAGCGATCTGGGATAGTCTTCGATCATATAGTGGTAATACGCTCTGAAGAAGTGAGTCTCATCCGAAAGGGGATTTAAGAAATGCGCAATTTCAAGATGCTCAAAGGACTTTTCCCTTTCGCCTGCAATAATATATAAGAAGGAAAGGAATTGCTGAGCTTCCGCATTGTTTGGATTTAACTCGATCGCCTTTGTCATTACTCGAAGCGATTTGCCATAATCACATTCTATAAAAAAAGCTTGATTGGACAACTGATAATAAACGTCCGAGGATTGGGTATTTAGCTCCAGAGCCTGATTGGTATATTGAATGGTTTTCCCCCACGCTTCTTCAAAGGGCATAAATCCGGTAGTCCCCATAAAGCTGTAACAATCGGCAAGACCCAGGTGTGATTTAAAGTGCTTTGGATCCAGTGCCAGCGCTTTTTGATACAAGGTGATGGCAGTCTTCACATCTTCAGGATTCCATTTGTTCCTGAGAAATTTAGCCTTTAATGAATATTCATAGGCATCAATGTTTTCTGTCTGTTTTTCTACCAGATGTTCCTTAATTTCGAAGTGACCAAAATGCTCTCTTAGTTTATCGGCTATGATCAGGCTTATCTCATCTTGTATTTCAAAAATGTTTTCCCGCTTCCTGTCCCAGGTTTCTGACCAAAAATGAAAATCATCAGCCACATCAATCAGCTGTGCTGTGATCCTCATCTGGTCCTTTGCCAGGCGAATACTTCCCTCCAGGATGGTTGATACCTTGAGTTCCTCCCCAATTTTTGGGATGGGTATGTTTTTGCCTTTAAAGAAGAAAGAAGATGTACGGGAGGTGACTTTTAAATGACCGATTTTTGCTAAAGCGTTAATTATCTCCTCAGTAATGCCATCACTGAAATATTCATTTTCGGGATCTGAACTCATGTTGACAAACGGTAGTATAGCAATGCTTTTGAGCTCATCTTTTGGCCTGGATTTTACATCTTTCGCAGAAGGCACGACCAAACCTTCATTATTAATGGCATATACCTCAACAAGTTTTTTTACATTTTTGAGATCGAAAGTTCCTATGCTTTCAGCGGAAATTTCTTTGTGATTTTTAATATCATCGAAAACCTTTGCAGAGATCAATACGCTGCCTGAAACAGCAAGGTTTTCGATGCGTGAAGCAACGTTTACGCTATCGCCGTACACGCCTTCCTCATCGTAGACAATATCCCCGGTATGAATCCCTATTCTCAGGGGTATTTTGGGCTCTTTTTGTAATTCTATTTGAATTTGAATGGCACAGGCAAGGGCTTCTATGGAAGACTTGAATATACATAAGGTTCCATCCCCGTAATATTGAAGGATTTCTCCATTATGGTGAGAAATTGCCTTCCCAAGTATTTTTCTGTGCCGGTCCCTGCTGGTCTTTGCCTTTGTCTCATCCTCCTGCATCAGTGCAGTATAACCCACCATATCAGTAAACATGATGGCTGCAAGCAAGCGCTTGGTTTCCTTTTTCATCGATGACAGATCCTGTATGTTTTTATGCGTGATAGATTACTCATATAGACCTGTGATAATTAACTTATTATGTAAATCTACGCAATTCCTCATTGATTATCAGCTTAAGCACTTCCCTGTATGCGCTGATGCTTTGAGCCTTTTTGATCTTTTTATGGCCTTTCGGAGAAGAAGGAAAGGACTGAATAAAGTATTCCCAGAAGGAATACATCTTCATCAGAATATGTTTGGGGCCCGATAAGGCTTCTTCGTAGGAAGAAAAGAGAGTATCGTGAAAGGAGAGGAATACTTCGTATCTATTTTCGGGATAAACAGCATTATTAGCTTTTATCATAGAGGGTAGAAAAGGATCAGCAATCAGCCCCCTGCCAATCATCCAGTGAGTGACGGTTGGAAAACGATCTTGCATTTCCCGAAAGCGCTGGACGGAAGTAATATCGCCATTATAGAATATTGTATGAGAGTTTAGCCCTAGGCATACTTCAAAGGTATCCAGATCCACTTCTCCTTTGTAAAGCTGCTTCCCGATTCGAGGGTGAATGGCGATATTTGTAAGAGGATATTTCTCCAGTACGGGCAAGACACGAAGTATCTCTTTCGGACTTTCGTATCCCAAACGCATTTTCACTGACACCCGAATATCTGATTCCGCACTTACCTTGCCTAAGAATTCGTCAATTTTCTCAGGCATGTTCAGCAAGCCTGAGCCCATTCCCCTTTTCGCCACCATGGGATATGGACAACCCAGATTCCAGTTCAGCTCATTATATCCCAGTTTTTGGACGTACTTTGCTACATGCAGAAACTCATTGGCATCTTTGGTAATTATCTGAGGGATAAGGTCAAGGGAGCTATTATTGGCTGGTAATATATCTCGTTCATTGGCAGGCTTAATCTCCAAGTTTCCTTTCAATCGAATATAGGGAGCGATATATAGGTCGATTCCTCCAAAATACTTCTGAAAAGCATTACGAAATCGAAAATCAGTAAATCCCTGAAGAGGGGAGGAATGCAATCTGATCATGGTCAAATTTGGGAATAAAGTAGCAGGATTCCTCTCCGCCAGGTGATATTATTGCAGGCAACAACTTTATTCCATTTTGTTTACCTCGTTCAAAAGATCAGTAATGTCGGTATTGTCAGGATTTAATTCCAATGCCGTGAGCAAGGCGTTTTTCGCCAGAAGGGTTTCTCCTTTTTCCTTATAAATATAGCCCAGGTTATAATGGTTCTCCCATGATTCAGGATGATACTCTACACTCTTTTGATATAACCAGATAACCAAATCTTTATTATTAAGCATCCTGGCCAGGATATTTAACTGGTTTGCTCCTTCAAACAACTCATTATTTTGATCGTCTACTAGTCTGGATGCTACACTTAGATCGTTGTTAAGTAGCGCATTGCATATTGCTGCGATACTTCCCTGGTTGAGTTCAACTCTCTGGATATAAGTACTGTCCGGGGTCCGGGTATACTTGCTTTCATCTAATAAAGACTCAGATTTCAGATACTTGCTAAAGAAGCCCAGAGCACATTCACTCAGGTATTCTGTACTTAGACTGAAGCTGCTTTTCATTGAGTCGGGTGAACAGGAGTCAAAATAAAGCCAGTAGGAAATAAACCCGTTGTGATCTAAGTGGGGCATTCGGTATATATATTTCTCAGTGCTTAGTATTGAATTATATAAGGGATAGATTGAAAAATTCTCATAATTATTTACGATCGAGCAATAGGGTACATTCGCCTTATTCAGATTAAAATCAGGTATATTATAGAGTCCCATATATGCTCCATATTCCTGCCCTCCATCCAGACTAAGGACGGCTCCAACCTGTTCGTTTCTCATCTGGAATATGGTAATTGCATTTCCTCCGCTACTATATCCGAATAGTCCCAGGCTGGCGTAATTAATACCTAGACTGTCCTCACAGTAAGATAGAATATACTCCATATCTGTCACCTGTGCCATGGTGCTTTCCTCGATTTTTTCCCTTTGTATGGAATTTGGACCGGCTGATGCTACCGACAATATCATAAAGCCATGACTTGCCAGATATTCACAGAGCATGTGGTTCTGAACTGAGGCTTTGCTGTTTGAAGGAGCGTAAATAAGAAGGGGCAATTCAGATCCAGTTTGAAGTGGTGGTATCCCGTTTTTGGCGTAAACAGGACTATCTAATATCATTTGGGCGCTTGTGCTGGTATCCAAACCAAAGTTGCTCTTCGCAAAATCAGAATAAGCCTTTACATAATAGAAGCTATTATTATCTATGTCTGAAGTCGATTTACCAAAGTCTTCTCTCAATGCGATTAAATCAATGTAATGCTTAAAATCAAGGGTGTGGCCAATACTTTTTCCCTGAGCAGGGTACCAGAAATGAATAAGCAAGGGTCTGGAGATAGTATCCTCACCCCGGATATAGAACCTGGAATCGTCATAAGTTTTATAGGTACTAAAACCTACCTCATAGGGTCCAAAAACCAGATCTGAAGCATTACAATCATTTCTTGAAACGGATAGAAGCAGAAAGGCCAGACTAAGAAACGAGATATATGTTTTCATTGGTGGGGTTTTCTCAAAGATAAACTAAATAATTAGTTAAATAACTAAACCATTAGTTATATATTATTGATTAACTAGAAAACCGGACTAAGCTAGCGTGCTCTAATCTTCACGCGAATCAAAGTCAATTTCTATTTGTTCCGTGGACTTCTGACTTTCGATCTGGAAATTAGACATGGTAGCCCCCAAAAGTCTCACCCCTTGCTCTTCAATCTCTTTTAGGGGCAAAAGATTCATCATGGTGTTTAGCATCTCTTCGTAGGTGAAGGCCTGTTTTTGAGTATTGCTTCTTGTGATGGTACTGAAATCTGAAAAGCGAATTTTTAAGGTAAGTGTCTTAGCTTGCTTCTTCTTGGCTTCGTAGCGCTTCCACATGATGTCAATCACCTCAGTCAGTCTCTCTTTTACCAGATTGACTTCATAGAGATCGCTATCATAAGTTCGTTCTGCTCCAATGGACTTGCGTTCCCGAAATGAAACAACCGGACGATCATCTATGCCACGAACTACATCATAGAAATAGTTCCCCGCTTTTCCAAAATACCTGATCAAATCTTCCCGTGGATAAGCCTTTAAGTCACGCCCCTTATGGATATCCATGCCATGCATCTTTAGGGCTGTTTTTTCACCCACACCAAAGAATAGTTCAATATCCAGGTCTTCTAAGAATCTTTCAGCATCTGCAGGTTTTATCAGGTAAAAACCATCCGGTTTGTCCATGTCGGAGGCAATCTTTGCCAGGAACTTATTATAGGAAACTCCAGCCGATGCAATTAATCCTTCCCGCTTCTGGATCTCCTTCTTTATCTCCATAGCAATTAATGAAGCCGATGCTGGCCCTTTCTTTGCTTGTGTTACATCCAAATAGGCTTCGTCCAGCGACAGGGGTTCAACCAGATCGGTGTATTCATGAAAGATATTCTGGATATTGCCTGAGACTTCTCTGTAGACATCAAAACGATGGGGTGTCACTATGAGATCAGGACACTTTCGCAAAGCCACAGACATTGGCATAGCGGAGTATACTCCATACTTTCTTGCTTCATAGCTGGCGGCTGCAACCACTGAGCGGGGACCTCTGTGCCCAACCGCAAGAGGCTTTCCTTTATATTCAGGGAAATCTCTTTGCTCCACAGAAGCAAAGAAGGAGTCCATATCTATGTGAATAATCTTTCTCAAACAGACTTTCTTAGTTTGATACTAATCTTTCAAGTTCGTGCTTAAAACTGGACGGACTGCATCGATGAATTGTAAGGCCTGTACAGCTGTTAAATTGCAGAAAAGATATTAGTTCTTTACTCAAGGCTAAGGCAAATGCTTCAGTTTTTGCAAGTCCGGATTCCAATGCGAGATGATGAATATGCATATGTGATTTTTTTCGGTCAGCTTTGCAGTCCATACGTGCGACCAACTTTCCATCCCATAAAATTGGCAGAACAAAGTAGCCAAATTTGCGCTTTGATGCTGGCACATAGCATTCCAGGAAGTAGTCGAATCCGAAAAGTTCCAGGGTACGTTTGCGCTGAATAAGAAGATTGTCAAAAGGGGATAGGATTTTGACTTG